>ERZ773138.2469-NODE-2469-length-13979-cov-2.875395_pt1 | contig 13979 bp, 15 predicted proteins | sample MGYA00511114_ERZ773138 | MGnify/ENA primary metagenome ERZ773138 (study PRJEB29015, sample SAMEA2737805) | human gut metagenome | biome: human gut; feature: human-associated habitat; material: faeces | place: China | collected 2012 ...
CTTTCCTTATTTTCTTTCATCCAATCTTGTAATTCTTCTAATGTAAAATTTAAAATATTATACATTTTTTCACCTACTATTTTTTGATTATCTTAGCAACATAGAAACCATCCATATATTCATTTGGCAAAATTGTTAATGAACCATCATTGTTATACATGAAGTTATCCATATTTCCTAAGAATATCTTTTCAACTTTTGCATCTTTATGATTGTTTAAGAACCATTCAATATTATCTTGGTTTTCTTCAACATTTAATGTACAAGTAGAATATAGCATTGTTCCACCACTCTTTAAATAAGTCCAAGCATTTTCCATTATTTCTCTTTGAGTTGGAACTAAATCTTTAAGTGATTTTCTTGATTTATTCCACTTTATTTCTGGTTTCTTTCTTATAATTCCAAGTCCTGAACAAGGAACATCTATTAATACTTTATCTGCAAATGAAACATATTTAGGATTTAGTTTAGTTGCATCCATAGCTTCTACTTCAACATCCTTTAATCCTAATCTTTCTAAATTTTCATTTATTAAAGATAATTTATTTTCATGTAAATCAAAAGAGTATACTTTTCCTTCACCATTTAAAAGCTCTGCTATATGAGTTGTTTTTCCACCTGGAGCAGCACATAAATCTAATACAATATCTCCTACTTTTACATCTAAAAGTGGTGTTACAATCATAGCACTTTCATCTTGAACTGTTATTAATCCTTCTTTGAATAATTCATTACTTTCAATTGAACTTCCACCCTTTATTATTATAGCTTCTGGACAAGCATATCCTTCTTCTATATCATATCCCATTTCTTCAAGTCTTTCATATACTTCATCATAATCAGCTTTACAAGTATTAACTCTTACTGTTACTTTAGGTGTAGAATTTAATCCTACTAATATCTTTCTTCCATTTTCTTCACCATATTGCTTATAAATCATTCTTATAAACCATGGTTCATAAGAATATTGATATACTAATCTATCTATCTTATCTTTAACATCCATATCATCAGGGTTTTTAGTATAGCTTCTTAATATTCCATTTACTAATTTAGAATCTTGAACTGAAATTTGTTTTGCTAATTCAACAGCTTCATTGCATGCTGCAAACTCTGGAACCTTATCTAAGAAATGCATTTGATAAATTGCCATTCTTAATATATTTAACACTTTTTCATCCATTAATGATATATCTTTAATATAATTTGAAATTATCATATCTAATGTCTTTTTTCTTCTTATAGTTCCATAAACAAGTTCTGTTACTAAAGCTCTATCTTTTTCGTTTAAATCACTTTCATTTAATTCATTTGATAAAACTAAATTTGAATAAGCTCCTTCTATTAGTACTCTGTTAATTATATTTAATGCTACTTCTCTACTATTCATACGTTACCTCTTAATCGTTATTTCTATTGCTAATTGCAATTAATCTTATTAATTGTGATATTGACATTAATGCTGCTGCTACATAAGTCATAGCTGCTGCACTTAAAACATTTTTAGCTCCCTTAATTTCATCACCATATAAAATATTTCTATTTTCTAATATGTTTAAAGCTCTTCTAGAAGCATTAAACTCAACTGGTAATGTAACAATTTGATAAAATACTGCTACACTGAAAAATATAATTCCAATGTTTGTTAATGCAGGAATACTAAATAATAAACCTAACATAAAAATTATTATAGATGCTTGACTGCTAAAATTAACAGCTCTTGCTATAGAAGTTCTTAACACTAAAGGTTTATAGTTTTGTGCATGTTGAATTGCATGCCCAACTTCATGTGCAGCAACTCCTGCTGATGCAATACTTGCTCTGTGAAAAACCTCTGTAGATAATCTAACCTGTCTGCTTACTGGATCATAATGATCAGTTAATTCACCTCTTACTTCAACAACAGGAATATCATATAATCCTTGAGCATCGAGTATCATTCTCGCTATATTTTCACCAGTATATCCATTTGCTATTCTTACATTCTTATATCTTTTATAAGTACTGCTAACTTTTGTTTGAGCCCAAAAAGCAATTATCATTGCTGGAACTAACAAAAGCATAGTTTTGTCAAAATAAAGTCCTGGATAAAACATATATCCCCTCTCCTTTCATATTATATTAACTTACACCCTACCTCAATTTCTTTACCATTTATATATTGTTCAATAGTTAAAGGCTTTCCATTTGGAAATTGTATTTTCTTAACTAATAATATACCATTTCCTGTGCTAACTTTCATCCCTTTCTTATTCACTTCTATTATAACACCTGGCTCCTTATTACTACTTTGTAATAATACTTCTGATTCGTATATCTTCATAGGCTCCTCTTTATAGGTAGTGTGAGCAATAGGTCTTGGATTAAGCCCCCTAATTAAATTATGAATATCTTGTGCAGAATTATTCCAATTTATCTTTCCAGTTTCTTTAGAAAGCATTTTTGCATAACAAGTTTCCCCTTCTTGTTTTTCTGGAGTAATTGAACCTTCTGCTAAACCTTCAATTGTTTTAATTAAAAGTTCTCCACCTCTGTTCATTAATATGTCATGTAATTCACCAGAAGTCATATTCTTAGTTATTTCAACTTCATCTTTTAATAACATATCACCAGTATCTAATCCAACATCCATAAGCATTGTTGTATTTCCAGTTTTCTCTTCACCATTAATTATAACCCAATTTAAAGGTGCTGCACCTCTATACATTGGTAATAATGATGCATGTAAATTTATACATCCATACTTAGGTATATCTAGCACTTCTTTAGTTAATATTTGACCAAAAGCTACTACAATTATAAAATCTGGCTTAAGTTCTTTTAAATACTCTACAGCTTCTATATCATCCTTTAACTTTTCAGGTTGAAAAACTTTAATATCATGTTTTACAGCAATTTCTTTAACTGGAGAAAAGACCATTTTCTTTCCTCTTCCTCTAGGTCTATCTGGTTGAGTAAATACAGCTTCAACTCCAAATTTATCAATTAAAGCTTCTAATGATGGAACTGCAAAATCTGGAGTTCCCATAAATACTATTTTCATTAACCTTCCTCCTACTTTACATGGTCAACATATAATACACCATTTAAGTGATCATTTTCATGAAGAATAGCTCTTGCTAATAATTCTTCACCTTCTAAGATAAATTCTTCACCTTTTTCATTAAATGCTTTTACCTTAACATAATTAGGTCTTTCTACTGGGTTTGATTCTCCAGGTATACTTAAGCAGCCCTCTTCATCACATTGAGTTCCTTTAGTTTCTAAAATTTCTGGATTTATGAATACCATAGTTCCATTTTCATCACCAATATCTATAACAAATATTCTCTTTAATACACCAACTTGTGGCGCTGCTAATCCAACCCCGTTAGCTTCAAACATAGTGTCTACCATATCTTCAATTAGAGTAAGTTCTCTATTTGTTATTTCAACTACCTCTTTACATTTTTTTCTTAAAACATCGTCACCAATAGTTCTAATATTTCTTATTGCCATTTTTATGCCCTCCTAGAATAAATTATTTGGATTAATATCCATACTTATTCGTATATCATTATATACGTTCTTGTTCTCATCATAAAGTATTTCCTTAATATTTTTTGAAAAATATGAATCAAATTCACCTTTTATAACAATTTGCCATCTATAATTTTCCTTTAATTTAGAAATCATACAGGGAATTGGCCCTAAAATTTCAATATCTAAGCAACTTTCAACTAAGGGTTTAATCATCATTGTTATTTTGTGCATAAAATTCTTTAATAACTCTTCTTTTTTTGATGTTCCATTTATTAAAAGTAATTTTCCAAAAGGTGGATACTTCATCATAGCCCTTACTGTAAATTCCTTTTCATAAAAACCTTCATAATCATAATTAACAGCATATTGCAAGCTATAATGTTGTGGTGTATAAGTTTGAATTAAAACTTCTCCTTGCTTATCTCCTCTTCCTGCTCTTCCTGCTACTTGAGTTATTATTTGAAAAGTTCTTTCTGCTGCCCTATAATCTGGAATATTAATAGACATATCTGCAGCTAAAATACCAACCAAAGTAACATTTTTAAAATCAAGCCCTTTAGAAACCATTTGTGTACCTATTAAAATATCTGCTTCACCATTTTTAAAAGTATTATAAATCCTTTCATATGAATGCTTATCTCTTGTTGTATCTACATCCATTCTTAATATCCCTGCATTATTAAAATATTTTTTAACTTCTTCTTCAACTCTTTGAGTACCAGCACCAAAGAATTTTACATATTTACTATGACATTTAGGACATTCTCTTGGTTCCCTTTTTGTTTTACCACAATAATGACATATTAATAATCCATTTTTATGATAAGTCATTGAAATATCACATTCATCACACTTAAATACATATCCACAGCTTCTACATGAAACAAAAGTTGAAAATCCCCTTCTATTTAAAAACAAAATAATTTGTTCTTTTCTTTTTAGTCTTTCTTGTATTGCAATAAATAATTCTCTACTAAATAATGATTTATTACCACCTTTAAGTTCATTTCTCATATCAATAACCTTCATTGGTGGCATAGCTTTATTATCTACCCTTGAATTTAGCTCTAAAAGCTTCATTTCCCCAGTTAAAGCTCTATAATAAGTTTCTATTGACGGTGTAGCTGAGCCTAAAATAACTTTACATCCTTTTAACTCACTTAAATATTCTGCTACTTCCTTTGTTTGATATTTAGGATTTTGTTCAGATTTATAAGTATTTTCATGCTCTTCATCAATAATTATTAAGCCTAAATTTTTTGCAGGAAGAAATATTGCACTTCTAGCTCCTACTATAACTTTTGCCTTTCCTTCCTTTACTCTAAACCATTCATCAAATCTTTCACCATCAGATAATTTACTGTGAAATAAAGCAACATTTACACCAAATCTTCCTTTAAACCTTTCAATCATTTGTGGTGTTAAAGCAATTTCTGGAACTAATATAATAGCTGATTTCCCTTCTAATAATACTCTTTCAACAAGCTTCATATAAACTTCTGTTTTACCTGATCCTGTAACTCCCTTAAGCAAAAACATTTTATCATCAGAGTTAATATATTCTCTTATAATATTTTCTTGTTCTATTGTTAATGTCTTAGCACTATCCTTATTATAAACTCTATCATTATATCTAAATACGCTTTCTTCTTCTATTGATAAAACTTCATTTTCTATTAATTTATTTAATTTATATTGAGAAATTGAATGCTCATTAATAAGTTCACTTTTAGTATATTTTCCCGAATTCGTCTTAAAAAACTCAACAATTTTTTTATATCCATCAGGATTTTTTATATTACTTAAATCTTCATTTTTTAAAACTATAACCTTTTTTTTCTTAGCTTTAGCTCCCTTCATTATTCCAACTGGAATAAGAAGCCTAAAAGCATCAATATACTTACACAATGTTTTTTCTCTTAAAAATTCAATAAGATTAATATCATCTTCATCAATAACTGGATCTTTTACTAAAATAGCTGCTATATTTTTAGTTTTGAACTTTATATTATCATCATTCTTCAAATTTAATATAAACCCTTCAGATGTTTTATTTCCTTTTCCAAAGGGAACTTTTACTATTTGGCCTATTTTAATTTCATTATTGAATTCTTCTGGAACTTTATATGTAAAAGGTCTATCTATTTCTAATGCTTCAGAATTTATAATAACTTCAGCATATAACTTCAAATTATCACCTTCTTACTTTCAGTTTCTATATATTTTAACCTTTAAAATATATATTGTATATAAAGAAAAGCGCAATTAGCGCTTTTCTAAAATCATATCAAATATATTACTTGCAACTTTCTTTTTACTCATTTTTTCTAGTTCAAGCTTTTCATTATTTTTAGATAAAATAACTACTTTATTGTCTTCACTTCCAAATCCAGTATCAGAAGATGTAATATCATTTGCTACTATAAAATCTAAGTTCTTGTTTTTTAGTTTTCTTTCTGCATTTTCAAGTACATTATCACTTTCAGCAGCAAATCCAACTAAAACTTGGTGAGTTTTAATTTCTCCTAGAAATTTTAATATATCATTATCTCTAGTTAAACAAATATTAAGGTCACCTTCACCTTTTTTAATCTTTTCTTTACTATATTCCTTTGGCTTATAATCAGCAACTGCTGCTGACTTTATTACTATATCTGCCCATTTAAAATTTTGTAAAATTTCTTTTTTCATTTCTTCATTAGTTTTTATGTTAATTATTTTTACGTTTTTAGGTGGTTCTAAATTTGTAGGACCTGAAACTAAAATTACTTCTGCACCTCTATCTCTTGCTTCTTTTGCAATAGCATATCCCATTTTACCAGTTGATCTATTAGTTATATATCTTACTGGGTCAATAGGTGCAATAGTAGGTCCAGCACTAACTAGTACTTTTTTTCCTAACAAATCTTGCTCTTTATCTTCAAGTTCTTCTATAACTCTTTCAACAATTGTATTTACATCCGCTAATTTACCTATACCTATATCACCACATGCTAATCTTCCACTAGCTGGTTCAATAAATTTATATCCAAAATCTTTTAATTTTGAAATATTATTTTGAACTATTGGATTTTGATACATATTTGTATTCATAGCAGGTGCTATAAGTACTTTAGCTTTAGTTGCCATTACAGTTGTAGATAACATATCATCTGCAATTCCATTTGAAATTTTACCTATAACATTTGCTGTTGCAGGTGCTATAAGCATTAAATCAGCTTTTTGAGCTAATGAAATATGCTGAATTTCCCAAGCCTTTGGCTCTGCAAACATATCTGTTACAACCATATTTTGACTTATTGATTGAAATGTTAGTGGATTTACAAATTTTGATGCACTTTCAGTCATTATAACATGAACTTCAATATCTTTTTTTCTTAAAGCACTAATTACATCTAATGCCTTATATACTGCAATACCTCCAGTAACGCCAATAACAACACATTTACTCATAACTATTTTGTTCCTTCATTGTTTTTACAATAAGAAATTTTTCCTTCATTAACTTCGTTTATTGCTATTGTTAATGGTTTATTTGAAGGAACTGTTGTTAATGGTACAGCACCATCTATTATTTGTCTTGCTCTTCTTGATGTAACTATTACTAGTGAATATCTGTCTTCTACCTTTTTTAATAAATCTACCACTGATGGATTAATCATAGAGTTGTTCATGAATTACGCCCTCCTTAGAATCTAATATTGTATCTTTTATTCTATCTACTCTACACTTTTCTGCGAGAATTATACCCTCTATTTTTTCAACTGCCGTATCAACTTCATCATTAACTACTGCATAGTTATACTTAGAAACATAGTTTATTTCTTGATATGCATTTTTAAATCTTGTCATTAATGATTCTTGCGTTTCGCTTCCTCTTTTTATTATTCTTTGTTTTAACTCTTCCATAGATGGAGGAAGTATAAAAATAAATACTCCTTCACTAAAGTTTTCCTTAACCTTTAATGCACCTTGAATATCTATTTCTAATATTACATTTTTACCTTGTTCTAACATTTCTTCAACTTTGAATTTTGGCGTACCATACATGTTACCATGTACTTCTGCATATTCTAAAAAGTCATTTCTTTCTACTTTTGATATAAAGTCTTCTTTAGTAAGGAAGTGATAATTAACACCATCAACTTCACCTTCTCTCGGACTTCTTGTAGTTGCTGAAACAGAAATAAATAAATCATCTATCTTTTCTAAAAGCGCCTTACAAATTGTTCCCTTTCCAGCACCTGATGGGCCAGAAATAACTATTAATAGTCCTCTATTATGCATTATTCATCAACCTCGTCTGCAGCTTCATCTTTGTCTACTAATCTATGTGCAACAGTTTCTGGTTGCACTGCTGATAATATAACATGATCACTATCAGTAATTATAACAGCTCTAGTTCTTCTTCCATAAGTAGCATCAATAAGCATTCCTCTATCTCTAGCTTCTTGGATTATTCTCTTAATTGGTGCTGATTCTGGACTAACTATAGCAACTAATCTGTTAGCTGATACAATATTACCAAAACCAATATTAATTAATTTTATTCCCATGCTTTTCCTCCTATTATTCTATGTTTTGAACTTGTTCTCTAATTTTTTCAAGTATATTTTTTATATCAATAACTATATTAGTCATTTTGATATCACTAGACTTTGAACCAATTGTATTTGTTTCTCTATTCATTTCTTGAACTATAAAATCAAGTTTTCTTCCAATAGGTTCATTTAATTTTAATGTTTCTCTCACTTGATTAATATGACTGTTTAGTCTTATTATTTCTTCATCAACAGTTGCTTTATCTGCTAATATACAAACTTCAGTAGCAATTCTATTTTCATCTACTTCAACATTTCCTAATAAATCTTTTAATCTTTCTTCAAGCTTTTGCTTAAATACCTTAGGAATGCTATCTGCAAATTCTTCTACCTTAGATACTAATTCTTCAATTTGATTTATTTTAATTAATATATCTTCTTTTAATTTTTCACCTTCAACTTCATATACAATTTGTCCATTTTTTAATTTAAAGTCTGTATACCCCAAATTCTTAATTCTATCGTATTCTTTTTGTACATCATCAACTAAAAAACCTAAATGTACAGGTCCTGCATTTGATGAACTCCATAGTGATTACTTCTGGAAATCTTGCTATTTGCATTACGGATATATCATTTTTGATATTTAATTTTTCTTCAATTTCTTTAAGACATTGTAAATATCCTTGTGCTAAGTTAATATCAACCTTAGGTACTCCAGCACCTTCATTATAATTCTTTATATTAATAAAGACATCAACTTTTCCTCTATTAAGAGAATTACTAATCATTTTTCTAATTTCTTCCTCTAAAGAAATTATACTTTTAGGCATTCTAATATTTACATCTAAATATCTACTATTTACACTTTTCATTTCAACAGTAAATACTCTTTTTTTACCTTCTTCACTGTTGCTTCTTCCAAAGCTAGTCATGCTCCTTATCATACTATTTCCCCTGCCACTTTCTTCTTATATATAAAAATTTATTACTTTTTAAACAATAAAATTAGTTTATATCTTTCTATGGTTTTCTGTCAACATTTTATTAACAATTTGTTTACAATTTTATTTTTAATAAAAAATAGAGCTAGAAAACCGAGGGCACTGAAAAACTTAATGTTTTTCAGTGCCCTCGAAAACCTAACTCTATTTTTAAAATTGATTTTTTATTTCATCATAACTTATGTTGCTGTTTATAGCTAATGAAAGTTTAACTCTGGCCTTTTGTCCAGGTAATGTATCACCAAAGATAACCCCTAAATCCTTAAGCATTTTTCCTCCACCTTCATATCCATATGATTCGTGTACTCTACCTTCAAAACATCTAGATACTACAACTATAGGCATTTTATTATCTAATGCTCTTTTTATTCCTTCAACCATTCTTGGAGGTACATTTCCTCTTCCTAAAGCTTCAATAACTATTCCACCAAATCCTTTTTCAATTGCAAAGTCAATTAATGTAGAGTCCATATCAGCTACACATTTAATTAATAAAACATCTTTATTAATTTCTTTTGCATCATATGTTTCTGTTTTCTTTGCATTTCTATAAAACATTACTTTATTATTGTCAACAATTCCTATTGGTCCAAAATTAGGAGTTATAAATGCATTTAATGCCATAGAATTTGCTTTTGTTACTTCTGCAGCTGAATTTAATTCACCATTAAAGCATACAAGCACTCCTCTTCCCTTTGCATCATCAGAAATTGCTGTACAAATTGAAGCTGCTAAATTTGAAGGTCCATCATAACCAAGTTCTGAGCCACTTCTCATTGCACCTGTAATTACAACAGGCTTGTCACTATTTATTGTTAAGTCTAAAAGATATGCTGTTTCTTCTAAAGTATCTGTTCCATGAGTAATTACAACACCATCAATATCTTCTCTATTTAATAATTCTTTTGAAAACACAAACGATTTGGATGTCGCTAACGCAATTTTCTTCGCCACAAACAAATCCTTTTCATCCTCATTTCCTGTCAACACATTATATTTTGATTTAGGCAAAAAAACATCTGATGTTCTGGTATTGATAATTGGCATTTTTCTAATTTTTTTATCTCCGCATTCATATGAATAACTTAAAACCTCATCAACAATAACAGCCTTTTCTTCTTCAGCAACTTCCAAACTGTTATCATCGATATTAACCGCATTTTTTTCTATTTCTTTTTTTAAACTAAATGAATAATTTACATTATACTCAGCTTTTTTATCAATATCCTTAACGGTAAACTCATATTCCAATGTGGCTGCGTCTGCGTCAACATTTACAAAATCTGCATATTGTTTAGGAATCGGTCTACCACAAAGAGCAAATTTCAGCAAAGCTATAGCGTCAATTAATGCTGTTTTACCCGAACCATTCTGTCCATACAAACCAAGAACGCTGGCTTTATAATTTTTTCTGTGATTTTCAAGCAGAAGACTTCCGTTTACAACATTTTTCCAATTTTTTATAGTAATCTTTTTTATACGAATTACTGGCTTGCCCATATTCATCATCCCCACATCATATAAGTTTAATTAATATCACATATAGTATAACACATGTTCTCCAAATTATCAATATGAAATATAAAAAATCGAACATTTTGTTCCTTTTTTGTATTTCAATAATATCATTTTTGCCATTTATCATAACATAATCTTCAAGAGGTATTATGCTATCCCATCTGCAGTTAGTTGTTCCATAAGGTAGGTCTGTGAATATCATATCAACTGATTTATCAGGAATATCTTTCATCAGTTCAAGACAATCGCCTTGCCATAATTTAATGTCGCTCATACCAAAACCTCACTTTGCTATGTTTTTAAGCACTTTTCTCGAATAGTTGTTTGCATAATATACTTCGGTCCTTGTTGGATTGAGGATTATCTTGCTTGCTTTAGCTTCAAGCAAGCCGAAAAAGACCATACATAATTCTTTTTCGGCAGGGGATAAGACTTGATTAATTTTTGAAGCAATTTCTTTTAGATTTTCCGGTGATAAATCTTCGGACAATAGAGTTGCTTCGATTATTGCGTTTGTTTCAACTGTTTCATTTGTTTCGGCTGTTTCGTTTACATTCTCAACTACTTTGTCAGATTTAGCTATTATTTCAGTGTTATTGACTTCTGAAATTTGTTCCGGTTCTTTTATATTCTCAAAGTCAGGAATAGAATCATATTTTTCTTCGGTAAATGTATCAAGTTCATACTGATACGATTCCTCTATTTCTGTACAAGAATGCACTCTAAAACCTATAACCTTTTTTGAATCTGGAGAAGCATATACTTTAGAAACAAAGCCACAATCAAGTAATTTAGCCAAAATTCTATCTAATTGGCGAACTGACATATTTAATCTTTTTGCTATGTATGCTTTTGTACCTTTATAACAACCGATATGACTGTTACTAAAACTGTATAATAAAGCATAGACTGTAAGTGAATGACCGGATAAATTCAATTTTGACATCATCCAATCATAAATAGTGAAAAATGCCGGTTTATCAATAAAATCACCGTTCTCATCAGTTATGCCTTTGGCTATCAAAACATCCGGTGAATGGCGATAACTAACATATTTAATACCGTTTTTGTACTTCCATGTCTTTAGCAAATATCCCTTTTTCACCAATTCATTAAGTGAACGAATTACTGTTGTACGGGATATATGAATACGCCTGCAAAGGTATTCAATGCTGCCACGATAGATTCCACCCTTGATTCGAGAAAAGCTGTAAATCAAAGCAAATATCAGTAATTCATATTTTTTAAGTCAAGTTTTTGTGTAAATGTCAAGTGAAAATGTACAAAAAGGGCAAATGAAAATGTACAATTTTGGCGGAAGCATATTTCGTAACATTCATCAAAGGATAAACAAGCATCTCTGCTGCTTTCGACGAATATCATGTCATATGCGTTGTATAACTACTGGGCGAATAAATTCGCCTCCCAATTAAAATCAGCTCCTGGTTTCAGCGTCTTCATCAAAAAGATTTCGGTCCTTTACCCTGTAGGAGTGCCCCGTGATTTTAATGATTTCACAGTGATGTACCAACCTGTCAATGATTGCGTTTGCAATTACTGCATCTCCAAAAACATCCGGCCATTTTGAAAAAGACTGGTTTGTCGTAAGGATGGTTGGTCTGAATTCATATCTTGCTGCGATTAATTGGAAAAATCCATACGCCGCAGCTTTGTCAACCGGAAGATATCCGATTTCATCAATTATCAAAACTGTGTATTTGAGATAGTGTTTCACAACCTGCTCTACACGGTTTTCCTTTGATGCCTGCTTCAATTTCTCCATCAGTTTGGCAAAATTGATGAAATATGTAGATATTCTTTGGCTTGCTGCTTCAATTCCTATGGCTGTAGCAAGATGTGTTTTTCCTACTCCGCTTGAGCCAATAAAGATAATATTTGTTTCAAGCGAATATATGTCTGCGGTATGTTTATGGATGGAGAATGCTTTGATGGCAAAGAAGACCATGTATGGATGTCGAAGGAAGGGTTTGGAGATTGCCAAGTTGGAGATTGCTTTAGCTTCTTTGCAGAAGTTTACAGGTATCTAAAGACTAGCAATGGTAAGATGATAGATTTTGGACTTCGAAATCCGGACAACATCAAGAAAATAGAGTCGTATGAACTCCCATCTGATGATGAGTTGTTAATGCAAAGTATAGACCAGATTATATGTGAAACTTGCATGTTTCGAGACCATTGTTATGGTGGAATGTGCATCGCAAATAAAGAATGGCGAGATAATATGAGAAGGTCTATGTTCGAAATGGCAAAAGGCAAAAAGGCTCTGTAATTACATAATATGATGTTTTGAATTCGCAGCATATGGGTCGCAATATGTTGCGAATTTTTGCTTTTGATGATATGATTATTACAGTGTTGTAATGTAACGAATTGTATCGTTTTATTGTGAGAGGTTTTAAGAGATGGCTGTATCATATAACAGATTATATAAGGTTCTTGAAGATAAGAATGTGACTATGGTTGAACTTAGAAAGGCGGCTGATATAGCACCAAATACAATGACACGTATTCGAAAGAATGAAGAAGTTTCACTAGATGTCCTTGGCAGGATATGTCATGTATTACATTCTGATTTTGGCGACATCATGGAGTATGTGGAAGAAAAGGAGGGTGACAATCAATGATAGATAAAAGTCAGATGACTGAAGAAGAAATCAAATTAAACTATATCACCCCAGCTATACTTGAAAAATGGTCGAAGACAAGCATTCGTATGGAGTACTATTTTACAAGTGGTCGTATTACCATTGATGGAAAGAAAGCAGTTCGTGGTGAGGCTAATAAGGCGGATTATTTGCTTTACTATGGGGACATGAGTAACAATTTTCCAATAGCAATTGTTGAAGCAAAAGACAATAATCATTCGCCATTAGGTGGACTTCCACAGGCTATAAAATATGCTATTGCTATGGAGGTTCCTTTTGCGTTTGCTTCAAATGGTGATTCTTTTACTATGCATGATAGAATCACTGGAGAAGAGACTACAGATATTGCATTGGATGATTTCCCTTCACCAGATGAGTTATGGAAGAAATATAGAAAAGAGAGTGGATTCACTGATGAAGAAGAAACTATGCTCTCTGTTCCATATTATTATCACGAAGGAGACCATGAGCCACGCTATTATCAGTGGATTGCTATTAACAGAGTATTGGCAGCAATTGCTCGTGGTGATAAGCGAATGCTAGTTGTACTTGCAACAGGAACAGGAAAAACCTTAGTTGCATTTCAGATAATATGGAGACTCTTGAAATCAAAAAAGGTTAAGAGAGTTTTATTCCTTGCTGATAGAGATATCTTGGTAGGACAACCTATGCGAGATGACTTTTCTCCATTTGGTGGAAAAATGTTCCGTATTGAGAAAAGAGAAATG
>ERZ773138.2475-NODE-2475-length-13961-cov-55.162376_pt1 | contig 13961 bp, 9 predicted proteins | sample MGYA00511114_ERZ773138 | MGnify/ENA primary metagenome ERZ773138 (study PRJEB29015, sample SAMEA2737805) | human gut metagenome | biome: human gut; feature: human-associated habitat; material: faeces | place: China | collected 2012 ...
GTCCACTGGTATGTTACAATGCCATTTTCCATGCTGGCACAGCGCATTTTCGTCGTAATTCTGCCACCAAGTGTATTATATTTGATTGAATTACTGTATATGTTCAGGAAAATCTGGCGAAGATGCAGAGCGCTTCCATATACATATGGATATTTCACTTCGTCCATCGACCGTTCATATTCTAATGTAATTCCTGCCTCGGACGCACGCAGATCAATCATATTCAGAACATCCTGCGAAAGCTGATGAAGATCAAGTGCTTCATGCATCAGGTTCACTTCTCCATTTTCCAGCTTGCTCATCTGTAAAATGTCATTGATCAGCGATAACAGATGATTTGCTGAAATCATGATCTTCTTATAATTCTCTTTTACCAGTTCTTTATCATTTTCGTGTTTTTCATTAATACGGATCAGCCCGATAATTCCATTTAACGGAGTCCTGATATCGTGACTCATGCGCGACAGGAAGCTTGTCTTTGCTACATTTGCGCGTTCTGCTGCTTCTTTGGCTTCCCGAAGTTCTCTCTGTCTGCGCTCATCTTCTGTGACAATTGCCGTAACATCACTATGATAACCGCCTAACACCTGTTCTTTTTCTCCTTTTTCATAGCATGCCCCACCGCAACGCACATAGATCATGCCCTTATCCGGATGCTCCCATTGATAAGTATTTTCTGAAACATTTCCATCCAGCATTTCCTGCACACTGTCCTGCACAGATTGTACTGCTTTCTCCGGGATACGGGAATACCAGAAATCATAAACTTCTTCCTCTGATAAAAACTGTCCCTCGATTCCAAGTACCTCTTTCATCTTCGGATTTGCATACATCCGCGGCTTTTTTCCTTCCATTAGGCGGATATACCATATTCCAAATCCTGCAGTTTCCAGAATATTGTTTGTATCCTGCAGTTCACTTTTACTCTTTTCCTGTGCTTTAAATGCCTGCGCTATTACAATATGTATAATTATAAGCGCCGCCATAAGTGCCAGACCTAGGAGCGCCGTTGTCCCCGGAACGCTCACATTGGCTTTCTTTAACGGATATGTCACCGCAAGATTGTAATTTTTATATTTCTCATAATCTGTTTCCTCTTTTCTTTGCCGGAATCTGTGTGCAGCGTATGTTATGCTCTAACATAACATCATCCTGATACAGATATTCAAGGAATTTCAAAGCGATTTCCTGTTCTTTACAACTGGAACTTACCGCCAGCGACCATCCGTTTTCCGAAGCAAATTTCTGATTGTTTCCATACTGCGGCATAGCTGCATAATCAAAATCTGTGCCGAGTTTTAATCCGAATGACTGTTCTCCTTCGGAGATCGTCCACGGTCCGCGCGGTACGATCATGTTGCGTCCGGCATATAACTGCTGATAACCTTCCATATCCGCTCCGCCTGTCAGTCCTTCAAGATCTGTAACTTTATCTTCTGTTACCATTGTCGCAAGTTCATTAAACGCTGTCTTAGCCGCATCTGTCGTCACGTCGAATTTTCCGTCCGCCGTCATGTAATCCGCATCCTGCTGAAGGATAAAGGCAAGGAAATAATATGGCACAGAATCCCAGTTCACAAAATCAAAACCTTTGCACTGGAAAATATTGCCGTCGTGCTCTGTTCCTTCGATTGCCGTTTTACGAAGTTCTTCCCATGTTTTCGGAACAGTAAGCCCCTTCGCCTTGAGCAATGTATCGTTCACAAGCATTCCGCCGTACTCGATATTATATTCCAGCGGGATACCATACATTTTATCCTCATACTCAAGTGCTCCAGGGTAAAAATTGCTATGGCTTTCATACGCGCTCCGGTCATCCAATATGATGCCATTCCGCTCAAATGTAATATAGCTGTATGTGATCACAGAGGAATCGTAGGTCTTATCCTGTAACGATTTGCTGGCTCTCGTCAGTGTCTGATAATCTCCCAGAATACTGTTGTCATAACTGCTGGCAAGCAGAGTATACTCCGTTTCGCTAAACAATTTGTTCGTCGTGCTGCGGATATTGCTCAGGCAGCGTTCAAACTGGGTGGTGCCGATTGCCAGCATTTCCATTGCGCTGGAGGACTGCGCTTGGATCGTCTGGCGGATCATCAGGCTATATAGAGGAAACACGACCAGGAAGAACCCAACCGGAATACAAAGATACCTTAGAAGCCTTCGGATCCAGTTTCTAACAAACAGTCTCTTACGCATCTGCAAAACTCCAAGCAATGATGATTTCTATGGAACTGTTGGCTGCGCCTGCAAGGCGTTTATGGAGCCGGTGCATACAGCACAGATCCTCCCTCCGCAATTTCGCAGCATCTTTCCAATTATTTTACCACAGAAGGATTTTTTCCTCAACATTTTTATTGATTTGTAACAAAACTCTACTTTATCACCATGAACAAACTGCTTTCCTGCCGCCATTGAGAAAAAAATCCCCACAGCCACAAAAAGGACTGTGGGGATTGCTTTTATGGTGAAGGAGAAAGAGAATAACGTGTTAACCCTTGTCCGCGCCGGAGGTGATGCCCTCGACGTAGAACTTCTGCATGATGACAAACAGGATGGAGATGGGGATAGCCACCAAAACACCGCCTGCGCAGAAACGGGAGAAGTAGCTGTTGACCAAAGCCTTTTGCAGCATGTTGTACAGGCCGATTGCCACCGTCCAGTCCGTCGAAACGCCGGAGTTCAGGATCATCTTTGCCACAACAAAGTCGGTCCACGGCGTCAGGAAGGAGTTGATAATGGTGTACACCAGGATCGGGCGGGACATCGGGATGACGATCTGGAAGAAGATGCGCGCTTCCGAAGCGCCGTCCAGCTTGGCGGCCTCACGCAGTGCCACAGGCACCGTATCAAAAAAGCCCTTACAGATCAGGTAGCCCAGGCCGGAAGAGCCCGCGTATACCATGATCAGACCGGCGTAAGAGTTGGTCAGGTTCATGTACTTCAAAACAAAGTACACAGCGATCATGGCCAGAACGCCGGGGAACAGGTTGACGGTAACGGACAAGTTCTGCAGCAGCTTGCGGCCCTTGAAGCGGCAGCAGCTTATGGCGTAAGCCACCATCAACACAAAGCAGGTGGAGATCACACAGTTAAAGCATGCCACAACCAGGGTGTTCATGAACCAGCGCGGGAACTGTGCAACAGAGTCCGGCTGTGTCATAATGCTGACGTAGTTCCACATGGTAAAGCTTTCCGGCACAAAGCGGGTAAAGTTGATGCCCTTATCGGTGGAGAACGAGGTCAGCAGCAGCCAGGCGATGGGTACCAGCCAGATAAAAGCCAGCAGTGCCAGCACCAGATGGCGGATAACGGAGAAGATGCCTTTTTTCACTTTGCTCTGCTTGAGCTGCTTTTGCACAGCGGCAGAGGATACAGCAGTGGTACTCAAGAGAACGTCGCCTCCTTCTTATTGATAAAGTGGAAGCATACAATCGTAAACACGGCGCACACAATGAACACCATAATGCCCAGCACGGCAGCCATCTTGTAGTTGTAGTAATCCTGCGTCAAGCGGAACAGCCAGGTAACCAGCAGGTCAATTTCCTTTGCGTTGGACTGTGCAAGGGCCTGGTTCTGGGTTACAAACACATCCTGCGTGAGCAGGTAAATGACGTTGAAGTTGTTGACGTTCTTGACGAAATCCGTTACCAGAGAGGGACCCTGCACGCTGAGCAGGTAGGGCAGCTTGATGCGGAAGAACATCTGCACCGGGTTGGCGCCGTCAATGCGGGCGGCCTCGATCATGTCAGCGGGAATGTTCATCAGCACGCCGGTAGCAATCAGCATCTGGTACGGCACGCCGATCCAGATATTGATCATGATGATGGTAAACATGGCCCAGCCCGGCTGGGTCAGGAACGGAATGTAAGAAAGGCCCTTGTCTACCAGACCAATGTTCTGCAAAAAGCCCGTCACACCGGCATTGCGCATCATGGTGTTGAAAATGCCGTTGTTGGAGAAGAAGTTACGCACCAGAAGCAGCGTAACGAACTGCGGCACCGCAATGGTCACCATGAACAGGGTACGCCAGAACTTGGGGAACTTGGTCTTTTTGTCGTTGATGAACATTGCCATCAGAATGCCGCCAAAGAAGTTGGTAAAGGTGGCAAAGAATGCCCAAACCAACGTCCAGGTTAAAACCTTGGCAAAGGAATAACCAAACGTGGAGGTCATTCCGCCGCCGCCAAACAAGGTAAAGAAGTTGTTCAGCCCAACCCAGGTAAACAGTTCATTGGGCGGCATGTGCTGCTGGTCATAGTTGGTGAACGCAACGGCGATCAGGATGAACAGCGGCACAATGGTGAACACCACAACGCCCAGAACCGGCAGGGTGAGCAGGGTCACATAGAACTTTTCGTTCAGGTAAACGTTGATGTCCTGCACAAAGTTGTTGGTCTTTTTGCCAGCTTCACGGATCTTCTGCAGCTGATAGTTGGAAGATACCACCATCATGGCCGCCGCGATCAGTGCCGCGATCACGATAAAGGAGATCATGCTCATCAGCAGGATCTCAAACGAATTATCGTAATCGTTTACAACGTTTTTCATCGTGGCAACATCGAACACCATTTCCATTTTTACGGTGCCAAGGGTGCCGAACTTTGCCAGGTTGGGTACGCCAAAGAATGCCAGGAAATACAGCGCAAAGCCCTGTACAAATGTGACCAGAAGCGCCTTCATCAGCTGGCCGTGGCCAATGTAGCCCAGACCCCATACAAAGAAGGATAGTTTGGTAAAGATATCGCCGTGCACAAAGTCATGACCAAATTTCTGCAAAAAATTGGGTTCCTTTGGTTCCGTGTGCAGGGCCGCAGCAGCGGATTTTGCCACAGGAATCTCTCCTTTCCAACGCGGTTACGCCAAACGGCCCACACGCGCCCGGCAACCGTTCCGGACCGTTTGTGGGCCGTTGTTTTAGTGTATCAATGCAGCTTTTTTCGTTTTACGGCAATACCGCATAATTCTAAGTGCCGATACGGCGAGCGAGGTGCGGCAGATGCTAAGCCAAAAGCGCAGATAATACTGGATGCTGCAAAGGTGAGCGCCGCCAGTGGCGGAAACAGCGAACCGAAGCAGGGGCAGCGGTCGCAGAGTGCGAGGGGCTTTTGCCCCCGAAGCACGATGCGGGTACCGCAACCCGACATTATCGAGCATTTTGGCAACGCAGATGCCGTGCCGCAGCCGCCGGAGCGGTGCTTAAGCCGTAAGGCGGGAATTGTGCGGTGTTGCCTTAACAATTACTGGGTAACCGGTGCGGTGATGCCGGCAACAGCATCTTCAATCAGGGTCTGAGGATCCTTGCCATCGGGGTTGCCGTTGACACAGATCTGGCCGAGGGTTTCAGCAGAAGCCCAGTAGTTGCCGCCGACGCGCTGCAGGTTAGCGTACTCAGACTGAGCAACAACAGCGGTCAGAGCCGGAGAAGAAGCGGCTGCCAGAGCATTGGTGTTGGAGGGGCCCTGTGCACGCTGCTGGAAGCGGAGGGTCTCGTTCTCTTCGTTGGTAACGTAATCAGCCAGCAGCATGGCAGCACCAACGTTAGAGCTGTGGGGGTTGACACCGATCAGTTTGAAGCCGGAGAAGGAAGCCATCTGGACCTGCTCACCGTTCAGGGTGTAGGTGGGCAGCTTGCAGGCGGCGTAGTTGTCGCCCCAAACTTCAGCAGCGTCGTTTGCACGCCAGGTACCGTTAACGCCGGCAACCAGGGTGCCGTCCTTCAGCTTGCCGGTGAACTCTTCGTCCTTCAGGGCAATGAAGCCAGGGTTCTTGCAGATATCAATGACAGCCTGGGTAACATCAGCACCCGGTGCTTCGTTCCAGTTGCAGACGGTGTTCACGCCGTCATCAGCCAGGTTCAGGTTCAGGCCAGCGCCAGCATAGAAGCTGTACAGGTACCAGCCGTTGGCAACGTCCATGGAAACCTTCTTGCCGGCGGCGGCTGCCTTTTCCAGCATGGTATCCAGGCTCTTAACGTCATCCTCGGTGAAGAAGGATTTATCATAGAACATGAAGTAGCCGTTATCAGCGGTCAGGGGGTAAGCATACAGCTTGCCGTTCACGGTTGCAGCGTCAACAGAAGCTGCGGTGTTGCGGCTCTTGACGTCGTCAGCGTTCAGCTGAACTTCCTGCAGGGCGCCTGCCTGAACCAGCTCGTTCAGCTGGTCATCAGCAAATGCGTAAACGTCAGCAGCGGCGGTGGGGTCGGTCAGGACGGTATCCTTGGCTGTGGACTCGGACTGAGTGCCCAGGTTGATGGTGATCTTGCCGCCGTAATTGCCGTATTCTTTGATAAAGTTATCAGCGATGGTGCGCAGCAGTTCCTGGTCTTCCTCGGCGCCCCACATGGTCAGGGTAACGTCGTTGGCGAAAGCAGCGGCTGCAGCCTGCTGCAGAACGTCACCATCGTCAGCTGCGGTGCTGTCGGTGGAGGCGGCTTCGCTGGAAGCTGCAGTGCTGGTGGACTCTGCTGCGGAAGAGGCAGTTGCGGTGTTGCCGCATGCTGCCAGGGACAGTGCCATCAAGGCAGCTGTTGCAAGTGCGAGTTGCTTTTTCATAATCATTCTCCTTCATCTGCTATATCACAAGCTTCTCAAGGTTGCGCATCATCGTTGCGCAACTTTGTTTCACAACTTAAGGATACACAATTCTATTTTCAGTGTCAATGTTCATAATCAACATGTTTTACCATGTTTTCTTGTGCATTTTTCACAGCCTGTTACACTTTTGTAACAATGTCGAATTTTGTATGCGCAACATTGCGCAACTTTAGTACAGGCTTTTTAACAACAATCAGCCTTTCCTGGTGCACACGCTGTGCGCGCAGGAAAGGCTGTATCAATCATCATATTTTACAATATTGGTAATATTATCTATTTTGTGGACTCGCGCAAAATCACCTGATATCCCTGCATCTGGCGCAATGCGATTTGCTTGCCCGCCAAAATATCCAGCAGCATCCGGCACGCCGTGGCGCCCAGGCGCTCGCCGTCAAACTGAGCGGCCGAGATCTGCGGGTTTGAGCTGGTCAGCAGCTCACTATCATAAAAGCTGGCCAGTTTCACCTGTTCCGGTACCTTGATGTGCCGGGCGCGCAGCTCCTGCAGCACCGCGACCGCCATGCTGTCGTCCGCGCAGAGCAGGCATTCGGGCTTTTGCTCCAGCGCACCTTCCAATGCATCGATCCGCTGTTCGCTGGTTTCAATGCCCGTCCAAATCAATTTCTGGTCCACCTGCACCCCACAGTCGGAAAATCCGCGCAGGTAGCCGCGCAGCCGGTCCGCGTTGACGGTATAGTCGGTGCAGCCGCCCATATAGGCAATGCGGCGCATGCCCAGCTGCAGCAGCAGGCGGGTCATCTCGGCGGTCGCTCCTACCTGGTCGTTATCCACCTGGGGCACCTTATCGTCATCCACGCGGCCAATGGCCACAAAAGGCACATTGTGGCGCTGCAAAGTCTGCACACATTCATCGTGCAGCATCGTACGGGACAAAATCACGCCATCCACCTTGTAGGATTCCAGCTGGCGTTCCAGCTGGCCTACATCGGTTTCTCCCGCATAGCACAGCAGCAGGTCATACCCGCGCTGGGCCGCCATGTTCCACACACCGCCCATGCACTTGCGCAGGAACGGCAAGTCCAGCCGCATAAAATGCTTGGGGATCACCAGCGCAAGGTTGTTGGTTGGGCCCTGTTGCGCAGTGCGCAGCGGCGCAGCGGCATCCTGGCGGCCCTTGCCGATATAATCGAACACACGCGCGCGGGTAGCCTCGCTCACGCGGCCCTTGCCGGATATTGCGCGGGATACCGTTGTTTTTGATATATTCAATGCCTCCGCCACTTCCGCGATGGTCACTTCATCACGCTTACCTGCCATTCAGCACCCTCCTTTTCCCATGTTGCGCATGCGTTGCGCAGCAATAACAGCATATGTGTTTGTTGTACATTTGTCAATCTGCAAACAGCACAAAAAAAGCCTGCCAGATTTGGCAGGCTTGCCGCGCAGTACAGCCGTTCCAAGCATAGGCGGATGGCCGCTGCCCGGAATCTCTCCCGAAATTTTTCGTGTATTAAAAATTCTGTTGGGAGCATAGGGGCGCACATTGTGCGCCCCACGCCTTGACATAGCAACGCACATTTATGTCATGCACATGGCAAACGTCCGTGGGCGAACACTGTTCACCCTTACGGAGCATCTTTGTTTTCCTGACGTTTTCGATAGGTATTGCCCTTATTTTTTCTGCGGTTCGCCGTTGGCAATATCGCGCACAACCTCACCCGCAATGATCAGCCCCGCGGCGGCGGGCACAAAGGCGTTGCTGCCGGGAACCTGGCGGCGCTGGGTACATTTGCGGGCCGTGTCGGGCGGGCAGATGCAATGGGTGCGGCAGCTGATGGTCATATCATCAATGGGGGTCAGTGCAGGCTCTTTGGAGTATACCACCTTCAGGTGCTTGACCCCGCGCTTGCGCAGCTCAGCGCGCATTACGCGGGCCAGCGGGCAGACGGAGGTATCGTAAATATCCGCAACCTCCAGGGCGGAAGCATCCAGCTTGTTGCCCGCGCCCATGCAGCTGATGATGGGCGTGCCCGTTGCCTGCGCCTGCATGACCAGTTCCAGCTTGCCCTTTACCGTGTCGATGGCATCGACCACATAGTCGTACTGGCTGAAATCGAACTGGTCGGCGGTGTCTGGCATGTAGAACGTCTTGTAGGTGTTCACCACGGCGTCCGGGTTGATATCATGGATGCGCTCTTCCGCCACATCCACCTTGTATTTGCCCACCGTTTTGCGGGTGGCCAGGATCTGGCGGTTCAGGTTGGTCAGGCAGACCTTGTCGTCATCAATCAGGTCCAGCGTGCCAATGCCGCTGCGTGCCAGTGCTTCCACCGTATAGCCTCCAACACCGCCAACGCCAAACACGGCCACACGGGCGTTATACAGGCGCTCCATTGCCTCCTTGCCAAACAACAACTGCGTTCTTGAAAACTGATTCAGCATACTGCCTGCTCCCCCACGGTTTTGTAAATTAACAAACAAATGGGCGGGTTCGCGCCCGCCCAACCTATCAAATCGGTAGTCTTTTCAAATTATAAAGCGCAGCATACAAAAAGTCAAGGGGAAGCCCTGCGCAGAGCTTCCCCCCTGACATATGTTTTGCATTTTACAGCTCGCTGCCGTTTGTGGTGATCACATGGGCGTACCACGCAGCGGAATCCTTGGGGATGCGTTCCATGGTGCGGTAGTCCACATAAATCAGCCCAAAGCGCTTGCTGTAGCCTTCGGCCCACTCATAGTTATCCATGATCGACCAGTAGGTATAACCGATCAGCGGGTAGCCCTCCTGCAAGGCGCGGCGGGCGGCCAGCAGGTGGCGGTGCACATAATCAATGCGCTGCGGGTCGTGCACTTTACCGTCCAGCATCACAAAATCTGTATTGGCCATGCCGTTCTCGGTAATCAGGATGGGCCGGCCATACCGCTGGTTCAAAAAGCGGATGGCCCAATAGATGCAGTCCGGCGTGATGGGCCATTCCATCGCAGTGCGCGGGCTGCCCTGCCAGGTGTTGGCGGTATACTCGCTGCCCGGCTGCTGGGCCGCGCAGGCATTGTAGACGTTAAAGCCCAGGTAATCCAACGGCTGGTGCAGCAGCTCCAGTTCCTGCGGGGTGAACACATCCGCCCCCAGGGCTTTGGCCATCGGCTCCGGCACCCTGCCCAGCAGAACGGGGTCGCACCACCAGCTGATGGAATAGCAGCCTTCCACCTCCATCGTCCGGCGGTAAGCTTCGGCGATGGCGGCTTCGCTTTCGTCCCCGCAGGGCGAAAACACCGGTCCGGTGGGAGCATACCCCACCTTAGGCGGCAGCTTTGCATACTGGCGGATGGTCTGTACCGCTTTGGCATGGGCCAAAAGTACATGGCGAGTCACGGGGCGCAGGCTGGCCGGTTCATCAAGGAACGGCGCATGCCGCCCCTGCAGATGGCCGATGCCCACAAAGCACTGCGGCTCGTTCAGGGTCATCCAATACTGTACCTGGTCAGACAGGGCTTCCACCACAATTTTGGTATATGCCGCAAACCAATCCGGGATCTGCGGGTTCTTCCATCCGCCCTGCAGATACAGCGCATACGGCAAATCCCAATGGTACAGCGTTACCATCGGCTCAATGCCCGCGGCTTTCAGCTCCCGCACAAGGCTTTGATAGAACTCAATGCCTTTCTGGTTGATTTTTTCCGTGCCATCGGGCAGGATGCGGGACCAGCTGACCGAGAAGCGGTAGCTTTTCAGCCCCATCTTTTTCATCAGGGCCACATCCTCACGGTAGCGGTGGTAGTGGTCACACGCCTGCAAAGGGCCCTCGTTATATTTGGTGTGGCCGGGGTACAGCATATCCCAGATGCTCGGTCCGCGGCCATCTTCATTCCAGGCGCCTTCCACCTGTGCCGCTGCCGATGCCGCACCCCACAAAAAGTCTTTCGGGAATTCCATTTTGTCACCTCTGCGGCTGAGATATTTTATCAATCTATTTTGTGTATCCTAGGGTGTATCTGAAAAAGTAAAAGCATCAAGAAGTCAAAAATTCATAGAGAAATCAGAAATCGCGAAAACCGCATTAGAAATTGTATTTAGGGCAACACCGCATAATTCTAAGTGCCGATACGGCGAGCGAGGTGCGGCAGATGCCAAGCCAAAAGCGCAGATAATACTGGATGCTGCAAAGGTGAGCGCCGCCAGTGGCGGAAACAGCGAACCGAAGCAGGGGCAGCGGTCGCAGAGTGCGAGGGGCTTTTGCCCCCGAAGCACGATGCGGGTACCGCAACCCGACATTATCGAGCATTTTGGCAACGCAGATGCCGTGCCGCAGCTGCCGGAGCGGTGCTTAAGCCGTAAGGCGGGAATTGTGCGGTGTTGCCTTAGATGTTTTTCGTTACCCAATCCCGTAGGGGCGCACATTGTGCGCCCGTTGCCTTGCGGCGAATGATGTGGCGCGGCCCGTCCGCGGGACGATGCAAGCATCGTGCCCTACAGATATTGGCAGCGTTTATAGCAACCGGCAGGGTCTCTCCCCGGCGCGATGAGGGCATCGTGCCCTACAGATCAAACCGCCGGGCCTGGCCCTTACCGCAAAATTCCTAATTACTCATTTCTAATTTTCCTATCCAACTCCTCACTCCTACCCCCTAACTCACTTCATGAGCATTTCCGCTGCCTTCGCCAGCTCCGCGTTCACCGCATCGGCTTCCGCTTCGCTCTTGCCCACGGCGGACAGATACACTTTGATTTTCGGCTCGGTGCCAGAGGGGCGCACCATCAGCTTGTGGCCGCCCGCCAGGTGGTATTCCAGCACGTTGGCGCGGGGCAGGCCGGTGCCATCGGTATCATAATCCGCAACACGCTCCACCGCATAGCCCGCAATCTCTTTGGGCGGGTCGGCGCGCAGAGCCTTCATCAGGTTCTGCATGGTGTACATGCCGGTTTCGCCCTCAAAGGCAAAGCTGCACAGGGCGTTGCGGTAATAGCCAAACTCTTTGTACAGCGCTTCAATGGCATCCAGCAGCGTCATGCCCTGCTGGGCATACCAGGCGGCGGCTTCACACACCAGCAGCGTGGCGTTCACGGCATCTTTATCCCGCACATGTCCGCCGGACAGGTAACCATAGCTCTCCTCAAAGCCAAAGATATAGCGTTCCACATGGCCCTCTGCTTCCAGCTTGCCGATCTGCTCGCCGATGAACTTAAAGCCCGTCAGGGTGCGGCGCAGCTCCACGCCGTACTTTTTGGCAACCGGCGTTGCCATATCGGTGGAAACAATGGTGGTCACGGCCACGGGATTCTTGGGCATGGTGCCGCGGGCCAGGCGGGTACGGCAGATATAATCCAGCAGGATAATGCCCATCTCGTTGCCGGTGATCAGCCGGTAGCCGCCCTTGCCGTCCGGCACAGCGGTGCCGCAGCGGTCACAGTCGGGGTCGGTGCCAAGCAGTAGATCCGGGTGTACTTTATCGCACAGTTCCAGGCCCTTCTGCATGGCTTCGCGGATTTCCGGGTTGGGATACGGGCAGGTGGGGAAGTTCCCATCCGGTGTTTCCTGCTCCGGCACCACCGTCACATGGGTCACACCCAGCTTGGCCAGCAGTTTTTTTACGCACTCCAGGCCGGTGCCGTTCAGCGGGGTGTACACCAGCTTGAGCTGCTCAATGCCGGTGCCATCGCCAACGCGTTGGTCATATACAGCCTGTACAAAATCATCCAGGCATTTGTCGTCAATGCTCACAATGCGGCCTGCCTGCACACCGGCTTCATAATCCACCAGCTTTACGCCGTCAAAGCAGTCCACTTTTTCGATTGCAGCCAGAATTTTATCTGCCACTTCCAGCGTGATCTGGCAGCCATCGGCGCCATACACTTTATAGCCGTTGTACTTGGCCGGGTTGTGGCTGGCTGTAATGCAGACGCCTGCCCCGCAGCCCAGATAGCGCACCGCCCAGGAAAGTGCGGGCGTGGGCTCCAGCCGCGAGTACACGCAGGCGGTAATGCCGTTTGCCGCCAGCACGCGGGCAGCTTCGCGGGTGAACAGTTCGCCGTTATTGCGGCTGTCATGCGCAATGGCGATCTTTTTGGGCAGGTCGGTCGCGTTCAGGTAATCGGCCAGGCCCTGGGTGGCCTTGCGCACCGTGTACAGGTTCATGCGGTTGGTGCCCGCCCCCAGCACACCGCGCAGGCCGCCGGTGCCAAATTCCAGGTCACGGTAAAAACGGTCCGTGATAGCGGCATCATCCCCGGCAATGCCGTGCAGTTCTTCCGCCACAGCGGTATCCAGTCCCGGCTGGGCCAGCCAACGGTCATACAGTTCTTTCGCTGTATTCATAACAGCACCTTCTTCCTCAAAGTCAGTTTCAGGAAGTGTTCGTTATTTATCAAAGGCAACACCGCACAATTCCCGCCTTGCGGCTTAAGCACCGCTCCGGCAGCTGCGGCACGGCATCTGCGTTGCCAAAATGCTCGATAAGACATCCAGTATTATCTGCGCTTTTGGCTTGGCATCTGCCGCACCTCGCTCGCCGTATCGGCACTTAGAATTATGCGGTATTGCCCAAACATTTACACAGCCCTTATTATAGCAGATACTTGGCCGCAAAAAAAGCCGCGGCGGGTAAAAATTTTACCAGCCGCGGAAATTATACACTTTGTATTATTCTTTCGTTTACACCGTATCGCGCAGCACACCGGCGTGTTCCAACCCCACCATCACCACGGGGATCAGCACCAGCTGCAACACAATGCCCGGCAGCGCGGTGGCAAATGCACCGGCAATGAACATCTGCATGGTAAAGCCATTGCCGCCAAGGCCCAGCAGCACGGTTTGGGCCACGCCCCACACAGCGCGCCCGGCCAGCATGGCGGGCACCAGCGCCATATAAACGCCCGCCACGCCGCGCTTGTTCAGCTTGGCATACAGCAGGCCGATCACCGCGCCATAGGCAGCCAGCTCAAACGCCATGCCAATGCCGGTGGGGTACAGCACCGGCATGCCAAACAGCAGCCCGCGCAGCAGCGGCATTACCGCGCCAACAGCCAGGCCATACGGCCAGCCGCATACCATGCCGCACAGCAGCACGGGAATGTGCATCGGCAGCAGCATTTTGCCGATCTGCGGGATCTGCCCGGTGATAAGCGGCAGCACCAGGCCCAGGGCCAAAAACAGGGCGGAAAGGGTCAGCTTACGGGTGGATGTTTTCATGATTCAAACTCCTCACATTCTATTTTTTTATTTGATTCCACAGTTTGACAGCAGCAGAACACCATGATACGATGATGGTAAAACAGAGATAAGGCAATACCGCATAATTCTAAGTGTCGATACGGCGAGCGAGGTGCGGCAGATGCTAAGCCAAAAGCACAGATAATACTGGATGCTGCAAAGGTGAGCGCCGCCAGTGGCGGAAACAGCGAAC
>ERZ773138.2479-NODE-2479-length-13952-cov-3.396416_pt1 | contig 13952 bp, 10 predicted proteins | sample MGYA00511114_ERZ773138 | MGnify/ENA primary metagenome ERZ773138 (study PRJEB29015, sample SAMEA2737805) | human gut metagenome | biome: human gut; feature: human-associated habitat; material: faeces | place: China | collected 2012 ...
CCGTTAGGTATATTGACCAAGAAGCTCCCACTTCTATAAGTGGAGAGTAGTTCACCCCTAAAATTAATAGTCAATAGGAGAGGTAAACTATGTCAACTGAAATTAATTCTTCTAATTTTATAAGAAATATAATAGTAAATGATTTAGAAAGTGGAAAACACCAAGAAATAATAACTCGTTTTCCACCAGAACCAAATGGATACCTTCATATAGGTCATGCAAAATCTATTCTTTTAAATTTTGGATTAGCTGAAGAATTCCATGGTAAAACACATCTTAGATTTGATGACACTAACCCTGTAAAAGAAGATACAGAATATGTTGAATCAATAAAAGAAGATGTAAAATGGCTTGGTGGAAATTGGGATGAACTTTACTTTGCATCTGATTATTTCGATGAAATGTATAACAGAGCTGTTCTTTTAATAAAAAAAGGATTAGCTTATGTTTGTGACTTAACTCCAGAAGAAGCTAAAGAATATAGAGGTACTTTAACTGAACCTGGTAAAGAAAGTCCTTATAGAAACAGAAGTGTTGAGGAAAATTTAGATTTATTTGAAAGAATGAAAAATGGTGAATTTTCAGATGGAGAAAAAGTTTTAAGAGCTAAAATTGATATGTCTTCTCCTAATATGAATATGAGAGATCCTATAATCTATAGAATTGCTCATGCAACTCACCATAACACTGGAGATAAATGGTGCATCTACCCTATGTATGATTTTGCTCATCCATTAGAAGATGCCATAGAAAAGGTAACTCACTCTATTTGTACTTTAGAATTTGAGGATCATAGACCTTTATATGATTGGGTTGTTAGAGAATGTGAAATGGAAGCTCAGCCTAGACAAATAGAATTTGCTAGATTAAACATGACTAATACTGTTATGAGTAAAAGAAAACTTAAACAATTAGTTGATGAAGGTGTTGTTGATGGATGGGATGATCCAAGAATGCCTACTATTTGTGGCTTAAGAAGAAGAGGATGTACACCAGAAGCATTAAAGAATTTCTGTTCTGCTATTGGTGTTGCTAAAGCAAATTCTACAGTAGATTCTCAAATGCTTGATTATTTTGTAAGAGAAGATTTACAATTAAAGGCTCCTAATGCAATGGCTATTTTAAAACCTTTAAAATTAGTTATTACTAATTATCCAGAAGGGCAAACTGAAATGTTAGAAGTTAGCAACAATGCTAAAGATGAATCATTTGGAAAGAGACTTGTTCCATTTTCAAGAGAATTATATGTTGAACAAGAAGACTTTATGGAAGTTCCAATAAAGAAATATTTCAGATTATTCCCTGGTAATGAAGTTAGATTAATGGGTGCTTACTTTGTTAAATGTAATGAAGTAATTAAAGATGAAAATGGCAATGTAACTGAAATTCATTGCACTTATGATCCTGAAACTAAAAGTGGTTCTGGATTTACAGGAAGAAAGGTTAAAGGAACTATTCACTGGGTAGATGCAAATAACTGTGTACCTGCTGAATTTAGATTGTATGAACCTTTAATATTAGATGATGCTCCTGAAAATGAAGGTAAGCATTTCTTAGAACAAATAAATCCTAACTCTTTAGAAATTTTGCAAGGATTCATTGAACCAACAGCTGTTGAAAATGCTAAACCTCAAGATAAATTCCAATTAGTTAGAAATGGTTTCTTTAATATTGATACTAAATATACTACTAATGATAAATTAGTATTTAATAGAATTGTACCTTTAAAATCTTCATTTAAATTAAAATAAAAAAATTAAAGAAAGGCAATTTGCCTTTCTTTAATTTTTAATTAGGTATAGTAAGTGTTCGTTGAGGTTTCATACACAGTAATTTTTTATAATTGAATGCACACTGAACCAAGTCTCTACTTATATAATTATGTATAACGCACTTTGTAGATACACAAGCTATAAAATAGTTAAAATATTGAACTAGTCTTATTTTTTATCCCATTGGTCTATACTCCTAAAACTCTTAACAATATTATTTTGCTCGCTTTTATTAATTTAATACTAGAAGTTATTTCTATAAATTATTTTTAAATTGATTTCTATTAATATTATTTAATTTTATGATCACATCCACATTTATTTTCTATTTCTGATTTTGCACTTGCAGGTGATGCCCATTGATTATTTACTGCTGTTTTTTGTCCTTCATGACATCCACATCCAGTGTGTGAATTGTGCTCTCCTTTACCTTCTTTATGACATCCACAGTTTGAATTATTACTCATAATATTTTCCTCCAATGTCCTAATAAATTTAGCCCTGATACAGCCAAGTCTATACTTAGTTCTACCACCGCTACAATAATAGTTTATACACTTTATTTTCTTTAATACCTTGTATTAATTTCATTTTGGACCAAGTTGTGAATTTAAATTAAAATAATGAAAAAAAGCACATTTTTTTCTATAATTTTACAACTTTATTTTTTACTAATCTAATCATAAAAAATACTGTATTTAGACTAATTCTATAATCTAAATACAGCTCTTTTTTTCTTATAGATAAAATATAGCATTTTTTCTAGTTAAAAATTTTTTAATTTTTATAACTCTAAAAATCTATTAAATCTTTCTCTAACCTTTTCTTCTCCTATAATTTGCATTATAGTATAAAGATCTGGAGTATTTGTTCTATGTGATAATGCACTTCTTACTGCACCTGCAACATCAGAAATCATTCCCTTATAAGCTTCTGGGTTAGCCTTAAATTCTTTTCTATTTGCACAATATCCAAGTTCTGCTCCAATTACTTTTAATTCTTCAAACCAGTTTTCTTGACTTCCTATATTAAAAGTAAACTTTTTAGCATATTCTTCAATTATAGCTTTAGCATTTTCTAATAATAAAGTTTTTGGTAACTCAACCTGCTCTGCAGTTTCATTATAGAATAATTCATCAAAGAAATAGAATATCTTATCCTTAACTTCATCCCACTTTGCAAAGTCTTTTCTTGGTTTTGGACCTTCTTTATCTATATTAAATATTTCTCTTGCCATAGCTTCATTTGAAGTTACTAAGTTATACATTTCTTCATCATATTGTTTAGCCCATGCAGTATATTGTTCATATACTTTATCTGCTGGCATTCTAGCTATAACATCTTTAGAAACGTCATTTAATTTAACTAAATCAAATAATGCTCCGCTCTTACTCATTTTTTCTAAAGCAACATGGAATTCATGATAATCAGCAATTGGATTTTCTGCTCTCCATTCTTCATAACTTGAATTTACTATGTTTAATAAGTATTCAATAACACATACTACTGGATATCCAACTTCATTATAATAAGAAACAGCTGCTTCAGCATCTTTTCTCTTAGAAAGCTTTCTCTTAGATCCACCTTCTTGTTTCATTATTGTTGGAATATGAGCATAGTTTGGTCTTTCAAATCCTAATACTTCAAATAATTGAACGTGTATTGGAAGTGATGATAACCACTCTTCTCCTCTTATTACATCTGTAGTTCTCATTAAATAATCATCTATTGCATGTGCAAAGTGATATGTTGGAAGCCCATCTCCTTTTATTAAAACTACATCTTGATTATTTTCTGGGAAAGATATATCTCCCTTTATTAAATCGTGGAATTCTACTCTATTTTCAATATTTCCTGGTGATTTTAATCTTAAAATATAAGTTTCACCATTGTTTATTCTTTCAATAGCTTCTTCTTCAGTAATATTTCTATATTTAGCATATTCTCCATAGTATCCTGGAGTTATCTTATTAGCTATTTGCTCTTCTCTTAAAGCAGCTAATTCTTCTGGAGTACAAAAATCTGGATATGCTAAACCTTTTAATAATAAATCTTTAGCAAAAGTTCTGTATATTTCAGCTCTTTCACTTTGTCTGTATGGGCCATATTCACCTTTTGAAGTTTCTTGACCAGTCATTCCTTCGCTAAAGTCCATTCCAAAATTGTGCATAGTTTCAATTGTATCTTCAATAGCACCTTCAACTTCTCTCTTTTGGTCTGTATCTTCTATTCTTAAATAAAAAACTCCTTCACTTTGGCTTGCTAATCTTTCATTGATTAATGCAGCAAAAACTCCACCTATATGTTGAAATCCTGTTGGTGATGGTGCATATCTAGTTACTCTAGCACCTTCTTTTAAGTTTCTTTTTGGGTATTTTGCTATATAATATTCTCTATCATGTTCAACATTAGGGAATATTATTTCAGCTAATTTTTCAAATGCCATATTTAATGCTCCTTTATATATAATATATAAAAAATGGTTGTTCCACGGAGGTACACCCATTTATATCCAAATAAAAAAAGTTTCCATCCCAAATATTATTAGGACGAAAACTTATATTCCGCGTTACCACCTAAATTGGTTAATATAAATTATTAACCCACTCAAATACTTATTAATTTTTATTGCTCCAAGGTTTCCTTCAATAGTTTTAAATTTTAGGCTTACACCATCCCTAAATCGCTTTAAGTTAAAATTTTATTTACTGCTCCTCTTCAATGCAATCTACTATATTAGTTTTAACAAATTACAAGTTAATTATACAGACTGCAATTATTATTGTAAAGTTTTATTCATTATCTTACTGCAAAATATATTATAAATAATCCTGATAAAACATACATAACTGGATGAACCTTTTTAACTTTTCCCTTAAAAGACATAAGGACTACATATGCTAAAAATCCACATGCTATTCCCTCCCCAATGCTATAAGTTAATGGCATTAATATTACAGTTAAAAATGATGATATTGAAACTTCTGGTTTATCCCATTCAATTTCCTTAAGACTACTACACATTAATGACCCAACTATAATAAGAGCTGGTGCAGTTACTGCTGAAGTAATTACTGTAAGTAATGGTGAGAAAAATAATGAAATTAAAAATAAAATTCCTACTACAACACTTGAAAATCCTGTTTTTGCTCCCACTGCTACTCCTGATAATGATTCAACATAAGAAGTTGTATTAGTAGTCCCAAATATTGCTCCTATACAAGTAGCAACTGAATCTGCTAATAATGCTTTAGAACCACCTTCAATTGATCCATCATTTTTTAATAATCCAATCTTAGACCCAACTGCAACCATTGTCCCTGCTGTATCAAAAAAATCCATAAATAAAAATGTAAATATAACTAATATCATTTGAGGATTAAATATGTTTCCTATATTTTTAATTGCAACTCCAAATGTAGGTGCAATTGATGGTGGCATTGATATTATTTTATCTGGAAAATTTATTAAACCAAAAATCATTCCTACAATTACCGTTGCTACCATACCAATAAATATTGCTATATTAGATCCTCTAACCATTAATATTGCTATTACAATAAGACCAAATACAGAAAGTAATACTGTTGGATTTGTTAAATCTCCAAGACCTACAAATGTTGATTCATTTGCCACAACTATTCCAGCATTCTTTAATCCAATAAAAGCTATAAACAATCCAATTCCTGCACTTACAGCAAATTTTAAATTTGTTGGTATTGCTTTTATAACTATTTCTCTTATTCCTGTAATTGACACTATTAAAAATATAATTCCAGATGCTAATACACCTGATAATGCTGTTTGCCATGGAATATCCATTCCTATGCAAACACTATATGTAAAGAAAGCATTTAATCCAACCCCTGGCGCTAATCCCATTGGAAACTTTGCAAATATCCCCATAATAAAAGTCCCAATTGCAGCTGCCAATGCTGTTGCAGCAAACACACTTTTTTCTGGCATTCCTGCATCACCTAAAACACTAGGAATTAAAAATAATGCATATGCCATTGTTAAAAATGTTGTTATTCCTGCTACTGCTTCTGTTTTCAAGTTAGTATCCTTTTCTTGAAAATTAAAATACTTAGATATTAAATTTATCATTTAATTACCCCCTCATTATTTTGCAATATATCGCCTCCCATAAAATCAACAAATATAATTTAATGTTTACATAATTAATATTATTAACAAACAAATTATATGAATAATATAATATATTTTTTAATATTTGTCCATGTTTTTTATTGTTTTTTTATATTTTTAATTGCTTTTAAAAAATATTGTTCGTGTTTTTGTTTGTTAACCTTTTTCTAAAGTAAACTAATAAATAAACTAATAAATAAACTAATAAAAGGAATACCTTAAAAGATATTCCCCTTATAACTAATAAAATTATAAATTTATATAAATAATTAATTAATCTAAATTCTTAGTATCAATCCAAGACATCATTTCTCTTAACTCTTTACCAACCTTTTCAATTGGGTGTTCTGCTTCCATTCTTCTCATTGCATTAAATTGAGGTCTTCCTACTTGATTTTCCATTAACCAGTTTCTAGCAAATGTACCATCTTGAATTTCAGTTAATACTTTCTTCATTTCCTTCTTTGTTTCATCAGTAACTATTCTGCTACCAGTTACATAATCACCATATTCAGCAGTATCTGAAATAGAATATCTCATTGCAGCCATACCACCTTGATACATTAAATCAACAATAAGTTTCATTTCATGTAAACATTCAAAATAAGCATTTTCAGGAGCATACCCTGCTTCTACTAAAGTTTCAAAGCCAGCCTTTATAAGTGCAGTAACTCCACCACAAAGAACAGCTTGTTCACCAAATAAATCTGTTTCAGTTTCATCCTTAAAAGTAGTTTCTAATACACCTGCTCTAGCTCCACCAATACCATTAGAATAAGCTAATGCAACTTCTTTAGCATTTCCAGTATAATCTTGTTGAACCGCTATTAAGCAAGGAACTCCTGAACCTTCTGTATAAGTTCTTCTTACCATGTGTCCTGGTCCCTTTGGTGCAACCATAAATACATCAACATTAGCTGGTGGAACAATTTGTCCATAATGAATGTTAAACCCATGAGCAAATGCTAAAGCATTTCCCTCTTCTAAATATGGAGCTATTTCTTCCTTATATAATTTAGCTTGCTTTTCATCTGGTACTAAAACCATAACTACATCTGCAGACTTAACTGCATTTGCAACTGTAGCAACTTCTAAGCCAGCTTCCTTAACCTTATCCCAAGACTTACTTCCTTCATATAATCCAACAACTACATCAACTCCACTTTCATGAAGATTTAATGCATGTGCATGTCCTTGGCTACCATAACCAATAACTGCAACCTTTTTCCCTTTTAATAACCCTAAATTTGTGTCCTTTTCATAAAACATTTTTGCCATATTTAATACCCCCGACTTATTTATTTTTTATCTATAAAAATTTACTACCATTCATATTTTGATAGAAATTTAAATTAACTATTTAATTGCTGTTTTTTTATTTTCCTTCTAAATCTTCTTCATTAATAATTTGATGAATTGGTGACCCTGGAGCAACCATTGGAAATACCTTCTTATCACTATCAATTCTATAATCTATTATTACTGGCCTATTTACAGATAAAGCTTCCTTTAATACACCATCAAGTTCCTCTCTTTTTTCTACTCTAAATCCAACTCCTCCAAAAGCTTCTGCAAGCTTAACAAAATCAGTTGCCCTATCTAATGTAGTTTGAGAATATCTTGCTTCATAAAATAAACTTTGCCACTGTCTAACCATACCCAATGCATTATTATTCATAACAATAATTTTAATTGGAATATTATACTTAACAGCTGTTGCAAATTCATTGCAGTTCATTCCAAAGCTTCCATCACCAGCAATATTAAATACAGTTTTATTTGGACTAGCAACTTTTACTCCAATTGCTGCTCCTAATCCAAATCCCATAGTTCCAAGACCACCTGATGAAATTAATGTTCTTGGAGTTTTAAAATTAAAATATTGTGCTGTCCACATTTGATGCTGTCCAACTTCTGTTGTCATGACAAAACTGCCATCATCTAAAGAACTAAGCTTTTCAAATAAAAATCTAGGTGTTAATTGTTCACCATCATCACTATTATTTTTAGTAATAGATAAAAGCTTTAATTCTTCCACAGTTTTTAACCAATTTTCATTTCTTTTTTCATTTATTAATGGCATTAATTTTTGTAATGCAACTTTAATATCTCCAATAATAAATGAATCAACCCTTACATTCTTATTAATTTCTGCTGGATCAACATCTATTTGAATAATTTTAGCATTATTTATAAATTCCTTATCACTAATTACCCTATCACTAAATCTTGCCCCAAGAGCAATTATTAAATCACATTTAGTTGCTAAAATATTTGATGCATTACTTCCATGCATTCCTATCATTCCTGTATTTAATCTATGTTCTGAAGGAATTGCACCTCTACACATTAATGTTGTTGCAACTGGTGCATTTATCTTTTCTGCAAAATTAATTAATTCTTCAGTAGCATCTGAGTTTATAACTCCTCCCCCCGCATAAATAAGAGGTTTTTCTGAATCATTAATATACTTAGCTGCCTCATTTAATGAAGTAACAGTAATATGCTTACTTTTTGGCTCAACTGGTAATGGAGTTAATCCCTTATATTCCGTCTTATCAGCTGTTATATCCTTTGGGATATCTATTAATACCGGTCCTGGCCTTCCTTCCTTTGCAATATAAAATGCCTTTCTAATAGTTTCTTCTAAATTATTAATATCCTTAACAATAAAATTGTGTTTTGTAATTGGCATTGTTATTCCTGTAATATCAACCTCTTGGAAACTGTCCCTTCCAAGCAAACTCTTTTGGACATTTCCTGTTATTGCAACTAAAGGAACTGAATCCATATATGCCGTTGCAATACCAGTTACAAGGTTTGTTGCACCTGGTCCAGATGTTGCAATACATACTCCAACCTTACCTGAAGATCTTGCATATCCATCTGCTGCATGTGCTGCTCCCTGCTCATGGCAAGTTAAATAATGATTTATTTGATCTTTATATTTGTATAAATAATCATATATATTTAAAACAGCCCCCCCAGGATATCCAAAAACAGTATCAACCCCCTGATTTAATAAAGACTTAACAAGAATTTCAGCACCTGTCAGTAACATTTAAAACACCCCCATTTTTTAGTGACAAGCTTATTCAGTGACAAGCTTATTCAGTGACAATTGGCAAGTTTAGGTATAAATTCAGCTTAGGCTGAATTTAATAAATATATTTTTCAGAAACTCCCCAAGGAGTTTCCTCCTTAACTTGTCACTTGAAACTTGTCACTTAACTATCCACTATCTAAACACTGCTCCACTACTTGCAGAGCTTACTAACCTAGCATATCTTGATAAATAGCCTTCTTTAACCTTTGGTTCAAATGGCTTTAAATTTTCTTTACGCTTAGCTAATTCCTCATCTGTTACAAGTAAATCTAAATTTCCATTTGAAATATCAATAGAAATAATATCTCCATCTTGTACTAAAGCAATATTTCCACCATCAGCTGCTTCTGGAGAAACATGTCCTATTGCTGCTCCTTTAGTTGCCCCACTAAATCTTCCATCAGTAATAAGTGCAACGCATGAATCAAGTCCCATTCCACAAATTGCAGAAGTTGGTGATAACATTTCTCTCATTCCTGGCCCACCCTTTGGACCCTCATATCTAATAACTACAACATCACCTTTTACAATTTTCTTTCCTAAAATAGCTTCTATAGCTTCTTCCTCAGAATCAAAAACCTTAGCTGGTCCTTTATGTGTAAGCATTTCCTTTAAAACTGCTGATCTTTTAACAACTGCGCCATCTGGAGCTAAATTTCCTTTTAATATTGCTATACCACCAGTTTGGCTATATGGTTCTTCTATATGTTTTATTACTGAATAATCTAAAACCTTAGCATCTTTAATATTTTCCTCAACAGTTTTACCAGTTGCAGTAATACAATTTAAATTTAATAAATTCTTTTTATTTAATTCACTCATTACAGCTTTAATTCCACCAGCTGCATATAAATCTTCAATATGTGTATCAGATGCTGGTGCTAATTTACAAAGATTTGGCACCTTAGCTGACATTTCATTTATAATATCAAGATTCATTGGAATTTTAGCCTCATTTGCAATAGCAGTTAAATGAAGAACACTATTGGTTGAACATCCAAGTGCCATATCTACTGTTAATGCATTTTTAATAGAATCCTTTGTTACTATATCTCTTGGCTTAATATCTTTTTCTAATAAATTCATTACAGCCATACCTGCATATTTAGCAAGTCTTATTCTTTCAGAATAAACAGCAGGAATTGTGCCGTTACCCGGTAAAGCCATACCGAGGACTTCACACAGACAGTTCATTGAGTTTGCAGTAAACATACCCGAACATGAACCGCATGACGGACAAGCCGCATTTTCAAGTCTTAGAAGTTCGTCCTCATCAATATTACCCGCTTTAAATGCACCGACTGCTTCGAATGCAGTATTAAGATCACGATACTTGTCTTTATAATTAATTGAAAGCATCGGGCCGCCGCTTACTATGATAGCAGGAATATTTAATCTTGCCGCCGCAATAAGCATACCCGGAACGATTTTATCACAGTTTGGAATAAGTACAAGAGCGTCAAGACCGTGTGCAATAGTCATTGATTCGATTGAATCTGCAATAAGCTCACGGCTTGCAAGAGAATACTTCATTCCCTTATGTCCCATTGCGATACCGTCGCAAACACCGATTGCAGGAAATTCCAACGGTGTACCGCCGGCAATTCTTACACCTGTCTTTACCGCCTCTGCGATTTTATCAAGGTGAATGTGTCCGGGAATGATTTCATTTTTAGCACTTACAACACCTATAAGCGGTCTTTCGATTTCTTCATCTGTAAATCCGGACGCTTTAAAAAGCGAACGATGAGGTGTTTTCTCTAATCCTTTTTTTACTATATCACTGTACATTTCTTTTTCCTCCTTAGATTTTCATAAATAGTTGAAGTAATATATTATAATTATATAAATATTTTACTGCATATGTTTTGTCAATCATTTCATACAGATTGCTCTCTGCAGGTGCAAACATTGATACAAGTGCAAGCAACAAAAATATAATAAAAATTATATTTATCGTTGCAAAAATTCCACCCATAAATTTATTTACACCTTTTATAATCGGTGCTTCCGTAATACCGTTTATTATCATATACACCGCCATAAGTATAAGACGTATTATGATAAACAGTGCCACGCAGGCGATAACCGTCAAGCAAAGATTTGTAAGCCACATTACGGTTTTTTCGTTTATCGAATTAACCGCATTGTTAGTGCTGTCAATTTGATTTGTCATATCACTTTGAATAAATTCCGGCAAATTCAGCGTTTCGGCAATATCAACACCTCCGCCCTGCGGAATATTGACATTTTCCGCAATCTTTGTGCTTATGTTATTTGCCAAAGCCGAACCTGCAAGAAAGTTTACCGTAGGCGTTTTAAGTGCAAGAACAAGCACTATCGTTACAACCAATGCGACTATTTTCCAAACCGATTTTACAAATCCTTTTTTATAACCGATAACAAACGATATGACAAGCACTGCCAATAAAATAATATCAAGAGTTATATTCATGCCATACCCCCTTTATACGGTTACAACTTCAAGGCTGTTTGAATAAATCACCACAAAGGTTGTATCCGATACTATAATCAGATTTTTTATATCCATTGCGGCAGTATATTTTGACATTACTTTTGAATTTGTTTTTCCAAAGTAAATATCTCTGCCTATGTTATAAAGTATATATTTTTTATTTATGTCTATAAAGTCAGTAACGCCTATAAGGGTTGTACTGTTCTTTAAAAAACCGTTTTTGCTGTACAAATTCAGCATAGGTATATTACCGTCGTCAAATGCCAACAGTTTATTGCCGTTTGAGTCTATTGCCGAATGTGTAAGCTGTACATTTGAAAAATCGTTGTCATAAACAATTTTTCCGCTTGATGAAATTCCCGTAACCCTGTTGTCGCCAAACGCATTAACCTTATCACCCACAAACTGAAGTTCATATACAACGGTATCGGGCATTTCGATTTTTGCATAGCTTTCTGTTTCATTTACGTTAAAAAGCTGTACGGTTGTTTTTGCGGTTACATCGGAATTTAAAAGTGCCACTGCGACACTTCTCGACGCCGCCGAAATATCGGCACATATAACCGCGTCACTTCCTGACGCCCACGAGAATATTTGTTCGCCTGATTTATTATATACAGATATACCGCCTCTGTATGACGATTTATCCGTAACAACCACTACATCACCGTTTGAAGAAAGTTCCGCCGACATAACAGTATCGGGATCGTCTACGTCATATTGAAGTTTATTGTCAATGTACAAACAAATTTTATTTCTGCCTTTTTCGGCAATTAAAATATAATTTCCGTCTACCTTTAATATCGGATCAACTATCGCCGTATCTATTTCCCACACGACAGTTCCCGTTCCATCAATATACGACATATGATTCATTTTTGCACATACAACACCGTTTTTGTACGGTACAAATTCAGTTTCATTCGCACCCTCAAAAGAAACAATTTCATTTGACTTTATTTCTGTGTTGTATTGTTCATCAGGTTTTTGTGTTGGGTCGGGTAATTGATTTTTGTCTGTTTTACTCGTTTTAAATACTTTAGATATATTGTTTGAAAAATTATTTTTGTAATTTCCGATTATTCCTGTATCTATCATTATAAAAGCGATTACAACAATTATACCTATTATCACACCTATGATTATACCTTTGTGGTCTCCGATTTTTAAATCGTCAAAAAATCCGACATCCGTTTCATAATCGGGATAATCTGTATCATCATCGTAATTTACATTATTACTTAAAGTTTTTTCTTCTTCGGAACTATTTTCTTCATCTGCTTCTTCTAAAGCAAGCTCGTCTTCCGGTTCTTCATCTGCTTTTTCCGAAACAGGTTCTTCTTCGGTTTTTTTGGTTTCCTCACTTACTTCTTCCGAAACAGGTTCTTCCTTATCCGATACAGTTTCATCGTCTGTTTCCGTTATTTCATCATCCAATTCATCATCTGTTTCGGGTTCATCGTCAAATGTATTACGTTTTTCGTCCTCCGCATAATGTATGAGGTCACTTATTGAACTTTCATTTATTTCATCATCGTTTTTCATCAGTAATACACCTCCTTCAGACAAAGTCCTTGCGGCGGAGCGGTTATACCTGCTCTTTCTCTGTCTTTTGAATTTATTATGTCTGTCATATCGTTCGGATTAATCTTTCCGCCGCCGACAAAAACAAGCGTTCCCGCAATAATTCTTACCATATTGTAAAGAAATCCGTTTCCGACAACATCAATCGTTATTATATCCCCGTTTTTATCAACATCAAGCGAATAAATTTCTCTTACAGTTGTTTTAACCGAAAATCCGCTTGACGCAAAACCTATAAAATCATGTTCACCGATAAACGCCTTTGCGGCAATCCGCATTTTTTCTATATCCAAAGGATATTTATAATGCCACGAATATCTGTTCATAACCGCGTCGGGAAATTCACGGTTTAAAATTTTATAAACATATCTCTTTTTCACCGCACTGCTGTTTGAATGAAAATTTTCGTCAGTATCTTCCGCCTCAAAACAAACAATGTCATTCGGTAAATATGTGTTTAACGCATACGGCAGTTTTTCAGACGGTATTCTTGAATTTGTGAAAAAGTTGCATACATAGTTTTCGGCGTGAACGCCTGTATCTGTTCGTCCGCAGCCTGTCAAATGTACATCTTCATTCACAATTTTCTGAACGGCTTTTTTTACTGTTTCCTGTACTGTTATGTCATTTTTCTGTATTTGCCAGCCATGATAATCAGTACCATCATATTGAATTTTCAGTTTAATATTTCTCATTATACCATTTCCATTACTAAATTTCAATTAAAAATTCTACCGCCATAATAAGAGCAGCCGCCAAAACAAATACGATACTTGCTCCCAAATCGACTTTAGTCATATGCGTTTCTTTCATTTTTGTACGGTTATTGCCGCCGTTGTAGCACCTTGCCTCCATAGCCGTTGCA
>ERZ773138.2482-NODE-2482-length-13940-cov-4.677710_pt1 | contig 13940 bp, 10 predicted proteins | sample MGYA00511114_ERZ773138 | MGnify/ENA primary metagenome ERZ773138 (study PRJEB29015, sample SAMEA2737805) | human gut metagenome | biome: human gut; feature: human-associated habitat; material: faeces | place: China | collected 2012 ...
TCGGTGGAGAAGAAGACGGTGTTGTAGGAATGGGCGAATGCGCAGATCCTAAGGAATGCAAGATGATTGCAGACCTTGGCGTTGATTTCCTTGCAGCAGGTATTGGCAACATCCATGGAAAATATCCGGCAAACTGGAAAGGACTCAGCTTTGAGACTCTTGCAGCAGTTCAGGAGCTCACAGGAGAACTTCCGCTCGTACTTCACGGAGGTACAGGAATTCCGGATGATATGATTAAGAAAGCAATTGACCTTGGAGTTTCTAAGATCAATGTTAATACAGAATGTCAGCTGGTATTCGCAGAAGCTACCCGCAAATACATTGAAGCAGGAAAGGATCTTGAAGGAAAAGGATACGATCCACGTAAACTTCTGAAACCGGGTGCAGATGCAATCGTTGAAAAAGTAAAAGAGAAAATGATTCTGTTCGGTTCTGACGGAAAAGCTGAATAGTCTGATTTTTGATAATATCATGGACAAAGGCGTCCGAAGAAAACGGTATAAAAGGAGTTTTGCGTGAGTGCAAGACTCCTTTATTTGAATCAAAAAACGACCGTTTTGTATAAGTAGTAGAAAATGAGTAGTAGAAAAGAGAGGTACATGGGATGAGCGAATGGATTAGTGTAGCAGAAATATTTGGAGAAAACGTCTTCAATGATGCTGTTATGCAGGAAAGACTTCCGAAGAAGACTTACAAAGAGCTGAAAAAGACGATAGAAGAAGGTAAAGAGCTTCAGGCTGCAACAGCAGACGTTATTGCACATGAGATGAAAGAGTGGGCGATTGAAAAGGGTGCCACTCACTATTCGCACTGGTTCCAGCCTCTTACAGGAGCAACAGCTGAAAAGCATGATTCGTTTATTTCAGCACCGAAGTCAGATGGAAAGATCCTGATGGAGTTTTCGGGAAAAGAGCTGATCAAAGGAGAACCGGATGCATCTTCCTTCCCGTCAGGAGGACTGCGTTCCACATTTGAAGCAAGAGGTTATACAGCGTGGGATTGTACATCGCCTGCATTTGTTAAAAAGAGTCCGGATGGGAAAAGATCGATTTTATATATACCGACAGCATTTTGTTCCTATACCGGAGAAGCATTGGATCAGAAGACACCTCTTCTTCGCTCTATGGAAGCAATCAACAAACAATCCATCCGTCTTCTGCGTCTTTTTGGAAACACAACGTCCCAAAAGGTTACACCATCTGTTGGAGTTGAGCAGGAATATTTCCTGGTAGACAGAGAAAAATATCTTAAGAGAAAGGATCTTGTATTTACAGGACGTACATTATTCGGAGCAAATCCTCCGAAGGGACAGGAACTGGATGATCATTATTTTGGTGCGATCCGTGAGAGAATTGCAGCATTTATGACTGATGTCAATGAAGAACTCTGGAAGATGGGTGTAGCTGCAAAGACACAGCACAACGAAGTGGCACCTGGACAGCATGAGCTTGCGCCGATCTATGCACAGTGCAACGTAGCAGTTGACCATAATCAGCTGATCATGGAGACGCTGAAGAAAGTGGCATATCGCCATAATCTTCAATGCCTGTTACACGAAAAGCCGTTTGAAGGTGTAAATGGTTCCGGAAAGCATAATAACTGGTCACTGGTTACAGATGATGGGATCAACATTCTGGATCCGGGAAAGACACCTCATGATAATATTCAGTTCCTTCTGGTTCTGACCTGTATTCTCCGTGCAGTAGACCTGCATGCAGACCTGCTCCGTGAATCTGCTTCTGACGTAGGAAACGATCACAGACTTGGAGCAAATGAAGCACCGCCGGCAATTATTTCCGCATACCTCGGAGAACAGCTTGAAGACGTGCTTGCACAGCTTATTGATACCGGAGAAGCTGCACACAGCTTAAAAGGCGGCAAATTACATACCGGTGTAAGTACGCTCCCTGATTTTGCAAAGGATGCAACTGACAGAAACCGTACTTCGCCATTCGCATTTACAGGAAATAAATTTGAGTTCCGTATGGTAGGATCCAGAGACTCGGTGGCAGCACCGAACGTAGTATTAAATACAATCGTGGCTGAGTCCTTCTCTGATGCCTGCGATGTACTCGAAAAAGCAGAAGATTTTGATCTTGCAGTCCATGATCTGATCAAGGAATATGCATCCAAACATCAGAGAATCGTATTCAATGGCAACGGATATTCTGATGAGTGGGTGAAGGAAGCCGAAAGAAGAGGACTTCCGAATATTAAGACCATGGTAGAGTCTATTGAATGTCTGACATATGACAATGCGGTTGAAATGTTTGAAAAATTCGATGTATTCAGCCGTGCAGAACTGGAATCCCGTGCAGAGATCAAATATGAGGCATACTCAAAGGCAATCAACATTGAAGCACGTTCCATGATCGATATCGCAAGCAAGCATATTATCCCGGCTGTGATCCAATATGTAACTTCGCTGGCTAATTCGATCAACCAGGTAAAACAGGCAAGCGCTGTAGCATATACAGGTGTACAGGAAGAGCTTCTTGTACAGTCGGCTGATCTTTTGAAAGACACAAAAGAAGCACTCAGAGCACTGGAAACTGTTGTGGCAGAAGTACCGGAGACAGAAGGAAAAGAACAGGCATTCTTCTTCATGCAGAAAGTTGTACCGGCAATGGAAGCTTTAAGAAAACCAGTGGATGAACTGGAAATGATCGTCAACAAGAATATGTGGCCGATGCCTTCTTACGGAGATCTGCTGTTCGAGGTCTAAGAAGTGACTGGTATAAATGTTGAAAAAGAAGTTGAAAACTTATGAAGTTTTGTGAAAATATACACAAATTAAAAAATTGGTCTTGAAATTTGAAAGAAAAAAGAGTATCGTAAATATATCTTAAATAACAGAGATCACAATGAACGAGGAAGTTCCACAAAGTGGAGCTTCCTCGTTTTTTTGCGTTAGAGAAAGGAAGGTAATTATGAGTAGTGGATGGTTAAGCGTGGCAGAAATTTTTGGCGAAGATGTTTTTAACGATGCAGTAATGCAGGAGAGACTTCCGAAAAAAGTATACAAAAAATTAAAACAGACAATTGAAGAAGGAAAAGAGCTGGATCTTGAGACAGCAGATGTAATTGCACATGAGATGAAAGAATGGGCAATCGAAAAAGGTGCAACCCATTATACACACTGGTTCCAGCCACTGACAGGAGTTACTGCTGAAAAGCATGATTCCTTCATCTCAGCTCCGCTTCCAAGCGGAAAGGTTCTGATGAGCTTTTCCGGAAAAGAACTGATCAAAGGGGAGCCGGATGCTTCTTCTTTCCCGTCAGGCGGACTTCGTGCTACATTTGAAGCAAGAGGATATACAGCATGGGATTGTACATCACCGGCATTTGTAAGAAAAGATGCAGCCGGAGCGATCCTTTGCATCCCGACAGCATTCTGCTCTTACACAGGTGAGGCACTGGATGAAAAAACACCGCTTCTCAGATCTATGGAAGCAATCAACAAAGAATCCATCAGACTGCTTCGTCTGTTCGGAAATACAACATCAAAGAAAGTAACACCTTCTGTAGGACCGGAGCAGGAATACTTCCTTGTTGATGCAAAGAAATTCTTACAGAGAAAAGACCTTATTTACACAGGACGTACACTTTTCGGAGCAATGCCGCCGAAAGGACAGGAGCTTGACGATCATTACTTTGGAACGATCCGTCAGAGGGTTGCTTCCTATATGAAAGATGTCAACGAAGAATTATGGAAACTCGGCGTTGCAGCAAAGACACAGCACAACGAAGTGGCACCTGCACAGCACGAACTTGCACCGATCTATGCAGAGGCCAATATTGCAGTGGATCACAACCAGATCATCATGAAGACACTGAAAAAGGTAGCATGCGAGCATGGACTGAAATGTCTGCTTCACGAGAAACCGTTTGCAGGAGTCAACGGATCTGGTAAGCATAACAACTGGTCTATCACAACAGATGACGGAATCAATATGCTGGATCCGGGAAAGACACCTCATGAAAATGTACAGTTCCTTCTGGTACTGGCATGTATCCTGAAAGCAGTTGATGTACACGCAGATCTGCTTCGTGAATCGGCTGCCGATCCGGGAAATGACCACAGACTTGGAGCAAACGAAGCACCGCCGGCAATCATCTCTATCTTCCTTGGAGAACAGCTTCAGGACGTTGTAGAACAGCTTCTCAGTACAGGTGAGGCAACACACAGCCTGAATGGTGGAAAGCTGCAAACAGGTGTAACAACCCTTCCGGATCTTACAAAGGATGCAACCGACAGAAACAGAACTTCACCATTTGCATTTACCGGAAATAAATTTGAATTCCGTATGGTAGGTTCCCGCGATTCCATTGCAGGACCAAACGTAGTACTGAATACAATCGTAGCAGAGGCATTTGCAGAGGCATGCGATGTCCTGGAAAAAGCAGATGATTTTGATACAGCTGTACACAGCCTGATCAAAGAATATCTGACAGATCATCAGAGAATTATCTTCAACGGCAACGGATATTCTGACGAATGGGTAGCTGAAGCAGAAAAGAGAGGACTTCCGAATATCAAGTCCATGGTAGAAGCAATCCCGGCACTGACAACTGACAAAGCGGTAGAACTGTTCGGAAAATTTGGTGTATTTACCAAGGCAGAGCTGGAATCCCGTGCAGAGATCAAATACGAGAACTATGCAAAGGCAATCAATATCGAAGCAAAGGCCATGATCGATATTACTGCAAAACAGATCATTCCTGCAGTTGTAAAATATACAAAAGAGCTTGCAGATACGGTTCTTGCAGTAAAAGAAGCCGGAGCAGATGCATCTGTACAGGCTGAAATGCTTGCTGACATCTCAGGACTTCTGACAGAAACAAAGGCTGCCCTTAAGAAACTGGAAGCAGTCACAGAAGAAGCAGCAGGAAAAGAAGAAGGAAAAGTACAGTCTGAATTCTATCACTTCAGCGTAGTTCCGGCTATGGAAGGACTCCGTACACCGGTAGATGAACTGGAAATGATCGTGGATAAAGAAGTATGGCCAATGCCTTCTTACGGAGATCTTTTATTTGAAGTTTAGAAAATACATATAAAATTCTTATAGAAATTTAAGGACCTTAGACTTGGAAAGAAGCAGAAATTATGCTACTCTAAGTCTGAGGTTCTTTTCTATATCCGGAAATTTATTTCCGGATATAGAAAGCCTCCGGCTGGATGTGCACTGTGATACAGGGAAGATGTTGCGGGTAATGATCACAGGCGCATTTTTGTATCAGAATGATGTTGGGGTCAAAAATCCTCTTGCAAGCAAGTTTGCATTGGATTTCTGACCTTTTGACCCTGGTATCATCAGAATATAATTATAAACAATGAAATGATGAGAATAGAGGAGAAAGAAAGATGACGAAAGCAGAGTTCCTTGAAAAACTGAGAATTGAACTTTCTTCCGGTGTGACACCACAGGTGCTGCAGGAGAATCTGAACTACTACGGCCAGTATATTGATGATGAGATCCGAAAAGGAAGAACGGAGAGTGAGGTACTGGCGGAACTTGGAGATCCGTGGATTCTTGCGAAGACGATCGTGGATGCGCAGAGAGAAGAAAGTGTAGAAGATGTGATCTATGATTCGGATGGAAGGACCTACAGAGGCAACAGCAGCACAGAAGAAAGCAGCAATATCCATGTGTGGAGCCTGGACAGCTGGTGGAAGAGACTTCTGCTGATTCTTGTGGCTGTGGCTGTGATCGTTGTGATCTTTGCGGTGATAAGTGGGATTGTAAGCCTGATCGCACCGGTACTGATTCCTCTTCTGGTGATCATACTGCTGGTCAGAATGCTGAGAAGGCGATGGTAATTAAAAAAGCCGGATGTATAAGATTCTTCTGCAATGAAAAGAAGCTTATGCCTCCGGCTTTTTGATTATATGTTCTATATGGCAGGTTCAAGTACTTAAAAAGGATCTGCCTGTTATATAACGTTAAACGCTCGATAGGGGAGCTATCGAGCGTTTGAGGGGAGTATAAATAATTAATAAGGGGTTGTAGAAAATAAATCTCTACACGACAAAGTATAATATAAACCGATTTAAAAATCAAGATAAAAATAAAAATGTATAAAAATACGAAAAGGATAGATACTATGTTTGTACAAAAAAATGTCAGGAGGAATTATCAATGGCAAAAAATTATAATGCTTCAGAAAACAGTACAAACAAAAATTCATATGGATCCAATAAGAATGCGTATGCTGAAAATGCTTCCGGCAAGAATCAGTCAAATAAAAATTCAGGCAATAAAAATGCATCCGGTAAAAATACGACTAACCGGAATGCAAAGAATGCATATGAATCAGACCGTAATGCATATGACAGCTCAAAGTCCTGCCATAACGAAAGTGATAAGTATTAAAAAGTGCAAAGCAGTTAAGAATGGAAAAGCAGCGGTTTGGATTCCGCTGCTTTTCTGTTTTTGGTGTAGCAATCTGGTTCCTTAAAAAATTTGTGGTACAAGCGCACTACTTGACAAAAGGCAACCGAAAAACGTAATATAGTTTATAACAGATTGCAGAGTAGAGAAAGGAAAAAGAATGGAAAAAATGGAGCTGATAGCACCCTGCCATTTCGGAATGGAAGCTGTTCTGAAGCGGGAAGTGCTGGATTTAGGATATGAGATATCAACAGTAGAAGACGGAAGAGTATGCTTCTGGGGAGATGCACAGGCGATTTGCGATGCGAACGTGTTCCTTCGGACAGCAGAAAGAATCCTTCTTAAGGTTGGTTCGTTTAAAGCAGAGACATTTGATGAATTATTTGAGAAAACAAGAGTACTTCCGTGGGAGAATTATATTCCGAAGAACGGAAAATTCTGGGTGACGAAGGCTGCATCTGTAAAGAGTAAGCTGTTCAGTCCGTCAGATATTCAGTCGATCATGAAAAAAGCCATGGTAGAAAGGCTGAGACGGATCTACGGGATAGAATGGTTCCAGGAGGATGGACCAGCTTACCCGATCCGTGTATTTCTGATGAAAGATATCGTGACGATCGGGATAGATACCTCCGGCGTATCTTTACATAAGAGAGGTTATCGTCAGATGACTGTAAAGGCACCGATCACAGAGACACTGGCATCCGCACTGATCATGCTGACACCGTGGCACAAGGACCGGATCCTGGTAGACCCTTTCTGCGGAAGTGGAACATTTCCAATCGAAGCGGCTTTGATGGCAGCTAATATTGCACCGGGGATGAACCGTTCCTTTACAGCAGAAGAATGGGTGAACCTGATTCCGAAAAAGGCATGGTATGATGCAATGGATGAGGCAAATGATGTGATCGACCGGAAGGTACAGGTTGATATTCAGGGATATGACCTGAATCCGGAGGCAGTAAAAGCAGCAAGACAGAATGCCAAAGATGCAGGCGTTGACCATCTGATCCATTTTCAGGAAAGAGCGGTAAAGGATTTAAGCCACCCGAAGAAGTATGGCTTTATCATTACAAATCCGCCGTATGGCGAGCGACTGGAGGATAAAAAGGATCTGCCGCAGTTATACAGAGAATTTGGTGAGAGTTTTAAAAAGCTGGATAGCTGGTCTGCATATATGATCACCAGTTACGAGGATGCAGAGCGTTATTTCGGAAGAAAAGCAGATAAGAACCGGAAGATATATAATGGTATGCTGAAGACCTATTTTTATCAGTTCTTAGGTCCGAAGCCACCGAAACGCCCAAAAGAACCAAAACAGTAAGAGAAAGAAGAATTTACAGATGAAAATTATTTTTGCAACGGGTAATAAGAATAAAATGACAGAGATCCGCCAGATCTTGCGGGATCTGGGGATGGAGATCCTTTCTATGAAGGAAGCCGGGGTTGACATTGATATCGTAGAGGATGGAAAGTCCTTTGAGGAAAATGCGATGATCAAAGCCTCAGCGATCGCAGAGCTGCCGGAAGTGAGGGCGATGGATGCGATTGTGCTGGCAGATGATTCCGGACTGGAAATCGATTATCTGAATAAAGAACCGGGAATCTATTCTGCGCGCTATGCAGGAACCAATACTTCGTATGATATCAAGAACAGCCTCCTGCTTTCAAGAATGAAGGGCGTACCGGACAAGCAGCGTACAGCAAGGTTTGTCTGTGCGGTGGCAGCAGTATTTCCGAACGGGGACAAAGAGGTTGTCCGTGGAACGATGGAAGGATGTATTGGTTACGAAATCGCCGGAGCAAATGGATTTGGCTACGATCCGATCTTTTTCCTGCCGGAATACGGTTGCACCTCGGCAGAGCTTGCACCGGAAAAGAAGAATGAACTCAGCCACAGAGGAGAAGCGCTTCGGATGATGAGACAGATCATGGAGAAAAAGTTATGAGAGTATTGATTATTAGTGATACACATGGAAGACATACTGCATTTGACCGGGCAATCATGGAAGCTGGAAAGATTGATTATCTGGTGCATCTCGGGGATACAGAGGGCGGAGAAGACTATATTGAGGCATTCTGCGGATGTCCGGCGTATATACTGGCTGGGAATAATGATTTCTTCTCACGCAATCTCCGGGAGATGGAGATTTATTTTGGCAAGAAAAAAGCATTTATGGCACATGGACACCAGTATTCGGTGTCTCTTGGTGTAGAGCGAATCCTGGATGAGGGAAGATCGAGAAATGCAGATATCGTGATGTTTGGTCATACACACAGACCGTATCTGAAAAAGTTTGGTGATATTACAGTGCTGAATCCGGGCAGTCTGTCATTTCCACGGCAGGAAGGCAGAAAAGGCAGTTATATTATTATGGAGATGGATCGGGACGGGAATACGGAGTTTACGATTCATTATCTGGATTAGAGTAGGTGGCACGTATTTCTGCTGAAAAAAGGGCAAAAATGCGTGTCTTTTACAAGAAAAAGAAAAATAAAAATTTCTTTAAAAAAATTCAAAAAACATGTTGACTTTTTGAAAACCTTGTAATATAATAACTTTTGTCGTCACGGAGATGACAAACAGATAAATAACGGGGTGTGGCTCAGCTTGGCTAGAGCGCCTGGTTTGGGACCAGGAGGTCGCAGGTTCGAATCCTGTCACCCCGATGTGATCTGCGGGTGTAGTTCAATGGTAGAACACCAGCCTTCCAAGCTGGATACGTGGGTTCGATTCCCATCACCCGCTTACACTGAGAATCCAGTGTTGTGTGTTTGTAGCTCAGTTGGATAGAGCAACGGCCTTCTAAGCCGTGGGTCGGGGGTTCGAATCCCTCCTGGTTCATAAAAAAGCCATTTCAACCGATAATCGGAGGAATTGGCTTTTTTTCTTTGTACAAATTTGTTTTTACGGTTGACTTTTTCAAAAAAAGCACATAAAATAAAAGCGTGTGGATGAAAGCGGTTATCGCTCCACCTCGAGTACCCTCCCCGAGTAAAAATCAGAGGGATTTTTTATTTGCGGATATGGCGAAATTGGCAGACGCGCTGGATTTAGGTTCCAGTGAGGCAACTCGTGCAGGTTCAAGTCCTGTTATCCGCATTGCAGAAATCTTGATTTTTCAAGGTTTCTTTTTTTATGCGGAATAAAAAAGAGAGCTGAAAAGCTCTCTTTTGCTTTGCGAGAATTATAAGGCTTCAAATTCATCCAACAGCTCCTTGAAAAGCTGCATGGCATTTTCAATGGGGGCGGCAGTAGTCATATCTACGCCGGCACCCTTGAGCAGGTCGATGGAATATTCGCTGTCTCCTTTAGAGAGGAAATCCAGATACGCAGCTACCGCAGGCTGTCCCTCGTTCAGAATTTTTCTGGAAAGGGCAATCGCAGCACTGTAGCCGGTTGCATACTGATATACATAGAACGCATTATAGAAATGGGGGATACGCGCCCATTCAATATCAATTTCCGAATCAATCACGATATCCTCGCCAAAATATTTTATGTTCAAATCACGATAGATTTGGTTCATGCCTTCCCATGTAAGGGGTTCGCCCTTTTCTGCCATGGCGTGTGTGATTTTTTCAAATTCGGCAAACATGGTCTGGCGGAAGAGTGTACCGCGGAACTGCTCCAGGAAATAGTTGATGAGATATTTCCGCATGGTTTTATCCTCAGTTGTTTTCAGAAGATGCTCCATCAGCAGGGCTTCATTGCAGGTAGAAGCTACCTCTGCAACGAAAATCTTATGGTCGGCATAAAGATAGGGCTGCTTTTTCCATGTGAAGAAGCTGTGCAGGGCATGCCCCATTTCATGCGCAAGAGTAAACATGCTGTTGATGGTATCGTTATGGTTGAGCAGAACAAAGGGATGTACGCCGTAGCTGCCCCAGGAATACGCACCGCCGCGCTTGCCCTTGTTTTCGTAAACATCAATCCAGCCGCTTTCCATACCGTGCGCCAGAGCCTTGCAGTACTCCTCGCCCATTACCTGCAATGCCTCTTTTACGGTTACTTTTGCCTGCTCATAAGGAATCTTGACATCTGCATCGGGTACAAGTGGAACATATAAATCATACATGTGCAGTTCATCTACGCCCAGCTCCTTTTTGCGCAGGGAAACATAGCGGTGCAGCAGGGGAAGGCTCTTGTTGACGGTTTCAATCAGCGTATCATATACAGAAAGCGGAATATTGTCATCGGAAAGCGCCATTTCCATCGCAGAGCCGTACTTTCTTGCCTGTGCGAAAAAGACATCGCTTTTTACAGATGCGGCATAGGTTGCGGCGATGGTGTTTTTCTGTGCGGAATAGACAGAATAGAGATTTTTGAACGCCTGCTCGCGAACAGAGCGGTCGGGGCTTTCCAGAAAGGTGACATATCTGCCCTTTGTCAGCTCCAGTTCCTCTCCCTCTGCTGTGCGGATAGGCGGGAAGGAGATATCCGCGTCATTCAGCATGGTAAAAATCTGCTGCGGTGCGCCGCCCAGCTCTGCGGTTCTGGCAAGTAGATGCTCCTCCGCGGGGGAAAGGGTGTGTGCCTTCTGGCGCAGAAGGGTATGAAAGAAATGGTCATAGACAGCGAAATCCGCTGCTTTTTCTGCACGGAAGACAGTAAGTTTTTCCTCCGGAATGGCAATAATTTCAGGGGTGAGGAAGGAAACTGCCGCAGAATAGCGAATCAGCAGCAGCTCTGCACGGGAAGCCAGCCCCTGATAGAAGGCATTTGCACTATCCTCGTGCATCCGCATGGAGGCGTAGGTATAGATATGGTCTAATTTCAGGGAAAGTGTATCATTCTTTTTCAGGCAGGAAAGCAGTGTTTCTGCGGAGTCCAAAGGCGGTCAGCTCGGGCAGGCTCTCCTCCAGAGAGACATAGGCAGCCTCCCAATCAGCATCGGTTTTGAAATAATCCTCGATGTGCCAATGAAAACGAGGGTCGGTATCCTTTCGTTCGGGAATGGTATGATTCATAATCGTAGCCTCTTTTCTATTTTAGATTTTATTTTTTGATTTTTTTTATTTCAATCTATAGCATACCATTTCTTTGGGAATTTATAAAGGGGATGAAAACGTGTATTTTTCCGGAAATCCGTAAATTTTATCAGATGTTCTGCGGTTTTTTCTTGCTGTCGGGGCGTTTTCATTGTATGATAAAAAAGAGGTGATATTTTATGGAAAAGGGTTTGAAGGTACTTTTAGTTGCCTCCGAATCAGCGCCTTTTGTCAAAAGCGGTGGCTTGGGTGATGTTGTCGGCTCTTTGCCGAAGGCATTGCAGAAAAAGAACGTGGATGTCCGTGTGGTCATTCCTCGTCATAGAGTAATTAAAAACGAGACAATGTACGGCGTGGAACTTTTAGGAGAATTTGATGTTTATTTGCAATGGAGAAAACAGAGAGCCAAGGTTCTGGTAAAGCCCGGAGAGGTACCTGTTTATTTTATTGAAAACGATTATTATTTCAGCCGTGGTGCGTTATACGGCTTTGATGACGATAACGAACGCTTTGCCTTTTTCGGCAAGGCTGTTCTGGATATGCTGGCAATGCTTGATTTTTATCCTGATGTGATTCATTGCAACGACTGGCAGACAGGGCCGGTCTGTATGTATCTGAAGGAAATGTACAATAAGGTAACGGAATATTCCAAAATCAAAACACTGTTTACGATTCATAATTTGCAGTATCAGGGACGTTTTTCGCTTGATACCATAGAGCTTCTGGGGGTATCCGACTGGGCATACGCCAATATGGAGTTTTATAATACGGTCTGCTATATGAAAATGGGTCTGGTGTATGCCGATTATATCAGCACCGTCAGCGGAACCTACGCACAGGAAATTCAGACACCCGAATATGGGTATGGTATGGATGGCATTTTGCGCAGCAGAAGCGATTGCCTTTGTGGGATTCTGAACGGCATTGATTTTACGGCAAATAACCCCGAAACAGATGGTTTTATCGTGAAGCATTTCAGCGCGGCGCATCCCGAGGGGAAGGCAGAGAATAAGTATGCCCTGCAAAAGCGCTTGGGCTTGGAGGAACGAGAGGTTCCACTGATTGCCATGATTACACGCTTGGCAGACCAAAAGGGTGTGGATATTCTGGCACCCGTTTTGGATGAAATGATGCGCAGAGATGTGCAGTTTGTGCTGCTTGGCACGGGTGAGCCTTCGTATGAATATACCTTCCGCAGCCTGCAAAGCCGTTATCCCGGCAGGGTTTCTGCGAATATCTTCTTTGATGAGGCGCTGGCACAGCAGATTTACGCATCTGCGGATTTATTTCTGATGCCTTCCAAGTTTGAACCCTGCGGTTTAGGGCAGATGTTCAGCCTGCGCTTCGGCACTGTGCCGATTGCGAGAAAAACAGGCGGTCTGGCGGATACGATTCGGCAGTATAACCCTGAGACCAAGGAGGGCAACGGGTTCTTGTTTGAAACCTATGACTGCGGCGGACTGCTTTGGGCATTGGATGAAGCCCTGCGTACCTACCACATGGGCAGGGAAGAATGGGCGCACGTTGTGAAAAATGCAATGCTTTGTGATTATTCGTGGGAAAGCTCCGCAGTACAGTATATTGCACTGTATGAAAAGCTGAAAGAAAATTAAGAAAAGAGAACGCCTGAGAAAAAATTGTTATAAAATTTCTCGGGCGTTTTTTTGAAAAAAGAAAGCTGTGTTGATTTGCAAAAGCGGTATGAATATAGTATGATAGAGAAAAAGAATTGCAATCAAGCGTCAGGAGGGATTGCCATGATTACAGTATGGAACAGGAAAGAGTTGTTTTGCACATTTGATATGAAAAAACAGGCGGAGGTGCGAGATATTCTCTGGAAATTTGATATTTCTTATGAGATGCGCGTTTCTGATCGGGCAGATTTTTTTGTGAGCGGAAGAACAACTTCGACGGATGCAGATATCGACCATCAGACGGAATACCTGATTTATGTCAGGAAGGAAGACTATGACAGAGCCATGTTTTTGGTACAGAGAAATTTGAAGGAATAAGCGGCAATGAGAAGAAGACCGAAAAAATTTTTGAATAACAGTAATAAGATGCTGACTGCGTTGGTCTGTATTCTGGCGGTGGTCTGTCTGGTAGCAGGCGGGATTTATATTGATACCTTCCATGGACAGGGGCGTTTTCTTGCCCTTATCGGAAAAACGAACCGAACGCAGACGCAGGAGGAGGACGCAGTCATGCAGGAGGATACACCGAAGGAAAGTGTGGCGGTGGATGCCGGCAGTAAGGCGGCTGTCGCTGCATTTGGGAAGGAATTTCTGCTTTGCACGAAGGATGGCGTGAAATATTATACCTCCGTAGGGGCGCAGAAGTGGAGTGATACCTTCAGTATGACCTCGCCGACCCTTGTGCAGGAAGGCGATTTTGTTGCTGTCGGCGACATGGGCGGTAAAACGGTACGAGTTTATAATAAGGAAGGAATGGTTTATGAATTGCAGGCGGGAGGCTCTCCTGTGCAGTTCGCGCTGAATGAAACAGGCTATCTTTCCCTGATTACGAAGAATGACAGCAGCTACCGCATCTGTGTTTATA
>ERZ773138.2487-NODE-2487-length-13893-cov-2.909308_pt1 | contig 13893 bp, 19 predicted proteins | sample MGYA00511114_ERZ773138 | MGnify/ENA primary metagenome ERZ773138 (study PRJEB29015, sample SAMEA2737805) | human gut metagenome | biome: human gut; feature: human-associated habitat; material: faeces | place: China | collected 2012 ...
ACTAAACTGAAAGGAGGTACAATCTTTTGCCAAGACAGAAAAACATGTCGTCTGCAGGTGGAAATGTTTCGTCTCGGCGTGCTTTGACGCCAGAGGCTAGAGAGAATCAACTTATTGCATTGGCAACCGATTTGGCGGAGCAACAACTTCGCGATGGAACAGCCTCCTCTCAGTTGATTACTCATTATTTGAAACTTGCATCTTCGAAAGAAAGACTCGAGAAGGAGATTCTTGAGAAACAAAAAGAACTTATCACCGCTAAGACCGAATCACTTCAGGCTTCTCGCAATAGTGAGGAGCTTTACAAGAAAGCAATTGCTGCCATGCAGCGGTATAGCGGGCACGGAGGCGACGAGTTCGATGAGGAAGATTATTAGAACCTATAAAGAGCTTTCTCAGCTTAAAACGTTCGAAGAACGATTCGAATATTTGAAACTTGGTGGGCTAGTTGGTGTTGACGTATTTGGATTTGACCGATATTTGAATCAGATGCTTTACCGATCTTCCGAATGGAAAGCAATTCGACATAAAATCATTGTTCGAGACAATGGTTGTGATCTCGGTTGCGACGATCATGAAATCTTTGGTCAGCGAATTATCATACACCACATGAATCCAATAAGCATTGAAGACATAAAAGAGGGAAGTAAATTTCTATTGAATCCCGATTTTCTAATTACTACGATCCATTCGACTCATAATGCTATACATTATGGTGACGGTAGTCTTCTTGTCTCGGCTCCAATCGAGCGAAGACAAAATGATACTTGTCCGTGGAAACTTTGAGGAAAGGAGGAAAATTATGGATAGTATTCTTAATTCGATCAAGAAACTTCTTGGTATTATGGATGACTATACTTGCTTTGATCAAGACATCTTGCTGCAGATTAATACTGCGCTTTCTGTACTTACTCAGGTTGGTGTAGGACCAAAAACCGGTTTCTTTGTTGAAGACGCCAATGCAATTTGGAACGATTTTATTCCAGATGACCCAAGGCTCGGAATGGTGAAAACGTATGTATTCCTTAAAGTAAAATTGGCGTTCGATCCACCTACAAGTTCTGCGGTTCTGTCATCATATGAACAACTTTCTAAGGAGTACGAATGGAGATTGCAGGTTGCTACTGATTCACCTGTGATCTAATAGATTAGGAGGTGAAACGAAATGGAGTACGAATTTCTTTATCATCATGGTATAAAAGGTCAGAAGTGGGGAGTAAGACGATACCAGAATAAGGACGGTAGTCTAACACCGGCTGGTAAGAAAAGAAAGCGAAGCGCAATGGAAGAAGCAAGAACTCTTTCAGATGAAGAGTTGAGATCGAGAATTAATAGAATGAATGCCGAAAAACAATATGTTAACTTGGTCAATGAACGAAACGTTTCTTCTGGACAACGTCGGGTCAAGCAGCTTCTTAAAACTATGGGAAGTGTTGCGACCGCTACTTCTACTGCCCTGACACTATATTCCAATTCCGAAAGAATTATTAATCTGGTTGAAAAAAAACTTCGTGAAAGCTAGATTTTATTGGATGTATAAAGGAGGTGAACAAAATGAGTTATGAATCTCTTTATCATTATGGTATTAAAGGAATGAAGTGGGGAGTAAGACGATTCCAGAACAAAGATGGTAGTCTCACGTCATCTGGCAAGAAACGTTACTATGCTTTTGGAAAAGAGGAAAACGATCGACGCGATGCAACAAAGCGAGAAAAAAGAGAAACACGTGACTATAAAAAGAAGCCTATCGGTAAGCGTGTCTTTGACGTAACCAAAGAGATTGCGGATAGAGTGCTCGATAGAGCAGAGAGTAAAAATTTCTTCGACTCTGATGATATTTTCTCTGAGAAGTCCAAAAGAACAGCAAGTCGAATTAGTAACACTAGGGATTTTTTGGATAATTTGGACTATGAAGATTTAACTTCTAAGAACAAGTCTAAAATAAAGAAGCTTGGAAAAGAGTTTGTTCGAAATAGCCTTGACGACGATTCTGATAATAGTTTCTTTAATAAATCTTTTGACGATTTTTCAAAAATTCAACGTCGAAACGATTTTATTAAAAGCTTCTTCGAAGATGATTGATTGTAAGGGGCGATATTTAATAAATGACGAACTCTATCACTATGCTGTTAAGAGTATGCGTTGGATCGAACGAAGCCGAAATAGAAGAGTTGAGAAAAACTAAAATAGAAACATTGCTATAAAGAATAAATACTGAAATGTGTAAAGGAGTCTATATGGCACTGTCAAACACTGCCGTCCCGAAGTATTACGGCATGTTTCGCGATGCCGTGCTTCGAGGCGAGATTCCGATTAATCGAGAGATCGAGATGGAAATGCATCGTATCGACGACTTGATCGATGATCCAAATTACTACTATGATGATGAAGCTGTTGAAGGTTGGATTGCATTCTGCGAAGGCGAACTGACTCTTACTGATGGTAGCGATTTCAACATGCTTGATACATTTAAGCTTTGGGGCGAACAAATCTTCGGCTGGTATTACTATGTTCGAAGAACCGTTTACGAACCAGATCCTGATGGTCAGGGTGGTCGTTATGTAAATAAAAAGATCTTGAAGCGTCTTGTAAACAAGCAGTATCTAATCGTAGGAAGAGGCGCATCGAAGTCACTGTACGATACATGTCTACAGTCTTACTTTCTAACTATCGATTTTACGACTACTCACCAGATTACCACAGCTCCTACTATGCGTCAAGCTGAAGAGGTTATGTCAGCGTTCAAGACTGCCATCACAAGAGCTAGAGGACCCCTCTTTCAGTTTATGACAGGTTCTAAGGTAAATCGTCAAAAGTTATCAAGTACCAAGAAGGGTATAGAAAACTTTCTTACTAATTCACTTCTCGAAGTCAGACCAATGTCTATTGACAAACTTCAGGGCCTTCGCTGTAAGGTCGCCACTATCGATGAGTGGCTTTCCGGTGATGTTCGAGAAGATGTAGTTGGCGCAATTGAACAGGGTGCGTCTAAGGTTGACGATTATTTGATCGTTGCTACTTCCTCAGAAGGTACTGTTCGTAATGGTTCCGGCGATACAATCAAAATGGAGTTGATGAAGATTCTGAAAGGAGAATATGTCAACCCGCATGTGTCGATTTGGTGGTATAAACTTGATAGTGTAGACGAAGTAGGAAAACCGGAGTATTGGCTTAAGGCAAACCCAAATCTTGGAAAGACTGTAAGTTATGAAACGTATCAGCTTGATGTAGAAAGGGCAGAACAATCACCTGCTGCTAGAAACGATATTCTTGCGAAGCGTTTTGGTCTTCCAATGGAAGGTTATACATATTACTTTACCTATGAAGAAACTCTTCCTCATAGAAAAAGAGAATACTGGAGAATGCCTTGCGCTATGGGATGTGATTTGTCTCAAGGCGATGACTTCTGTGCCTTTACATTCTTGTTCCCACTTGGGAATGGTGCGTTTGGCGTCAAGACTCGAAACTATATTACTTCTTTGACTCTTCAGAAACTTCCCCTTGCAATGCGGCTTAAGTATCAGGAATTCATCGATGAAGGAACACTTGTTGTATTGGAAGGAACAGTTCTCGATCTGACAGATGTATATGATGACCTCGACGCATATTTGATCGAGATGGAATACGACGTTCGTTGTGTTGGTTACGACCCATATAATGCACAGTCGTTTATTAAACGTTGGGAAGACGAGAATGGACCATTTGGTATTGAAAAAGTTATTCAGGGTGTTAAAACTGAATCGGTTCCACTTGGTGAACTTAAGAAACTTTCGGAAGAACGAATGCTACTGTTTGATGAAGCGCTAATGACTTTTGCCATGGGAAATTGCATCGTTATGGAAGATACAAACGGTAACCGAAAACTTCTTAAGAAAAGACATGAGGCGAAGATCGATGCAGTTGCTGCTATGATGGACGCATTTGTCGCTTGGAAACTTAACAAAGACGCTTTCGAGTAAAGGAGAATGACAAATGAGTTCTTCCAGATTTAAGAATCTTTTTATAAATTCTTCTATCGACAAGCCGAGTTCGGTGACAGGTTTAACTTGTTATAAAATTCAAGAGAATTTAATTCGTTTGTCATGGAAGAGAAGCAATGAATCAGTTGACTTTTATAGAGTTTATCTTAATTCTGTAAATGTGATAGATGTTTCGGATCCGCTTCCTCTCTTTGAATTTCCTTTCTCAAATGAGTCGCTTACTTCTACGATGATTATCTTCTCTGAAATAGGGGATATGTTCTATGAAATGACAATTCCTATTCGAAAAGAAACAACTCTGTCTGTAACAGCGGTTAAAGATAATAGAGAATCTAATAAAGCGAGTTTGAGAGTTTATTACGATAGGGTACCAAAGATCGAAGCAATTTCTATACTTCCAAATCCTGCAATTATTTCTAATGAAATCAAAATGGAGGCAAAAATCTCCATTAACGAAACGTTTAATGTAACAAAAATTTAAGAAAAGGAGATAATGTACAATGGCTATTAAAACTGTAAAAGCTACTGTCAACGGTCAGGTATACAACCTTACATGGGACGAAAGTAGCTCTTCTTATTCTGCAACCATCAGTGCACCACCCAAATCTTCATATAATCAGACTGATCATTATTATCCTGTAAGTATCGAAGCAGAAGATGATGGCGGTAATAAGACAGTGGTTAACGACAAGACTCCAGAATTTGCCGAAAAGCTTAAACTTAGAGTTCTTGAAAAGGTAGCGCCTACAATTACTGTAGAATACCCGACCGATTCCTCCGCTATTGCATCCAATACACCGACGATTCGTTGGAGTGTTCAGGATGACGATTCTGGAGTTAACAAATCTACCATTAGCATCCGGATTGATAGTGGTGATATTATTACTGATAATATTATTACCGAACCGAGTGAAAACGGATTTACATGCACCTACACACCTACGGCACTTCAGGATGGTCCTCATACATTTGTACTTAATGCAAGTGATAATGATGGAAATGCTGCATCTGCCGTAAGTACTACCTTTACTGTTGATACCGTACCGCCTGTTCTTAACGTTACAAGTCCGAGTGATAACTTCATTACTAATAAGAAGACTGTAACCATTACTGGTACAACCAACGATGTTACTTCGAGCCCTGTTACTCTTAAGATTAACGAGGTTCCTGTCGAGGTTGGACCGGATGGAGCCTTCTCTCATGACTTCACCCTTAATGAAGGTAATAATACAATTACAATTGTTGCTACTGATGCCGTTGGTAAGTCTACAACAGTTGTTCGTCACGTCAAGCTCGATACAAGTGTTCCGACATTCCAGGAGATCACCATTACTCCGAATCCTGTCGACGCTGGCAAGACTTATATTATTACTGTTAAGGTAGTGGATGCATGATTGTAAAAGTATGGGGTAGTGTTAATAGCAACCCTATTGTTTTTACACCTGGATCTAACGATGTCTGGACGTGCCGGGTTCCGGCAGTTGAAGATGGAGAGTATGTAGTCGATCTTTATGCAGTTGACGATGCCGGTAACGAAGCTTATACTGCTACCATACTCTTTACAGTTGACTCTAAGCATCTTATATTTAGTGTGAAGATTCTTAAAGTTGCAAAGCAGATGATCGGACGTATGAAAACATACGAGATGATTACGAAAAGGTGTGAGATTTGTGGAGGTGATAAGTATGGAATCTCTTGAGATGTATTTTGGTGAAACAAGAACAATCACGGTTGAGATCGTTTCGTGCGATAACGAACCGTTTATCATTCGCGATCCGTTCTATCGTTTTCTTTATAGTGAAGAAGAAGAAACTACCGGTATTCCGATTCTTGACGAGCATGACCTTACTGTCACCTTTACACCTAAGAAAACGGGAAAGTATATTTTGGAAATGACGGTAAATGTCGCGAACGAAACATTGATCCGAAAGCTTCCAATTTATGTTAGGCACTAAAGGAGGTGAATAATCAAAATGGAGGAAAGTTTTAGCAGTAGACTAAAACATGCTTGGAATGCTTTTCTGAGAAAAGATGATGTATTCGTGCCAGATTTCTCCTCCGCTTCATATTCTTCTTCGAAACCGCATCGACCTAGACTAACTCGTGGTAATGAACGATCTATTGCCTCTTCTGTGTATAATCGGATTGCACTGGATGTCGCCTCGATTAATATTCAGCATGTTCGCTTGGATGATACTGGTCGTTATATCGAGACCATCAAGTCCGGTCTTAATAATTGTTTGACTCTTGAGGCTAATATTGACCAGACGTCGAGAGCGTTTATCCAAGATTGCGTCCTTTCCATGTTTGACGAAGGCGTTGTTGCTATCGTTCCGGTTGATACAACCGAAGATCCAACTAAGATTGGTTCTTACGATATTAAAACTCTTCGAACAGGAAAAGTTGTTCAGTGGTATCCGAGACACGTAAAGCTTCTTGTGTATAACGATACTACCGGTAAAGATGAAGAAATTGTAATGCCGAAAACAAGCGTTGCGATTGTTGAGAATCCATTGTACGCGGTTATGAATGAACCGAACTCGACTCTTCAGAGACTTATTCGAAAACTTGCACTTCTGGATAGAGTTGACGAAGAGTCCGGTTCTGGTAAACTTGATCTGATCATTCAGCTCCCTTATGTCATTAAATCTGATGTTCGAAGAGAGCAGGCAGAGAAGAGACGTCAGGAAATTGAAAATCAACTGCAAGGTTCTCGTTATGGTATCGCTTACACAGATGGTACTGAAAAGATTACTCAACTTAACCGATCTCTGGAGAATAATCTTATCAAACAGATTGAGTATCTTACCGATATTTTCTATTCGCAGCTTGGTATCACACAGGAAGTTATGAATGGAACTGCGGACGAAAAAGTAATGCTTAATTACGATAATCGTACCGTTGAACCCATCATATCTGCTCTTGTAGATGGTATGAAGCGAGTCTTCATTACAAAGACTGGAAGGACACAAGGACAGTCTATCATGGCATTTAAGGACCCGTTCCGTCTGGTACCTGCGATTGAACTTGCGGATATTGCGGACAAGCTTACTCGTAATGAGATTATGTCTAGTAATGAGATTAGACAAATCATGGGTCTTAAACCGGCCAATGATCCGAATGCCGACGAACTTAGAAACAAGAACATTAGTCGGGCTAAGGATAATACTGGAAGTGGTTCTGCAACTGGCGTAACTTCGGTTCCAATGACTGAAGAAGCTTATCGGAATTCAATTCAGAATCTTGACGATTTGGATTCTCAACTTTCGGATCTTCAGGATGAGCTTCGTCAATCCGATGAAGATTACGGCGACATTTTGGAGCATTATGCAAGTCCCTATTATGATCCTGTTAAAGCTCATGAATATTATATGAGAAATCGAGAGCTGAAGGGGAGAAGCGCTACATCTGGACTTAATGAAGAAGGACGTCGCGTTGCCAGATACGTTCGAACCCAGTTGAACGAAGAGCGAAAACAAAAAGTTGATGAATCTGCTAATAATCGAGATTCAAAGATTAAAAATCTTCGAGAAGAGACTGCATCTGAGATTGAGAATCTGAGAAAGGAAACCGATGCTGCTTCTGAAGCATATCGTATTCAGACACAGGGTAAGATTGATGCCCTTAGAGAACGTCTTGATGGCATGTCTTCTCTTATGAAAAAACTTAACTCTGAAAAAATCGGAAAACAAATTCAAGATCTCTTAATTGCAAATCAGAATGAACGAGCTCGTCTGGAGAACGAGTATAGAAATTCAAGTATGTCTTTGAGAGAAGATCAGAGAACAGAAACTGATTCGCTTCGAAAGGCGCATTCCACTCGAACACAGCAGTATAAAGAAGAGTACGATAAGAAGTACGAGGACGAACTCGATAAGATAAAGTCCGAAGCGAAGTATCAATCCAAGCGAAAAAACTAAATAAAGGGGGTAGAAAATCAAAATGGAGAAGTACGATTTCTCTGGTTGGGCAACCATAAACGACATTCGTTGCAGTGATGGCCGAACTATTCGACGAAATGCCTTTAAGGATTGCGATGGTAAGCGAGTTCCTCTGGTTTGGAACCATAACCATAACGATCCTAATAATATTCTCGGTTACGCGGTTCTTAAGAATCGTCCGCAAGGTGTTTACGCCTATGGAAAATTTAATGACTCCGAATCTGGTCAGAGCGCGAAGCTTCTCGTTAAACATGGTGATATTATCTCTCTCTCCATCATGGCAAATCAGCTTAAGCAGAATGGTGGAGATGTTGTTCATGGTATCATTCGAGAAGTAAGTTTGGTCCTTGCTGGTGCCAACCCGGGCGCGTATATTGACAACGTGATTCAGCACGGCGAGGAACTGGAAGGTTATGCGGTTATCTACCATTCGGAAGAAGACTGTGATAATCTTATTCATGGCGATATTTATGATGAGGAGGAAAAACAAATGGGAGAATACAATAAGGAATTTCAGGAGAATCTGATTCATGCTGACGACAACGGTAAGACAGATAATAGCGCCGAAACCGTCAGAGATGTATTTGAGACTCTCACCGAGAAGCAGAAGACTGTTGTTTATGCTCTGATTGGCGAAGCTCTCGCCGAACAGGAAGATAACGAGGAGGAAACTGAAGTGAAGCATAATGTGTTTAACAGTAAGCCTGATGCCGTTGAGAATGAGGATGTTCTCTCTCACGAGGCTCAGATGGAAATTATTGGCGATGCTAAGCGCTATGGCTCCATGAAGGAAGCCGCTCTGGCGCATGGTATCGATGATGTAGAGTATCTGTTCCCTGATTATAAGGAAATGAATACTCCTCCCTCTTTCATTCAGAGAGATATGGAGTGGGTTGGCAAGGTAATGAATGGCGCTCGTCATACTCCTTTCAGCCGAATTAAGACTACCTTTGCTAACATCACTGAGGATGAGGCTCGTGCTCGTGGTTACATCAAGGGTAAAATGAAGAAGGAAGAGTTCTTCTCCCTGATGAAGAGAACCACTGATCCTCAGACCGTTTACAAGAAGCAGAAGATGGATCGTGATGATGTTATCGATATCACCAGCTTCGATGTTATTGCTTGGCTGAAGAGCGAGATGCGCATGATGCTTAATGAAGAGCTTGCTCGCGCTATGCTGGTAGGTGATGGCCGTCTGGCTTCCGATGATGACAAAATTCAGGAGAATCATATCCGTCCTATTTGGAAGGATGATGATCTCTTCACCATCAAGGCTCGTGTCGCTCCCACTGGTACTGGCGCAGAATCTGCTGTTACCGATGATGATAAGGCTCGTGCTTTTATTCGGACCGCAATTAAGGCCAGAAAGGATTATAAGGGCTCCGGTAACCCTGTTCTGTTCACCACTGAAGAGAACCTGACTAACATGCTGCTCCTGACTGATGAGATCGGCCGCGATCTGTACACTTCTGCTGCTCAGCTGGCTACAAAGCTTCGTGTTAATGAGATCATCACTGTTCCTGTAATGGAAAACCTGTCTAGAATGGATTCTTCCGATAAGCTGGAGCTGATGGGTATCATTGTAAACATGGGTGACTACAACATTGGCGCTGATAAGGGTGGTGCAGTTAGTATGTTCGAGGACTTCGATATCGACTACAACCAGCAGAAGTATCTGATCGAAACCCGTTGCTCTGCAGCTCTGGTTAAGCCTTACTCTGCAATTGCTCTCGAAATTAAGGTTAACTAATTAAGGAGGATTTATTCAATGATTAGTGATTTCCGTCCCTATGAAGGCGTTGTTTATGCTGACGCTGAGGAGAAGCTGGTAAAGACCGTAATTCTGTATGGCAAGCAGTCCGATACCAATCTGTATCGTGATTCTAAGATGACTACTACCAATAAGGTTACTGGCGCAGAGCTGATGGAGCTGTGCAAGAAGGGTCTTGTAATTTTCTACAAGGATGCTTTCTATGCTCCTGTTAGCTTTAAGGATGAGAGTGGTACCATCAAGGTTAGCATCGCTACCTACTCTGGTTCTGCTTATGCCCAGGTTGAGTTCTCTGCTTCGAGTTCGAGAGCAATTTCTAAGTAACTCTAAAATCAAAATGGAATTAAGGTGACACTGATATGACAAAATATTGCGGTGTAATTGGTTTCGGTCAGACAACTGAAGACGCACCTGGCGTTTGGGTGGAGCACATAAAGAGCAGAACCTATTGTGGCGATTTGATTCGGAACTCCAGACGTCTTCAATCTTCTGATAAGGTCAATGATGACATTACTATATCCAACCAGATCAGTGTCATTTTTGATCCATATCTCGAAGCGAACTTCCATTCGATCCGTTATGTAACTTTTATGGGTGCGAAATGGAAGGTTAGCGACATTGAAGTTAATTATCCCAGAATCGTAATGACACTTGGAGGATTGTATAATGAAGAGACGAGTGGAACTTCACAATGTTCTCGTTAAGATTCTCGGTTCTAACAATGTATATTTTCAACCTCCGGCAAATGTTCGAATGAAATATCCGGCAATTTTATATTCCCGTAACGATATGAACAATCAGCATGCTGATAATATTCCATACGTTCAAAAGATGGGTTATCAGATTGTCTATATTTCCAAAGATCCGGATGATCCTGTTGTACAGAAAATCGCAGGTCTTCCGTATTGTCGGTATGATCGTCATTACAATTCCGATAATCTTAATCATGATGTATTTTCTATTTATTTTTAAGGAGGAAATAACGAATGCCTGAAGCTATTGTTTGGGACGCTACTGGTAAGCGTCTGTTTGAAACTGGTGTCGATCATGGCGTCCTGTATCCTATTTCTGATCTTGGCGCTTATGATAAGGGTGTTGCTTGGAACGGTCTGAGCTCCATCTCTGAATCTCCCTCTGGTGCAGAACCTACTGCCGTTTGGGCTGATAACATTAAGTATGTAAACCTGATGTCCGCTGAGGAATTCGGCGCTACCATCGAGGCTTACACTTACCCGGATGAGTTCGCTCTGTGCGATGGTTCCGCCGAGCTCACAAAGGGCGTTATGATTGGTCAGCAGGCTAGAAAGATCTTTGGTCTGTGCTACAGAACCATGATTGGTAATGACGTAGATGGTAACGAGCACGGTTATAAGCTGCATATCATTTATGGCGCGCAGGCCTCTCCTTCTGAGAAGTCTTATACCACCATCAATGATAGTCCCGAAGCTATTAGCTTCTCTTGGGAGGTAACTACTACTCCCGTAACTGTAAAGGGTGCTAAGCCTACTTCTTACCTGGTGATCGATTCTACTAAATCTGATCCGACCAAGCTGGAAGCACTGGAGAAGATTCTTTACGGTTCTAGCGAAGCTGAAGCTAGACTGCCTCTGCCGGATGAGATCAAGACTCTGATGACTGTTGGCGGTTAATTAATTCAATTTTATAAAAAGAGAGCCGTATTCAGTTTAAGCTGGCGGCTTTCTCTTTTTATTTTATTTAAAATCAAAATGGGCCTCAAGAAAGGAGAATTTTTATGTACAAGTGGACATGTCAATACGAAGACTATAACGGTGCAACTCGTATCGAAGACTTTTGGTTTAATCTCTCTGAAGCAGAAATTCTGGAAATGGAACTAGGTGTTTCCGGAGGCCTTTCCGAGTATCTTCAGAGAATTGTCAATGCTAATGACACTCCGACTCTTCTCAGAACCTTTAAGGATCTGATCCTGAAGTGTTATGGTGAGAAGAGTGAGGACGGTAGACGATTTGTTAAGTCTCCTGCTCTTTCCGAGGCGTTCTCCCAGACCGAAGCATATTCGCAGCTTTACATGAAGCTGGCCCTGGATGCAGATGCCGCCGCTGAGTTTGTTAATAGTGTAGTTCCTTCGAAGATGAGTTCGCCGAAAAATGCGCCGTTGAACGCTCCCCGCCTTATTACTAAGGAATAACGAAAATGATTCGTATCACAGTTCCGGAAAGAGAATTATTTGATGAAGAAACACAAGAGTTTATTTTTATGAAAGAACAGACTCTTGAACTTGAACATTCTCTACTTTCAATTAGTAAATGGGAGTCGAAATGGCATAAATCATTTCTTTCTGGACAGGATAAAACCGATGAAGAAAGCTTGGATTATATTCGTTGTATGACAATTAATAAGAATGTAAATCCGCTTTCGTACTATGCCCTGACTAACGATAATATTCGAGCTATCAACGAATACATTGACGATCCGATGACTGCAACTGTCATAAACGAACTTCCAAGTGAAGAAAGCGCGAAGGGAAAGTCGAGAGATAAGATCACCAGTGAACTTATTTACTACTGGATGATCTCCTTTAATATTCCGGTTGAATTCGAACGTTGGCACATTGGGCGGTTGCTCACTTTGATTCGTGTTTGCGAAATTAAGAATACTCCTCCTGATAAAACAAAACGGAAAACGAGTATGTCTCAGAGAAGAGCGCTTAACGAAGCAAGACGAAAGAAGATGGGTTCGAAGGGTTAAATCTTATGCCCGGATAGTAAAGGAGTGCCTATGCAACCCATTACGTTCAGACAAAAAGGTGACTTTTCTAAGTTAACCAGATTCCTGGAACGTGCGAAAGAATCTGTTAATATTGGTCTTCTTAACAAGTATGGTCGAATGGGTGTAGATGCGCTCAAGTCGGCAACTCCTGTAGACACAGGTTTGACCGCAAGTTCTTGGTATTACAAAATTGTTCAGAGGGATAATTCGGTATCACTATCGTTTCATAACTCGAACATTCAAAATGGAGTTCCAATCGCCATCATTCTCCAGTATGGACATGCTACTGGTAATGGCGGATGGGTCGAAGGTGTGGATTACATCAACCCCGCTCTTAAACCTATATTTGAGAAACTCGCTAAAGAAGCATGGAGGGAGGTTGTTGGGCGTTGAGCAAAGAAGTTGAACAGAAAGTCGTCGAAATGCGATTCGACAATCGGCAGTTCGAACAAAACGTAAAGACGACGATGTCGACACTAGATCGGTTTAAAGCAGCTCTTAATTTTAAGGGTTCCGTTCAGGGTCTGGATTCGATTAATAATGCTTCTAGGCATAATAATGTTGGGTTACTCGGTCAAGCTGCCGAAGCAGTTAGCGTTAAGTTTTCTGCTATGGAAGTCGTCGCTATTACCGCATTGTCCAACATCACAAACTCTGTACTTAACACTGGAACACATATTCTAAATTCCTTGACACTTGAACCGGTGATGACTGGTTTCAAGGAATACGAGACTCAAATTAATGCTGTTCAAACGATTCTTGCAAATACCTCTATGGATGGTACTGGAATCGAAGATGTAAATGCAGCACTTGATGAACTCAATCTTTATGCCGATAAGACCATCTATAACTTTACTGAGATGGCAAGAAATATCGGTACATTTACAGCAGCTGGTGTGAAGCTAGAGCCAGCAGTAGAAGCGATTAAGGGTATTGCAAACCTCGCTGCCCTTTCTGGCTCTAATTCGCAGCAAGCATCGAGCGCGATGTATCAGCTTTCACAGGCTCTCGCTGCAGGTAGAGTATCTCTTCAGGACTGGAACTCGGTGGTTAATGCAGGTATGGGCGGTAAGGTGTTCCAGAATGCATTGATGGACACTGCCGAAGCGATGGGCATAGTTGTAGATAGAACACAAAGCTTCAGAGAATCGCTTAGTACAGTTGGTGGAAAGCAATCTTGGCTTACTTCTGAAGTTCTTCTGAACACCCTTCGTCAATTTACCGGTGATCTTACAGATGCCGAACTCGCTCAGATGGGCTTTAATAAGGCTCAGATCGAGACGATTCAGAACATGGCTTTTACTGCAAATGAAGCAGCAACTCGAGTAAAGACTGCTACTCAGTTGTATGATACATTGGCAGAATCGGTTCAGTCGGGTTGGACTCAGACTTGGGAACTGATATTTGGTGACTTTGAAGAAGCGAAAGAATTCTTCACAAACGTTTCGAATCT
>ERZ773138.2498-NODE-2498-length-13803-cov-4.553971_pt1 | contig 13803 bp, 12 predicted proteins | sample MGYA00511114_ERZ773138 | MGnify/ENA primary metagenome ERZ773138 (study PRJEB29015, sample SAMEA2737805) | human gut metagenome | biome: human gut; feature: human-associated habitat; material: faeces | place: China | collected 2012 ...
CGGCATTAGAAACATTAACTGTAATTGATGTAGCTTTCACAAAGGCAAAATGGGCAGTACGCTATGATGGATGCATTCCATCTTTACAATCAAGAGATCACTCCATGTATTTAGAACATGCCAAACATCCTTTGATTGATGAAAAGAAAGTGGTTTGTAACACATATGAATTAAATGATAAACAAGCTTGCCTTATGATTTCAGGACCAAACATGGGAGGTAAGACAGTCACATTAAAGACAATTGGACTCTTTGTAGCTTTGGTCCATGCAGCCTTTCCCGTATTATGTCATAAAGCCATTTTACCATTCTACCAATCGATGTATTTTGACATTGGAGATCATCAGTCCATTGAAAATAACTTATCGACTTTCTCAAGTCATATTTCTCGTCTTTCTCATATTTGTCAGAAGAGTGATGAGAATAGTTTTATCTTATTGGATGAAATTGGAAATGGTACCGATCCATTAGAAGGAGCCAGTCTTGCGGTTGCGATTTTGGAGTATTTGATTTCAAAAAGAAGTACAATCATTACTTCAACTCACTATTCGCAGGTAAAAACATATGGAAAAGCGAATGATTCTGTATTAGTATCGAGTGTTGAGTTTAATCCAGATACATTAAAGCCAACCTATAAATATATTCCTGGTGTATCTGGAGCAAGTTATGCCTTTCATATTGCCAGAGAATACAATTTGGAAGAGTCCATTTTAGAAAGAGCGGATTTTTTAAAGAATGAAAATGAAAAGCAGACAGAAAAAGAATTGGAGAAATTAGAAAAACTTCAAAATGATGTCTTGAAACAAAAGGAGCGTTTTAATCAATTGATTGAAGATGCGCACCGCGTTCAAAAGGAGGCTTACGAAAAAGAAAAAGAAATCGAAAAGCGTAAGGCCCAATTGGATGCATCGTATCAGGAACAATTGAATGAGATGCTCGAAAAGAAAAAGGCAGAGGCCAAAGAAATCTTAACTGTGCTTCGTAAAGAAAAGACGGGTAAGCAGCATAAGCAGATTGAAAAGATGCATGAACTGGATCTTTTAAATGAGCATGTTGAAGAAGTTGAAGAAGATAAGAAAGAATTTAAGGTTGGTGATTATGTAAAAATCACAGGCTTGAATTCGCATGGTGAAATTGTGGATATTCGAAGAAATGAAGCTACCGTTTTAACGAATGGTATGAAGATGAAGGTGAAAATTTCGAAGTTGGAGCCTATGCATAAGCCACAAATCAAGAAAGCAACTTATAAAGCGCATGTAGAATCGGCATCCAGTCGTTTTCCTTTGGAGTTGAATCTAATTGGAATGCGTGTCGAAGAAGGTATTGCTGCTTTAGATAAATATTTAGATCAAGCTGTCGTTAAACACATTAAACAAGTACGTATCATTCATGGTATGGGTACGGGTGCTTTGCGTACGACCGTATGGAAGGATTTAAAGAAACAGCCAAATGTTTCTAAGTTTAACAGTGCCGGTCCAAGTGAAGGTGGACTTGGTGCGACGATCGTTATATTAAAGTAGGGGATAAAATGAGTGTTTCTAAACATCTACAAGATAAATTAGCCTTACTTCCAGATTCTCCTGGATGTTACATCATGAAAGATGAGAATCAGAATATATTGTATGTGGGTAAGGCAAAAGTATTAAAGAATCGTGTGCGTTCTTATTTTCATGGTACCCACAACAATAAGACGACGCGTTTAGTGTCGCACATTCGTGATTTTGAATTTATCGTGACGGGCAGTGAAAAAGAGGCTTTATTATTAGAAATCAATTTAATAAAAAAACATACGCCACCTTACAATATCATGTTTATGGATGATAAGACATATCCATATATTGAGATCACAAAAGAGAATAATTTTGTGGTGCGTACAACACGAAATATCAAAAATAAAAAGAGTGAATATTTTGGCCCGTATCCAAGTAGTCAGTCGGCTTATGAAATTGTGAGATTGATCAATCAGATCTTTTGTGTACGTAAATGTCGTCATATTCCAGATTCTCCGTGTTTGTACTATCACATGCACCAATGTCTAGGACCTTGTATTCATGAGATTGATCCTAAGGAAAACGAAATGACGCGTAAAAAAATTAAGAAGTTTTTGCAGGGAGACACCAAAGAGGTGATGGATTCTTTGCAGGCTAAAATGATGGAGGCCAGTGAAAATTTGCAGTTTGAAAAAGCACAGGAAATCTATAATACGATCCAAGCATTAGAGCATGTCATTGAAAAACAGACGATTGATTTTAAAGATCGTGCTAATCGTGATGTATTTGGATATTATGTGGATTCTGGATACATTTCTTTTCAAGGTTTCTTTATTCGTCAAGGAAAATTATTGGAAAGAAATATGTCGATCACACCGTTGTATGAAGATGAGATGGATGCCTTTACTAGCTTTATCATGCAGTATTATGAAAAAAATGTGGTGCCAAAAGAAATTTTAGTGCCGTCTGGAACGCCAGTGGACGTTTTAAAGGAAGCTTTAAATACGAATGTGCATATTCCAGTTCGTGGTGAAAAAAAGAAACTGATAGATTTGGTTTATAAAAATGCCAAGGAAGCCCATGAGCAGAAGTTTAAACTGGTATTTCGTAAGGATAATGAGTTGCGTCAGGCCAATGAAATGTTGTCAAAAATATTCAATGCGGATATTCATACGGTTGAAATGTTTGATAACTCCCACATTCAAGGTACGTTTAATGTGAGTGGTTTGGTTGTCTTTAAGGATGGCTTACCCGATAAGAATTCATATCGTCATTATAAATTAGATGGGTATCGCAGTGATGTGGACAGTATGAAAGAAGTCATTTATCGAAGATACTTTCGATTGTTGAAAGAACATTTGCCAATGCCAGATTTATTGTTGGTGGATGGTGGTGCTGCACAGATTGCGGCGGCCAAAGAAATTATAGATATGTTGCAGCTTGATTTAAGAGTAGCAGGACTCGTGAAGGATGATAAGCATGCGACAAAAGCATTGATGGATGTGAATTTAAATGAAATTCCAATTGATTCCAAGTCGAGCTTATTCTTCTTATTAACACGTATGCAGGATGAAGTGCATCGCTTTGCGATTTCGTATCATAGAAAACTTCGAGATCAGTCTATGACAAAATCTGTATTGGATACGGTGAGCGGTATTGGGCCTAAGCGTAAAAAGGAATTGTTGAAGCATTTTAAAAGCATGAAGCAGATGCGTCTTGCGAGTGTAGAACAATTGAGTGAAGTGATTCCTGAAGATGTGGCTAAGATTCTATATGCTCGTTTGCATGAGAATTAATAGTCTAGTATAATGGGGTGCGTGAGGTACTTATTTTGATTAGTAAAAAAGAATTGCGAGCACGTATTTTATTGATTGTGGTTTGCCTAGCGGTGGGCTTATATTGTCTATATAGCATGGATAAATCGTATGATCCTTTAGCTCGATATCCGTATACAACCGATGAAAATCGTGATGTTTTATTAAAATATCTAGATAGTGATGATATTGATTATTTGGTAAATCAACATATTTCACCGGATAAATTTATGGATTTTATTGAGTTGAAAGATTTCAATTTAAAAAATACGTTATATTATAAAGAAGCCAAGGAAACGCAGGATGCAGATAATGAATATATCGTCAATTTTGTGAATCGTTTTCGAAAGAATTTTTCGTATGATTCTTTAAAACAATTGTTGATGCACTATTCATATATTGATTTAACGACGTTCTATGAAAACGAAGCTGTATTATATTCAGATTTAAGATTGATTGCCGATCCAACCAATCCGTATGTCGTATTAAATCAGGAAAATACGGTATATAAGTATATACCAGAAAAGATTACGACATTTAATACGATCTTAGTTCAAACATGTATGGTCGAAGATCTTACGAATATGTTAGATTCGTATGCGTCTGTTATGGATGGGCAGGATCATTTGAATTTGGTCAGTGGTTATTTGAATTATGAACAAATTCTAGATCAATATGTCAACGCATCCAAAAAATATGAGGGTGTTGACTACTATATGTTTAGTGCCGGTAAAAATGAGCAGCAACTCGGATATACGATCGTATTAGAGGGTCAGGATGAATGGATCAATCTATGTAGGCAATATGTCGATGATGAATATGATTATTCAAAAGTCGAAGAAGAATTGTCTGAAGAAAGTAAAAAGCGTATGGAATGGATTGAAGAAAATGCGTATCGCTATGGTTTTGTAGTTCGCTACCAACAAGAACAAGAAAAGAAGACGGGACATTGGTATCAGCCTTTTATGCTTCGTTATGTGGGTGTGAAAACCGCTAAAATCATGCATGATAGTGGTAAGGGCATGGAACAAATGTCATTTCCGGATGAATTGGAGTAAAAGGCTTTATGAAAATAGTTGTTGTGAGTGATTCTCATGGAAGAAACGATATATTAAAAACGATCCAGGAAAAACATCCAAACGCGAAATTGTTTATTCATTGTGGTGATTTAGAGGATGATCCGATGAATTATCCGGGCTATATCATTGTGCGTGGAAACAATGATTATTTTGGTCGTTTTGAAAATGAAAGAATCATACCGATTGGTAAACATCAAATTTATGTAACACATTCTCATCGGTTCTCTTATTTTTTAAGAAGTGAACAATTGGTGAATCGTGCTAAAGAATTGAATTGTGACATTGTATGCTTTGGACATACACACGTATCCTTTTTAGATCGTATCGATGGTGTTACATTAGTAAATCCAGGATCTTTATCGCATTCTAGAGATGGAAAGCCATGTAGCTATGCGATTTTAGATATAAATGAAGATGACGTTCAGGTTGAATTCAAATTTGAGCCTGAGTGGTAAGAAAGAGGGAAGTTTTATGTACAAAATAAGCGAATTATATGATTTAGACCATACTTTGGCAAAGGATTATTTAGCAAAGTTTGAATATCCTTGGCAAGCTTTGTCGGGAATCAAAGACTTGATTTTAGAACTAGGTAAAAACTTAGGAGAAGATTATGTGGAAGTCAAAGAACATGTATGGGTACACAAGAGTGCCAATGTCTTTGAAAGTGCATATCTAGGAGCTCCATGCATCATTGGTCCTGAAACAGAAGTTCGTCATTGCGCCTTTGTGCGTGGAAGTGCTTTAGTGGGCGCAAACTGCGTGGTTGGAAATAGTGTGGAATTAAAGAACTGTATTTTATTTGACAATGTAGAAACACCTCACTACAACTATGTAGGAGATAGTATTCTTGGATATCATTCTCACTTGGGTGCTGGGGGTATCACAAGTAATTTAAAGAGTGCTCGTGACAATATCATCTTAAGAAGAAAAGATGAAAATTATAATGTGGTTGAAGAATTTGAAACAGGATTAAGAAAAATCGGTGCCTTTATGGGTGACTATGTAGAAGTTGGATGTAACTCTGTACTTTGTCCAGGAACGATTATTGGTCCACACACAAATGTATATCCACTATCTCGTGTGCGTGGTCAGATTGCGGCAAATTCAATCTTTAAAGATGCTTCACACGTGACTTTAAAGGATTAATCTTACGAACTTGTAATTTTACAAGTTCTTTTTCATGTGTTAATGTGTAGGTATGAAAAAGTTTGTTAAGTTTATATTTAAGTTATTATTAATCTTGATTATTGCCTTTGTAGGCATCTTTTTTGGTAAAGGATATTGGGGTTATTTAGAATTAACACAATCTCAATCTGTGGATGATGTGGTAAGTGAAGTTACATCCAAATCTACTTTTGTCGGATATGATGATTTATCACCTGAACTCGTACGAGCAACTGTGGCAATAGAAGATCGTCGCTTTTATGATCATGGAGGCGTTGATTATATTGGGCTTATGCGTGCACTTGTATCCCAATTTGATGATGATCTATTAAAGAGTGGTGGTTCTACGATTACGCAACAATTGGCTAAAAATTTATATGGTATGTTTGATGGTACGTGGGATCGTAAAAGTACAGAATTATTTGTAGCTCGTTATTTGGAGAAGCATTATTCTAAAAATGAAATCATTGCCCTATATGTGAATGTGATCAATTATGGAAATAACTATACTGGTATCTATGAAGCAAGTTATGGATATTTTGATGCAGATCCAGAAGATCTGACCATAGCTCAGGCTTCTTTACTTGCGGGAATTCCCCAATCGCCAAACAATTATGAATTAGTTTATCATTTTGCCCAAGCTAAACAAAAACAATATGCCGTATTAAAGGCGATGGCTGAATGTGGCTATATTTCAGAAAGTGATATTGCGACATATTATAATGCATCTGTTTAATGGATGCATTTTTTTCACTTTTTCTAAAAAAGTTTAATAAATTTCGTATATGAGTATGTAGGAAATCCCTACTAGAAAAGAGGCGCTTATGCGTAGCGCTAATGTATTAAATGATTTCGCCTTCAAGTATGTCTTTGGTGAAGATTGTAAAGAGGCCAATGATGCCTTAAAATCATTACTAACGATATTTTTAGAAAGAAAAGTGATCAGTCGTTGTCTAAGAGTGAGAATGAAATTTTAGATTTAATGAAATAACCACTTTTTAGTGGCTTTTTAAAAAAATCCTTGCATGACATTCTATCTTTTGATATAATGGTCAAGCAATGCCCGGGTGGTGAAATTGGTAGACGCAGTGGACTCAAAATCCACCGGTAGCGATACCGTGCCGGTTCGAGTCCGGCCCTGGGCACCATTTTGAATTGTTGGATCAAGTTTTTCGGGCTTGGTCCTTTTTTATGATATAATTTTTGATAGTTGGAGGATTACATATGAAAGTATTAGTTGGATTAAGTGGTGGTGTAGATTCTGCTGTTGCAGCTTATTTATTAAAGAAACAAGGATATGATGTGACTTGTTGTTTTATGCGTAACTGGGATAGTTTTGCGAATAATGATATTGCAGGAAATCCTACAATCAAAGATGATACTTGTCCTCAGGAACAGGATTATTTAGATGCACTTGCGGTTGCCAATCATTTGGATCTTCCTTTGCAGCGTGTCGATTTTATTGAAGAATATTGGGATAATGTATTTAAGACTTTTTTAAGTGAATATGAAAAGGGGCGTACGCCAAATCCGGATATTTTGTGTAATAAATATATTAAATTTGATTCATTTTTTGAATATGCTATGAAACAAGGGTTTGATAAGGTGGCTACAGGGCATTATGCTTCCAATGCTGAAGAGAATGGCTTTACGTATTTGACGCGTGCCAAAGATCAAAATAAGGATCAGACTTATTTTTTGTGTCAGGTTGAAAAGAGTAAGATTGCCAAAACAATTTTCCCTTTGGCAAATCTTGAAAAGCCTGAGATTCGTCAGATTGCGGCTGAATTAAATTTGGAATCTGTTGCCACTAAAAAGGATAGTACGGGTATTTGTTTCATTGGAGAAAGAAACTTCAGACAATTCTTATCGAACTATCTTCCTAGTAAAGATGGTGACATTGTAGATGTGAATACAGGTAAAGTCATTGCACGTCATGTGGGCGTTTTATATTACACGATTGGACAAAGAAAAGGTTTAAATATAGATCATGAAAAGGGTCCTTGGTTTGTGGTTGGAAAAGATGTTGTGAAGAACATTCTTTATGTATGTCGTACAGACCAAAGAGATTTATTGTATTCAGATTCGTGTGTTGTAAAAGGAATCAACTGGATCTTGCCAAGTTTGGATGAGATTCCAACAAAGTGTACTTGTAAATTTAGATATCGTCAAAAGGATCAGGATATCGAAATCGAAAGATTGGATGATACAAGTGTGTTAGTAAAATATCCACAAACGATTGCGTCTGTTACAGAAGGACAGGAAGCTGTATTCTACGATGGGGACAAGTGCATTGGTGGGGGTGTCATTGAAGAAGTCTTCAAGGATGGCAAGAATTTAAATCAATTGATTATGGAGACAGCCAATGGACATCGAGGCTAGGCTTGAATATATCATATTTGAAAATAAAGCCAATCATTATGTCGTTGCTGGCTTTTCAGAATTAAAGACATATCATAATTTTACAGCGGCTGGAAGAATTGAAGATCCAATCGAAGATCAAGAATATGTTTTGCAGGGGGAATATGTAAAACACCCTAAGTATGGGGAGCAGTTTCGTGTGGATATGGCTAAAAAGAAATTGCCAGACAATTCGGATGCGATCATTCATTTTCTTTGTGGTGAAAATTTTCCTACGATTGGTAAAAAAACAGCCGAAAGTATTTATGAGACTCTTGGCGAGAATTGTTTAGAGAAGATTCATAATAATCCAGAACTTTTACATGAAGTGCCCAATTTGACCGCAAAAAAGATGTTGATTATTCAAAAGGGCATTCAAGAATTTACAGGATTTAATGAGACATACGCAAAGCTATTAAAGTATGGCTTAAGTCCACGACAGATTCAGATGTTGTTGGACACATATGATAATGTGTTGGATGTGATTGAAGAGGATTGTTTCAAACCTTATTATGAAGTGTATGGTTTTGGATATAAAACCGCTTGTAAGATGGCAAGTGCCATAGGCTTATCCAATGAGGATCCAAGAAGATTAGATGCCTATATCTATGAGTTGGCTAGACAACTATCTATGGCAACTGGAAATACATTTATTACGTTTGCGACAATGTTTCAAAATGTGCGTGGTGTAAATGAATCCTTGATTCAGGAAAGTATTGATCGTTTGGTTTCACTTCAATATTTGTATGTTGAAAACACTCGAATCTACCCTTTTACTTTACATGAAGATGAGGTCACGATCGCCAAAGAGTTGAAAAATCATTTATTTGAAGTGGAAAGTGTGGATGTTGAATCAAAAATCAAACAAGTAGAGTTTAGTTTAGCTATAACATATGATCAGGAACAAAAGGATGCGATTCAATTGTTCTTCGATCGTTCGTTCATGATTTTAACGGGTGGTCCAGGTACTGGTAAGACAACGACTGTAAAAGGAATCTTGGAAATTTGTAAGGATGTATATCCAGATAATAAGATTCAACTTTGTGCACCAACAGGAAGAGCTTCAAAGCGACTTGCACAACTTTCAAATTGTGATTCAAGAACCATTCATTCCTTGCTGCAGTGGAACTTAGAAGATAATTCCTTTGGCAAAAATGAGGAGGATCCATTAGATATCGACTTTATTATCGTGGATGAGTTTAGTATGGTGGATACCCACTTATTTGCCCAATTATTAAAGGCGCTTCCTCAGCGTTGCCGCATTCTTTTAATTGGTGATGAAGATCAGTTAGAAAGTGTCGGTCCTGGAAAGGTATTAGAAGATCTAATTAAATCGGATGTGATTGATACGGTCCATTTAAAGAAGATTTTTAGACAGTCAAGTGGTTCTGGAATCGTGGCTTTGGCAAAAGAAATTCGTGAAGAAACTACGTGTCATTATGAGGATGGTGTTGAGTTTATTGAAAGAACAACGCCAAAAATTATGGATGCCCTAATCGATTATGTCAAAGATATGGATCTAGATTCCATGCAGATCTTGGCACCAATGTATAAGGGGGCTGCTGGCATTGATGAGATCAATCGTCAGATGCAGGTGTTGTTCAATCCAAAAAGTCCGCAAAAGAATCAGATGAAGGTAGGAACAACAATCTTTCGTGAAAATGATAAGGTCATGTTGTTGAAGAATTTACCGGATGAAGATGTTTACAATGGTGATATTGGTACGATTGTTGAAATTGATTCAAAACAGAATGTGATTTCAGTGGATTTCACAAATGCGATTGTTGATTTTTCAACGGACTTTCTATATTACTTAAAACACGCATGGTGTATCAGTGTTCATAAATCCCAAGGTAATGAATATCAGACGGTATTCTGTATTGTGGATGTGAATGCGAAAAATATGTTAGAAAAGCGTCTTTTATATACGGCAATCTCGCGTGCTAAAAAACAGCTTTTTATTATTGGCAATAGGAGCTTATTTGAAACGCAGGTACGCTTAAAATTAAAGCGTATTCGTCAAACAACGTTGCAGGAAAGAATAAATAGAACTGGTATTTGAGAATATATCGACATTTTAAAGGAAACAGCTATAAAGTGTTGTGTATTGCGATGCATACGGAAACGCAAGAGAAGATGGTGGTTTATCAAGCATTATATGGAGATTATAAGTATTTTGTTCGTCCATATGAAATGTTTGTGTCAAAAGTCGATCATGACAAGTATCCGGATGTGAAGCAGGAATATCGATTTGAACTTGTAGAAGAATAGGCTTAGGTCTATTCTTTTTTCTTATCTGTGTGATTTGTTAACGTATACAAATTGGGAGTGTGTTATAATAAACCATATTGACAAAGGGTGATTTAAATTATGGGGCGTGAATTATTTTTAGACTTTTTTACAGAGCACGAAGTGCCTGTTATTCGTAAAAGAAGACATACATTTTTAAAGATGGATGATGAGAATGTATATATTTTAAAAGAAGGTGTTGTGAAGGTCAGCGTTTTAATGCGTGATGGACGTGAATTTAATATTGCGTATTTAAAAGGCTTTGATATTTTATCTATGTTTAAAGATGCAGTTGTTGATTGTAAATTTTCTTCATTAATGATTCGTGTTGAGAGTGATGAAGCTAGTTTTTATTGTGTTTCTAAAGAATTGTTCAATCAGTTATTAAATGAACATACGGAGTTGGTAGAATACGTGAATACGTATTATCGTAAGAAATTATCGGAAACAATTTCAAGACAAGAATTAATGACGATGAATGGTAAGAATGGAGCTGTATGTGCATTTATATATTATTTGGTTACAATGTTTGGAAAAGAAGCACGTGATGGAATTTTGATTGATTTAAAGATCACAAATGATGATATTGCGGGTTTCTGTGGAATTTCAACAAGACATAGCGTGAATCGTATTTTGCGTGGCTTAAGAGAAGAACATGTTATTCGCACATTGTATAATAAAATCATGGCCTTGGATGTCGAGTATTTAAAACAATTTGTAGATGTTAAGGTGGATGCATAATCCGCCTTTTTTCATACAACATAAAAAGAGCCGACTTAAAATGTGGGATGTCGACTCTTAAAACTGGTCATTATAAGAAAGACGATCATGAGTTGGTTACAACCAGTTTTATTTACTATATCATGGATTTTGAAATGAAAATTAGATAATAAAAATCAAGCCTAATTCATAAAATTTTGTGTCTTTCCATGAAGGACACATTTTTTGATGATTTTCCACGATAAAAAGATTGGATTTCTCCAATTTTTTAAATTTTTGTTTATAATGTATTCAAGACTACCTTTCATATGTGGTCTTGTTTTTGCATATACCGTATATTATTTTTAACAGTTTGGCGGTACATGCGGTTTTGGCAGCTTTCGAATTTAGCGGGTTCGATTGCTGCTTTTTCTTTTGATAGAATCGATTCACTGGATTATCTTTAGCTCCTCTTATAGAACATCCTACAGCCAGAAACAATAGACACCTTAGATATTTATTTCCTTTTTTGGATATCTTTAAATGTTTTCCATCCTGGTCTCCTGACTGATATATATGCGGATCCAATCCTGCATATGCCACAAGTGCTTCTCTTGATTTAAATTCTTCTATATCTCCAATCTCTGCAATGATCCTTGCAGCAAGATTGGGCCCTATTCCATCAATGCTTGAGATATATCTATATTCTTCTAAAGTAGAAGCAACTGTTATCATTTCATTCAATGTTTTTTCACATTCCCTCTGTGTTTCGATTACCTTATCAAGTAATATTTTAAATATTTCAACTTCTACATCATCCTTTTCACATCCGGGATATGTCTTTTTCGCAAATTCTATTATTTTTAATGCATATTCTAAAGATACCTTATGAGTATGACATGTATTTTTCTCAAGATATCTGGCAACCGTTTCAGCCTTCTTGTTCTTCAATAAATCCGGATGTGGATATTTCTTTAGGATTGTCATTGGAATATCACTATATCCATCCTTAAATAAATCAAGATATCCCGGAAAACAGATGCTTAACTGATTTTGAAATGTAACCTTGTATTTTCTAAGATGATTCAACTGATCTTCATACAATCGATTCTTTTTCCTGAGCCAGTTATATGTTTCATCCTTCTTTTTTAGTTCCATCATTTCTTCTTTATCATAATAAACTTTTGAAATAGATATTGGATCAAGCTTATCCGTCTTCTTATTATGTATTTCTTCTTTCCGTTTTCTGGCAGATTCTAAAGGATTGATTCTATATGTCTTTATACTGTTCTTACTTAGAAATCTTTCTAAAGGTTTTGTATAAACACCGGTTGCTTCAAATACGGCACATACCTTTTCATTGGTTTCAGCTTCCAGCTTTTGAATATCTTCTAGAAGTCTTTTGAATCCTTCAATATCATGATCAATTTTCTTTACTTTACCAAAACGTTTATTGTTCTTGATAAAACACATGTAATGACTGTTTCCATTGGAAACATCAATGCTTACAATTGGACTTTCCACACAATACTTCCTTTCATTAAACAGTAGAGATAACTTCCAAATTTCTGCTCCATATTGTTTCGTTTTACATACTGACTTGATTCAATTACCGTCTTTTTAGATATAAGCTTATTCATAAACAGAAATAGGAAGAATGACGTTTTTTTTAACTGACTCAAAGGTCTAAAAAGAGCTACGTCATTTCTTCTCTAAGACTTTGTTCTCATTACATGCCTGCAAAAAGAAAAAGCCAGGAATATTATATCCTGACTTGAATACCATGAATAACTAAACAAACAGTTGATTCTCTTTCAATAGAAATGATTCTTGATCTGTTCATCTACATTATACAATTCTATATTAACCAGAATACTTTTCTTCCTGGTTTCATAATACGAAAAAGAGCTGAACTAGATGATGTGGCAAGTAATTCAGCTCTATTCATAGGAAACTGGATATGCAAATTACTTTTTGGACAAGCTATCCAGCAAAAATAAGTATATCATCTTGTTGTGTATTATACAAAAACAATTGTCCATAATTGTATATGTAAGGAACACGTACCATAATAAATATCAATTGCTAACAAGATTCTACGGAAGTATGATACAATGGGAATAATGATAGAGGTGAAGAAGATGAATTGTGACTATGTGCTTCAATATCTGAAAAGGATGGAAGTCCCAATTGTTTCAAAAAAGAACCATGATATTATAATGTGTGGTTTAGAAAAGATGATTTTCTTAAAGGAAGGTGTCGTAAAGGTGAGTTCCATTTTAGAGGATGGACGTGAATATAATATAACTTACGCTAAAGGACCCAATCTTCTTTCGTTAATGTGCGACACACTTCGTGAAGATGTTGCGTATCGTATAAGAATTCGTGTTGAAAGTGAAGAGGCATCTTTTTGTTTGGTAAGTCGAGAAGATTTTTCAAGGGTTGTAAAACAAGATGAAAAGCTCAAAGAATATGTTGAGGCATACTATCGTGAGAATCTACAAAGAGCTCTATATCGCCAAAAATGTATGACAATGAATGGAAAGAGTGGCGCTATCTATGCCTTTCTTTATAATTTGATTTCTCTGTTTGGAAAAGAAAACGAGGAAGGTATATTGATTGATATGCAGGTCACAAATGATGATATTGCAGGATTCTGTGGTATTTCTACAAGAAACAGCGTCAACCGTATTTTGCGTGGATTAAGAGAAGAGAATGTAATTCGTATAGTTGATAATAAGATTTTAATTTTGAATGCAGATTATTTAAAGCCATATGCAGACTAAAAGGGTGATTGTCTCACCCTTTTCATTTGAATATCTAAATCTGGATAGGGATAAATCAACCTTTAAAAGTCATAGGGATTTT
>ERZ773138.2510-NODE-2510-length-13758-cov-2.547471_pt1 | contig 13758 bp, 9 predicted proteins | sample MGYA00511114_ERZ773138 | MGnify/ENA primary metagenome ERZ773138 (study PRJEB29015, sample SAMEA2737805) | human gut metagenome | biome: human gut; feature: human-associated habitat; material: faeces | place: China | collected 2012 ...
AGTTGTAATATTCGGCAGCGATGTTGGCTATCAGGTCTTCTATGGCGATACGGGTGTTGGTTTCGCCCTGGCGTTCCAGTTCTTTCAGCTTTTGGTAGTTGGCGGTGATGTTGAAGCCGTCGAAGATTGTCCAGCTCAGGTTGATGCCGGCATCGACGGTCTGGTCGAACACGCCGTTTTCTTTGGTGGTTTCACCGGTGGTGCGCAGCTTGGTTTCGGTATTGTCCAAAGTACCTTTATAGCCGGCAGACAAGTCGAGCGTGGGCAGGTAGCCGGCATTGGCAAGGGTGGCATTGTTCTTGCTTACTTGCTGTTCGTTACGGGTGATACGCAGGGAATAGTTGTTCAGCAGTCCCTGTTCCAGACAGGATTTCAGGGTATAGACAGGTGCTGGCTGTGCCTGGACGGCAAGCGCGGTGCACAGAATGATCAGGAAAGATAAAAGCGTACGTTTCATTCGTTCTTCAGTTTACTTCGGTTGGTAGATACATAACTATAAATAGCGGGGACGATGTACATCGTAAGCAATGTAGACACAAGCATACCGCCTACTACGGCCGTACCCATGGCGATGCGTTGGTTACACCCTTCGCCCGTGGCGAATGCCAGCGGTATCAGTCCCAGTACGGTAGAAGCGCTCGTCATCAGGATAGGGCGCAGACGTTGCAGGGCGGCATCCTTGATGGCTTGCATCTTGTCCTCGCCGGTTTCCTGCTTCTGGTTGGCGAACTCTACAATCAGGATACCGTTCTTTGCCACCAGCCCAATCAGCATGATGATACCGATTTGGCTGAATATATTCATCGTGATGCCGCCGAAATACATGAATACCAGTGCGCCCGCAATGGCAAGGGGCACGGTCAGCATGATAATCAGCGGGTCCTTGAAACTTTCGAATTGGGCGGCAAGAATCAGGTAGATAAGCAGGATGGCCAGGATGAAAGCGAACATCAGACTGGAAGAACTTTCGCGGTACTCTTTTGAGTCACCGGTGAGGGCGGTGCGGAAAGTATCGTCCAATGTTTCTTTGGCAATCTTGTCCATTTCGTCCAGACCTTGCCCGATGGTCTTGCCGTCGGCAAGTCCGGCGGAAATAGTAGCGGACACGAAACGGTTATAGCGATACAACTTGGGCGGGGCAATGCCGTTTGTCAGCTCTATCAGGTTGTCGAGCTGTACCATGTCTCCCTTGTCGCTACGGATGTAGATACCTTTCAGGTCGGCAGGCTTGTTGCGTTGCTGACGGTTGATTTCTCCCAATATCTCGTATTGCTTTCCATTCATATAGAAGTAGCCCATACGCTGGCCGCTCAGACCGTATTGCAGTGTCTGGGCGATGTTGCGGGTGCTGACCCCCATGATGCTTGCCTTGTCGCGGTTGATGTTGATGCGGGCTTCCGGCTTGCTGAACTTCAGGTCTACGTCCGCCATCTGGAATACCGGATTCTCATATACCTTTGCCATGAACTTGGGCAGCACTTCCTGCAATTTCTCAATGTTGGTGGCTTGCAACACATACTGTACGGGCATACCGCCGCGCCGTCCGCCGAAGGATGAGGACTGTTGTACAAAAGAGCGTGCCATGGTCTTTTTCTGTACAGCTTTCGACAGCTTTTCCGCCACTTCCATTTGCGTGTAGTCACGGTCCTGCATGTCTTTCAGGGTGATGCGTACGTTACCGCTACCGCTGGATACGCGGGCGGTTACCGCTTCGGCATCGGGGACGATGGAGTCGACAAGCTGATTGATATCTTCCGTGTAGTCGCGGATGTATTCGTAGGTAACACCTTCGGCTCCGCGCGTGTTGATGCTGATTTGCGAACGGTCTTCCAGCGGCGCCATTTCCGCAGGGATATGGTTCCAAAGAAAGCCGATAATGAGAATGGTTGCCGCAGTGAAAGGAAGTGCAATCCAGCGTTTGCGCAGGAAGGCTGCCAAAGAACGGCTGTAAAGGTTATTCAGTCCTTCAAAGAACGGTTCGGTCTTACGGTAGAACCAGCTTTGCTTCTCTCTCTTTATCAGCAGCTTGGTAGCCAGCATCGGCGTAAAGGTCAGTGCGGCAAAAGAGGAGATGATGACCGAACCGGATACTACGATACTGAACTCACGGAACAGACGTCCCGTCATACCGTCCATAAATACGATGGGAAAGAATACCGCTACCAGCGTAATGGTGGTAGAGATTACGGCAAAGAAGATTTCTTTGGCTCCCTCGATACCGGCCTCTTTCGGGGGCATTCCTTTTTCGATGCGGACGTAGATGTTCTCCGTCATTACAATGGCAAGCATGGAGAGTACGTTGATGGAGAATCCTGCCAGATACATAACGAAGAATGCTCCGATTAATGATACGGGAATTACGATACACGGAACCAGGGTGACGCGCCAGTCGCGAAGGAACAGGAAGATGATGATGATGACAAGGACGAAGGCCTCGTATACGGTCTGCTTTACTTCATCGATGGAGGCACGGATGAATTTGGTGTTGTCGAAGCCGTAGGAGTAATGTACGTCTTCCGGCAGGTCTTTCTTCATGTACTCCATTCGCTCGTACACGGCATCGGCTATTTGGATGTGGTTGGCGCCCGGTTGTGGAATTACTACGATGCCTACCATAGGCACGCCATTCATCTTCATATAGCTTTTGATGTCCGCCGGACCGAGTTCGGCGCGGCCTATGTCGCTGAACCGGACAATACGGTTGCCGTCCTCTTTCAGGATGAGATTATTGAATTCCTCTGCCGTATGCATCAACCCGAGTGTGCGGATAGTCAGTTCGATGGTGTTTCCCTCGATGCTGCCCGAGGGGAGTTCCACATTCTCATTGTCTACCGCATTCTTTACGTCGATGGGGGTAATACCGTAACCGGACATCTTGATAGGGTCGAGCCACAAGCGCATGGAATAACGTTTCTCTCCCCAAATGCTTACACTGCTCACATCGGAGATTGTTTGCAGTTGCTCTTTTACGGTGAGGTCGGCTATTTCGCTGAGTTCCAGCAGCGAGCGTTTGTCGCTTTGCAAAGCAACCATGAGGATAGGCATGGCGTCTGCATCGGCTTTGGATACGGTTGGCGGGTCGCAGTCGCGTGGCAGGTAACGCTGGGCGCGCGACACTTTGTCACGTACATCGTTGGCGGCTGTCTCCAGGTCTACGGAAAGTTCGAATTCTACCGTAATACGTGACGAGCCCTGTTGGCTGACACTGGAGAGTGAACGAATGCCGGGGATACCGTTGATATTCTGCTCCAGCGGTTCTGTAATCTGGTTCTCAATAACGTCGGCGTTTGCTCCGGGGTAGGAGCAGGATACGGAAATGATGGGATTGTCCACCGACGGATACTCGCGGACACCGAGATAGTTGTACCCGATGAAACCGAAGAGTAGGATAATCAGTGTCAATACCGTAGAGAGTACCGGTCGCCGTATGCTTAATTCGGATATATTCATGATATGAAGCGTAAAGTATGAAGTATTAAGGTATAAAGTGCAAAGTCTGGAATATAAAGTATAATGTACGGATTATGAGTTACATATGCCGGCATAGACTTGCCATAGCTCATACTTTATACCTTATACTTTATAAAATTTCGTACTCAGTTAATGTTGTCCAATGTCACGGGCAGTCCTGTGCGGAGCTGCAAGGTTCCCGAAGTAATGATTGTATCGCCTATGTTCAGGCCTTGCAATACTTGCACTTCGGCTTCCGTCCGAATGCCGGTAGTAATCTCTACCGGTTGTGCTTTTCCTGATTTATAAAGGAAAATCTTATCCTTGCCCATTTCCGGAACGATGGCCTCGGAGGGTACGGCAAGTGCGTTTTGTATTTCGTCCTTATTCAGCTTGATACTGGCATAACGGCCCGGCAGTACGGCGCTGTTGGCATTGGGATAGAGCGCACGGATAGTCAGTGTATGGGTCGTGGGGTCTATCTTTGATTCGCGTGCATAGACGGTGGCATGGAAAGTGTTTAGCTTGCCTTCGAGCGTGAAGTCCAGTCCCGCACCTGTCTTTACGTCATTGGCATAGCGTTCGGGTACTGCAAACTCTACTTTCAGCGGAGAAAGTTTGGTGAGCTTGGCTACAATGGTGGAGGGAGACGCGTATGTCCCGACACTGACCTGCCGCAGACCGATCACTCCGTCAAAGGGAGCGCGAAGTTCGGTTTGTGCAATGTTGGACTCTATCAGGTCGATGTCGGCATTCAGGGTTGCCAGTTCGGTTTTTACCTGTTCGTATGCTTCCTTACTGACGGCATCTCTTTCCAGCAACGCATTTTGACGGAACACGCGGTCTTCCGCCAGTTTCAACTGTGATACCAGTCTTTGTAATTGTGCCTGAAGAGGGCGGTCGTTTACTTTGGCGAGCAATTGCCCTTTCTTCACGAAGCTGCCTTCTTCAAAGTTTATTTCGATAATCTTGCCGGATGTCTCGAATGAAAGGTCTACTTCCTCATCAGGCAGCAGGCTGCCGCTGATTTGTATTTCGTCTTTCAACAGTTGCGGTTTGATTATTCGGGCATTTACGTTCAGCACCTTTTTGCCGCCACGTTTACCGGTCATTACCTTGTCGGCAGCTGCCAATTCTTCGTTTGTCTTGGGAAGCTGGGAATAAATGCCTCCGCCTATCAGTCCGGCACCAATGAATATGATGATGCCCCATTTCACTTTTTTATTCATGTTGTAGTATTAGTAGTATATTTAGCCATAGATTTTGACGGAAAATATACCCGAAGGTTTAAAACGGGAAAAGTTAATAAAAGTGATAGGGTAATAGAACGGTAAGGCAAACCTGCCACTTTATTATTCTCTTAGTATGCTGCCCTGTATTTGCCTTCTTCCTTATCTTCCAGCATGTTCAGGTAAGAGGCGTAGCGGGATTCGCTGATGTAATGTTGCTCTACCGCTTCGCGCACGGCGCAGCCCGGTTCGTGGCGGTGGGTACAGTTGTTATAGCGGCAGTCGGCGGAAGCCTTGAATATTTCCGGAAAGTAATGCCCTATTTCTTCTTCCTCCATGTCGAATGTTCCAAAGCCTTTGATGCCCGGTGTGTCGATAATGTAGCCGTCACCCGGCACGGGAAACATCTCGGAAAAAGTAGTGGTGTGCATGCCTTTGTTGTGATAGGCGGAGATTGCGCCGGTTTTGATATCCAGTTCCGGAAGGATGGCATTGATAAGGGTGGATTTACCTACTCCGGAATGTCCGGAGAAGAGCGTTATTTTCCCTTTGAGTTTTTCTTTTATAGTGTCGACTCCCTCACCGGTTTTGGCGGATATCTTGAAACAAGGGTAACCGATGGTAGTATAAAGATTGATAAGTCCGTTCAGGTAGCGAAGCTCGTCTTCGTTGTAAGCGTCTGCTTTATTGAAGATGATATTAACGGGTACACGGTATGCCTCGGCCGATGCCAGAAAACGGTCGATGAATGTAGTGGAGGTTTCCGGATAATTCACCGTTACCACCAGCATACACTGGTCGAGGTTGGCAGCAAGGATGTGAGACTGTTTGGACAGGTTGGACGAACGCCGGATAATATAGTTCTTCCGGTCTTCAATTTCGTTGATGAACGCTGTTCCTTCCTGATTCAATATGATTTGCACATGGTCGCCTACTGCCACCGGATTGGTGCTACGGATACCTTTCAGGCGGAAGTTGCCTTTAATTTTGCATTCAACGTATGTCCCCTCGTCGGTCTTTACCAGATACCAACTTCCTGTATTTTTAATTACCAGTCCCCTCAAAATAGTTGAAAGTTGAGAGTTGGGAGTTGAAAGTTGAAAGTAAGGAGTTGTTGGAGAACGGTCGGTGCCGCACGGTAACTCTCGGCTTTCAATTTTCAACTCTCAACTATATTTATACTGTCATAATCTCTTTATCCTTTGCTGCCAGCATATCGTCAATCTGCTTGATATACTTGTCGTGAATCTTTTGCAGCTTCTCTTCACCGCCTTTTTGGGCGTCTTCCGCCAATCCTTCTTTCACTGATTTCTTAAAGGCGTCGATGGCATCGCGGCGTGCGTTGCGTACACTCACTTTGGCGGTTTCGCTTTCGTTCTTACACTGTTTGGCAAGTTGTTTACGGCGCTCTTCCGTCAACGGGGGAATGCCGATGCGGATAATTTCGCCGTTGTTTTCGGGCATGATGCCGAGGTCGGAGTCGATGATTGCCTTTTCAATGATGCGGAACATGCTCTTGTCCCACGGCTTGATGGCGATACTGCGGGCATCCGGAGTGGTTACGGCTGCTACGTTGTTGATGGGAACCATGCTTCCGTAAGAATCGACACGGATTCCGTCCAGCAAACGAACATCGGCTTTTCCGGCACGGATGTGGGCCAATGATTCTTCCAGATACATTACGGCCATATCCATTTTCTCTTGTGCTTCGTCTAAGATGTCTTTTACGTCTTTCATATTTCTATTGTTTGAAGTAGCTTTTAGTTTGAAACTTTGCAAATATAATTGTTTCACGACAGATTACACAGATTTACACAGATTATTTTATCCGATAATCTGTGTAAATCTAAATCCGTATCCATTAATGTAAACCGGCGGATGTACGCCGAGGAATGTCAGTTATGTACCAGCGTCCCTATTTCTTCGCCTTGCATTACTTTCTTCAGGTTGCCTACGGTGTCCATGTCGAAGACGATGATGGGCAGGTTGTTTTCCTTGCACATGCAGGTAGCCGTAAGGTCCATGACTTTCAGGCCGCGTTTCAGCACTTCGTCGTAAGTGATGTCGTGGAATTTCGTTGCCGTAGGGTCTTTCTCCGGGTCGGCGGTGTAGATGCCGTCAACGCGGGTGCCTTTCAGCATGACGTCCGCTTCTATTTCGATGCCGCGGAGGCTGGAGCCGGTATCGGTCGTGAAGAACGGGTTGCCCGTTCCGGCAGACATGATAACCACTTCACCTGCTTCCATACACTCGATGGCTTTCCATTTATTGTAGAATTCGCCGATAGGCTCCATGCGGACGGCGGTTAGTACACGTGCCTTTACGCCTGCCGCTACCAGTGCCGAGCTCAGTGCAAGGCTGTTGATAACGGTTGCCAGCATACCCATCTGGTCGCCTTTGACGCGGTCGAAACCTTTGTTGGCACCGCTCAGTCCGCGGAAGATGTTGCCGCCGCCGATAACGATGCCGATTTGTATGCCCATCTCGTGTATTTCCTTAATTTGTGCCGCATATTCGGCAAGGCGTTTCTCGTCGATGCCGTATTGCTTTTCTCCCATCAGGCTCTCGCCGCTGAGTTTCAGTAAGATTCTTTTGTATGTTGCCATAGTTTATTAATTTATTTCGCTTAGCGGCAAAGATAGAAAAATAATGCCAATCGGTATAAACAAATTCCGGTTATTCTTTCAACGTGTAGTCGCCGGCTTGGGCGGTGACCACTGCCTGTAACTCGTCGAGTGTCTTTTCGCCTTCCGAAAACTCCACGACCGCTACCGGCGGGTTGAGGGTTACGGTGGCATGTACGCCTTCCATACTGTTCAAGGCTTTTTCCACATGCATGCGGCAATGGTTGCACATCATGCCTTCCACTTTAAATTCTTTTTTCATGACGTTTTCAGTTGATGGTTCTACTTTATTTTCCGGTTGTCCTGCCGGGGTGGCGGCAGGGCTTTCCGCAGTCTCTATCTTTTTCCTTTTCAGCCGCAGACTGTTGGTTACTACGCTGACACTGCTGAATGCCATGGCTGCACCGGCTATCATTGGATTCAGCAGGAAGCCGTTGACGGGGTAGAGTACGCCGGCTGCAACGGGTACACCTATTATATTGTAAATGAACGCCCAAAACAGATTCTGACGGATGGTGCGCACAGTCAGTCGGGAGAGTTTCAACGCTTCCGGTATCTTTGTAAGGTCGGAAGAAATGATGGTCATCTTGGCCACATCCATGGCGATGTCGCTGCCACCGCCCATGGCAATGCTTAAATCGGCTTGCGCCAGGGCTGCACTGTCGTTGATGACGTCGCCTGCCATTGCCACTTTCCTGCCGTTTTTCTGCAGGCTGCCGATAAAGGCGGCCTTATCCTGCGGCAGCACCCCCGCCCGATAATGGAGGATGCCGGCTTTGCGTGCAATCTCCCGGGCAGTGGCTTCGTTGTCGCCCGTCAGCATATAGACTTCGATGCCGGCGGCTTGCAATTCGCTGACGGCTTGTATGGAGCTTTGTTTTATTTGGTCTGTAATCCCGGCTATGGCAAGTGCGTTTTCGCTGTCGGCAAACCAGATGACGGTCTGTGCATCCGCTGCCAGGCGGGCGGCTTCATCGCTTAGCGACCGGCTGACGGTAATCCGGTTTTCTTCCAGCAGTTTCCGGTTGCCGGCATAATAGGTCTTTCCGTCCGACTCGCCTTTCACACCTTTGCCGGTAATACTTTCAAAGTTGTCTATACTTACGTCCCGGGCATTCTGTAAATGGCGGACTACGGCTTCGGCAAGCGGATGTTCCGATAACTTTTCCAGACTGTAGAAAATGTTTTCATGCGCTGCCGTCTGCGTTGCCCAAATCAAATCGCCGACTACCGGCTTTCCTTCGGTCACGGTTCCGGTCTTGTCCAGTACCACCGTATCAATCTTTTTGGCGGTTTCCAGGCTTTCGGCGTCTTTTATCAGAATGCCCCGTTCCGCACCTTTGCCGATGCCTACCATGATGGCGGTGGGTGTGGCAAGTCCCAGGGCACACGGGCAGGCGATGATAAGTACCGTAACCAGCGCCAGCAATCCGTGTGTAAAACCGTTCTGCCCATCCAGCAACATCCATGCGATGAAGGACAGTACGGCAATGCCGATAATAACCGGCACGAAGATGCCTGCAATCTTGTCTGCCAATTGCTGGACGGGGGCTTTGCTGCCTTGCGCATCCTGCACCATGTGGATGATTTTAGCGAGCAGCGTATCCGTCCCTACTTTCTCCGCGCTGAACCGGAAACTCCCTTTTTGGTTGATAGTGCCGGCAAAGACTTTGGCGTTCTTTTGCTTGGCTACTGCTACCGGTTCACCGCTCAGCATGCTTTCGTCCACGTACGAACTGCCTTCCGTAACGATGCCGTCCACGGCAATCCGCTCTCCCGGTTTCACTAAAATAATGTCTCCCGGACGAATCTGTTCAATCGGAACAACCTTCTCAGATGAGGGACCGGTGATAACGGTTACCGTTTTGGGTTGCAGACCCATGAGCTTCCTTATGGCGGAAGAGGTATTTCCCTTAGCCTTTTCCTCCAGCAACCGCCCTAACAGGATAAAGGCGATAATGACGCTTGCAGCCTCGAAGTAGACGTGCGGATGGATGCCCCTTTCCAGCCAAAATTCAGGGAACAGCATGTTGAACAGGCTGAACAGGTAGGCGATTCCGGTGCTGTTGGCTACCAGCGTATCCATATTGGCGGTGCCGTGTTTCAGTTGTTCCCATGCGCTGGTAAAGAAACTTCTTCCCAACCAGAATACGACGGGAGTAGAGAACAGCCACATAATGAGATTGGCGTACGGCATATCCATAAAGAACATGCCGATAACCATAACGGGCACGGATAAGACGATGGCCCATGTAGTGCGGAATTTCAGCGCGCGATATTTTTTGTCGTGTGCCTGCTCCACTTTATCCGGTGTATTCTCATCCTGTTTAATCAGCAAGTCGTATCCGGCATTCTGCACGGCCTGCTGCAGGGCTTCGGGAGAGCAATTTTGGGAGTCATATTCCACAGTTGCCGTTGCCGAAGCATAATTTACGGTTGCTTTTCGGACGCCGGGCTGGCGGTTCAGCGTCTTTTCCACTCTTGCGGAGCATGAGGCGCAACTCATTCCCATTACGGGAAAGGTTTCTTGAACGATGCTTTTGTTTGTCATATCAATAGTAGTACAATTTATTTCTTCCAGGATAAACTTCCGGTTTAATGGGAATAAACTTGAAGTTCAATAGGAGTAAACTTGAAGTTTAATAGGAATAAACTCCGAGTTTAATTCGGACAAACTATTGTAAACTCCGGAGAAACGGCACGCATTTCCCCGGACACGGCAGCCGCGGCAGCTTATCACCGGAACATCCCGCCGCCCGCCATCTCATTGCTTTAGAAATCTTAATCTTCTGCAAGTGAGACAAAAAAGCTGTTCCTTTTCAAGATAAATACGTATATTTGCCCCACTAATCAGGAAAAAGAGTGCCTGAGACACACGTCTTCAGGCAACGGAACGGTAAAGGCATCCGGGAGTTATTAACAAAAAGGGTGACTTATCAACCGTTTTTGCAATCTTTCTCTTTTTTAGTAGGTGCTATACGGAATTATCACTTATTTCGCTGCCAATAAACATTGAAATTATGGGAAAAATAATTGCTTTGGCAAATCAAAAAGGTGGTGTAGGAAAAACAACAACAACCATAAACCTCGCAGCTTCTCTCGCCACACTTGAAAAGAAAGTGCTTGTCGTAGACGCAGACCCGCAGGCAAATGCCTCGTCAGGGTTGGGCGTAGACATCAAGCAGGCAGAATGTACTATCTATGAATGTATTATAGACCGCGCCGATGTGCGCGACGCTATCCACGACACGGAGATTGATACATTGAAAGTTATTTCCTCCCACATCAACCTGGTAGGCGCCGAAATAGAAATGCTCAATCTTAAAAACCGGGAAAAGATACTGAAAGAGGTACTCGCCCCGCTACGGGAAGAGTTTGATTATATCCTGATAGACTGCTCACCGTCGTTAGGATTGATTACAATCAACGCGCTCACGGCCGCCGACTCGGTTATCATTCCCGTACAGGCCGAATACTTTGCACTGGAAGGCATCAGCAAATTGCTGAACACCATCAAAATCATCAAGTCCAAGCTGAACCCCGCACTCGAAATCGAGGGATTCCTGCTGACCATGTATGACTCGCGGCTGCGCCAGGCCAACCAGATATACGACGAGGTGAAACGCCACTTCCAGGAACTGGTGTTCAACACCGTCATCCAGCGCAATGTAAAACTGAGCGAAGCCCCCAGCTACGGACTCCCCACAATCCTGTACGATGCGGACTCCACCGGAGCCAAAAACCACATCGCACTGGCAAAAGAGTTAATCAGCCACAACGAGGACTAACCGCCCGCATGGCAAACATAGTAAACAGTAAATCGTAAAACAGAAAAGAATAGATGGTACAGAAAAGAAATGCATTAGGACGTGGGCTGGACGCCCTGCTCTCCATGGATGAGGTGCAAACCGAAGGCTCTTCCTCTATCAATGAAATAGAATTGTCGAAGATTGCCGTCAACCCCAATCAGCCCCGCCGCGAGTTCGACCAGACAGCGTTGCAGGAGCTTGCCGATTCTATTGCAGAGATTGGTATCATCCAGCCTATCACCCTGCGTAAGCTGTCCGATGATGAATACCAGATTATTGCCGGTGAACGCCGCTTCCGCGCCTCGCAAATGGCAGGGCTGACGAGCATCCCCGCCTATATCCGCACGGCCGACGACGAGAATGTCATGGAAATGGCACTCATCGAAAACATACAGCGCGAGGACCTGAACTCCGTGGAAATAGCGCTTGCCTACCAGCACCTGCTGGAACAATACGGACTGACGCAGGAACGCCTCAGCGAACGCATAGGCAAGAAGCGTACCACCATTGCCAACTACCTGCGCCTGCTGAAACTGCCGGCTCCCGTCCAGATGGGATTGCAAAACAAGCAGATAGACATGGGGCACGCCCGTGCACTGGTAACGCTGGGAGACCCCAAACTGCAAGTGAAGATTTTTGAAGAGATACTCGAACAAGGTTATTCCGTACGCAAAGTAGAGGAAATCGTGAAATCCCTGAGCGAAGGAGAAGCCGTGAAAAGCGGCGGCCGCAAGATAGCCCCCAAGCGCGCCAAACTGCCCGAAGAGTTCAATATGCTGAAGCAGCAGCTTTCCAGTTTCTTCAGCACCAAAGTACAGTTGACCTGCTCCGAAAAAGGCAAAGGAAAAATCAGTATCCCGTTCAGTAACGAAGAAGAACTGGAACGTATCATCGGTATTCTCGATACGCTGAAAAAATAAATGACAAAGAAGAGAAGAATATATCAAATCAGTATCGCCCTGCTGCTTTGCCTGATGCAGACGGCAGGGATTGCTATGTATGGTCAGAGCCGTCCGCGTGCCGCTGCAAAGAGGATACACAGGTTGCAGGCAGACTCTCTTGCCGCCGTACGGCAAGCAGCGCGGATGCAGGCCGACAGCCTGAACCGGACTATGGAAGAAGTGCCGCCTCTCCAGGCCGTTGCCCCGGCAGACAGCATTGCCACTGCCGACAGCATTGCCGCCGAGAACAAGAAAAAGCTGCTGGAAATGACTTCCGCTCCCGTCCTGAAAGAATCGGAAGTGCCGGCAGACAGCCTCAAAAAAGAAATCGATCAGAAAATATGGGTTCCCAACCCTACAAAAGCCACCTGGCTGGCGCTCGTAATTCCCGGCGGCGGACAAATCTACAACCGGAAATACTGGAAATTGCCCATATTCTACGGCGGCTTTGCCGGATGTGCCTATGCCTTGACGTGGAACAGCAAAATGTACAAGGACTACTCCACCGCATATAAAGACGCGATGAACGGCAATATGCAGTCCAGCAGCATCACCGACCTGCTGCCGCACCTTGCCACCGAGCAGATGACCCGCAAGGCGACCGAGGTGATCAAGGGCGAGGGTCTGAACATCCTCATCGGCTCGGTTCCGAGCGAAACCGTGGACGAAAAGTGCAGCGAAAAGATCAAGCTCGCCGTAATGGAGCATCTCAATCGCGAATACGGCATGACCGAGGCGGATTTCCTGTCCGCAGAGCTGTGCTGCGTGCCGGCGTTTGGCGCCTGCGACATCGGTTTCGACCGCTCGTTTGTCGGCGCCTACGGCCATGATGACCGCGTCTGCTCCTATCCGGCGGCCACTTCCCTGTTTGACCTGACCGAAACGCCCGCGCATACCGGCGTCTGCCTGCTCGTGGACAAGGAGGAGATCGGCTCGGACGGCGTGACCGGCATGCAGTCCCGCGCGTTCGAGACTTTTATGGGCGATCTGTGCCGCGCACAGGATGTGTTGCTCGACGAGTGCTTTGAGAACTCGGTCTGCCTGTCTGCCGACGTTTGCAATGCCTTTGACCCGAACTATCCGGATGTCTCCGAGAAGCGCAACGATGCGCGCGCAAACTGCGGCTTCGCGCTCGTCAAGTACACGGGCGCACGCGGCAAGTCCGGCACCTCGGATGCAACCGCTGAGCTGATGGCGCGCATCCGCTGCATCTTTGACAAGGCGGGTGTTATCTGGCAGACCGGTCAGCTTGGCAAGGTCGATCAGGGCGGCGGCGGCACGGTTGCCATGTACCTCGCAAACCGCAACATTGACACCGTAGACGCAGGTGTTCCGGTGCTCTCCATGCACGCACCGTTCGAGTGCATTGCCAAGCTGGATCTGTATATGGCATACAAGGGATTTGGTGCGTTCTACCGCGATTAAACGAGATAAAACGGAGGTTTTACCATGCTGTTGATTCAAAACGGACGGGTTCTCGACCCGTATACGCAGATGGATGCGCTGTGTGATGTGCTGATCGGTGACGACGGCGTTATCGCGCAGGTGGCAGAGCACATCGACGCGCCCGCGGGCTGCACGGTGTATGACGCGAGCGGGCTGACGGTATCTCCCGGCTTTGTGGACGGCCATGTTCACTTCCGCGATCCGGGTCAGACCCAGAAAGAGGACGTGCTGACCGGTGCGGCGGCGGCAGCCGCGGGCG
>ERZ773138.2513-NODE-2513-length-13727-cov-3.021943_pt1 | contig 13727 bp, 9 predicted proteins | sample MGYA00511114_ERZ773138 | MGnify/ENA primary metagenome ERZ773138 (study PRJEB29015, sample SAMEA2737805) | human gut metagenome | biome: human gut; feature: human-associated habitat; material: faeces | place: China | collected 2012 ...
TCTCGGAAGGCACGTGCAGACCTTTCGTCATGGCCTCCTACCTTTCTTTCGGGCCCCTGTCAGGGCCGATTCGTTAGCGCCCCTCCGTGTGAGGCGTTATTGCTGACGACATATTTATATCCAAAATCAGTCCATACTTCCACCTCGCCCCCGAACGGTTTTATATGAGGGGTGAACGGCATACACATATACTTCACGCATGGCACACTTTGATTTAATAAAGTGTATTTACGTGCTTAAACGCGTTTTCAATCCAAAAATCAATTGGAACTAAACTTTATTAAACCACCCTCAAATTGCATATTTCCAACAAAGCTATGAATAGAATTAGTGATTCATACCTCGTCTCAACCATTTTCATTTTTATTCAGAAAAAAGTTTGTCCTATTCATTTCTGGTATACAAATTACCGTTTACCAGACGCTTGATACCGTTCACCGGAAGCTCAGTATAAGGCCCAGCGGATACCGGCTCGCCTTACGGCCCCATTTGTAAAAACTTGACTTCTCGGTATGGAAAAACGGACCCGCTTCCCCTAGGGAAACGGATCCGTTTTCGATTATCTTCGGCCAATTTGGATAAGGCCCTCGAAGATCATCGGAATCCTAGCGATCGAACTCGGCCAGCGCCTCGCCCAGAAGCCTCAGGCCCTCGCGAAGAACATCTTCGCTCGCGCAGTAGCCCAGGCGCGCTCCGCAGGGAAGCTCAAAACGGCTACCGGGAACCAACAGCACTCCCCTCTCGGCCAGCAGGCGCTTGCAGAACTCCTCGTCATCCTCGGGAATATCCAGCTGGATAAACGAGGTGGACACGCCCTGCGGGGCCGTCCAGGAAACACGATGCTGCGTATCGATCCAAGCCTGCGCGATATCGCGGTTACCAAACACGATCTTGCGATTGCGCTCGAGAATCTTATCCTTGTGCTCAAGCACATAGGTCGCCAGGGCATCGTTGAACACGCCGCCGCAGATCATGGTGTAATCGCGGTAGGTGCGGATGCGGTTGGACACCTCTTCGTCGGCCACGACCCAGCCCACGCGGGCCGCAGGCGTCGAATAGGTCTTCGACAACGAGTTGGTGACAATGGCCCTCTCGTACACGTCGGCCATCGACATAAAGGATTCGGTGTTTTCGAGCGGCAGATACACCTCGTCGCACAGCACGTAGGCGCCCACCGAACGGGCAATCTCGGCAATCTGGCCGAGCATATCGGCATCGAGCACCGTACCGATGGGGTTCGATGCGTTGTTGATGCAGATGAGCTTGGTATTGGGACGCACCAAGCGCTTGAGTTCCTCGATATCGGGCTTCCAGCCGAGCTCCTCGCGAAGCTCCCAATACTCGACCTCGGCACCGAGCGTACGCGGAATCTCATAGAGCGGCGCATAGGTAGGCCACTCGGCAATCACGTGATCGCCGGGCTCGACAACAGCCATGATGGCATTGAGGTTAGCACCCGTACAGCCATTGGTCTGCAAAATGTGATCGGGATTGACCTCACGACGATAGAGCTTGGCGACCTCGGCCTTAAACTCCGGCGAACCCTCGATCCAGCCGTAATTCATCTTCTCGCGATCCAGGCGCTCGTAGAACGTAGCACCGTCCTGCTCGTCAAGTGCGCGAAGCTCACCCATGGTCAGCGACGAGATCGTCGACTGAGCGATATCCCAGGTAGCACTCTTCTCCCAAACGTTGAGCCATTCCTCAACGCCAATTGTCTTGATATCCATGGCCACCTTATCTGATCTTAATTTAGCGTCAATAAACATGAATGGGACGGTGCGAAAGAACCGCACCGTCCCATTGGGAGACATCTAATGGCAGCTAGATGTTTGTATTAAGACCTGTACGGGTCTTTGAAAACCTTAGAGGTCCTCGCGCCAGAAGGGCATGCTCATGCAGCGCGGGCCGCCGCGGCCGCGGGAGAGCTCGGCGGAGGGCACGACGAGAAGGTCCAGGCCCTCCTTGTACAGCACGTCGTTGGTGACGGTGTTGCGGGCGTAGACGCAGATCTTGCCGGGCTCGACGCACAGGGTGTTGGAGCCGTCGTTCCACTGCTCGCGGGAGGCCGCGATCGGGTCGCCGCCGCCGCAGGGGATCAGCTTGACCTGGTCGACGCCGGTGGCGTCCTCCAGGACGTGCTCGAGGGTGTCCTCGATCAGGCGGATGTTCACGTCGCCCGGGTTCTTGCCGGCGGTCAGCTCGTAGACGCGCAGGGTGCCCATGATGGCGGGGTGGATCGTGAACTTATCGACGTCGATCTGGGTGAAGACCGTGTCGAGGTGCATGAAGGCGCGCGAGACGGGGATGTCGAAGGCCAGGATGCGCTCGACCTTGGAGTCGGAGTTCCAGAAGATGTTCTGGGCCATGACGTCGATGGCGGCCGCCTGGGTGCGCTGGGAGATGCCGACGGCGAGGGTCTTCTCGTTGATGTTCAGCACGTCGCCGCCCTCGGTGTGGAACTGGCAGTCGCGGCGGAAGTACAGGGAGACGTCCTTGTAGTCGGGGTGGTACTTGAAGACGTACTTGCCGTACAGGGTCTCGCGGTTGCGGGTGACCGAGTACATGCGGTTGAGGTTGACGCCCTCGCCGACGACCGCGAACGGGTCGCGGGTGAAGTAGAGGTTGGGCATCGGGTCGATGATCAGGTCGGACTCGGACTCGGAGTTGACCAGGGAGTCGAGGGTCGTGGACGCCGTGAGGGGCATGTCGATCTCGGCCTTGGTCATGCCGGCCATGGTCTTCTTGACGAACTCGAGGTTGTCCTCGATGGAGTCCAGCTTCTCGCGGACGATCTGCGGCATGTGCTGGCCGCGGATGCCCGCCTCGGCGATGTACTGGTCGGTGAACTCGGCGCGGGCGCCGGGGACCTGGTCGAACACCTCCGCGACGAGGTTCTCGAGGTAGAGCACCTCGACGCCCTGGTCCCTCAGGATCTGGGCGAAGGTGTCGTGCTCCTGCTGCGCGACCTCAAGGAACGGGACGTCGTCGAACAGGAGTCGCTCGAGCTCGTCGGGCGGCAGGTTGAGGAGCTCGTCGCCGGGACGGTGCAGGCAGACCTTCCTGAGCTTGCCGATCTCGGAAGGCACGTGCAGACCTTTCGTCATGGCCTCCTACCTTTCTTTCGGGCCTTTCGGCCGAATCTATCAGCGCCCTTCCGTAACGGGCGCTGCTTGCTGACAGCTCTAGTTATATCCAAAAATCACCCGCAATTCCACCTCGCCCCCGAACGGTCAACAAAGTGCGATGAACGGTATATCGCATGTGATTCCCCCACGATGCACTTCGGCGCTCTAAAGTATCTTTTCAAAGGTAAACGCTATTTTTTCTTAAAAATCATTCGCAATTACAACTCCAATCTTTCGATTAAGAATTGCATATCTAAAACGGTTTTATGTATATAAATGACGCTTGTTCGTGTTTCTGTCTGTATTCGATGATATTCAGCTACCTATCATTCTTATTCACACATACTCACCAGTTGAGTGAGGATATAGACCGTTTTTCACAACGCGAAGGGCGTCAGCTCTATGGCTTGTCAGCGTAAGAAGTAGGTAAAGATACCGTTCACGCGATACGTCCGTGCCATAGGTCGACTAAATTGAGACAATAGTGAATAGTGTTAGGCAACCGTCCCCCACGGGGACTGAACGGACAGATGCATATGCCGAGCAAAATCGAAAAAAAGCAAGCCGCTGCAAAGCTGCGTAAGCCGCCGCGCGACTTCTCGTACACGCAGAACCGAGAGCTCAGCTGGCTGCGCTTTGACAACCGTGTGCTTGACGAAGCCTTCGACGAGACCGTTCCGCTGTTCGAGCGGCTAAAGTTCGTGTCGATTTTCGAGTCTAACCTCGATGAGTTTCTCATGGTGCGCGTGGGCGGCCTGTCCGATCTGGCAGAGCTCAAAAAACAGCCTGTCGACAACAAGAGCAATATGACCGCCTCCGAACAGGTCGATGCCGTTATGGCCGAGATGCCCGGGCTCCTTACCCGCTGGGAGACCATCTTCAAGAGCATCGAGGGCAAGCTCGACGCCCTGGGCGTTCACCGCGCTCGCATCGACTCGCTTACGCCCGAGGAGCGCACCTTTGTCACCCGCTACTTCCAGGCCTACGTGTCGCCGGTCATCTCGCCGTTGGTCATTGACCCGCGCCACCCCTTCCCCAACCTGCGCAACGGCGCACTCTATCTAGCTTGCGGACTGGACGGTGTCACGGACGAGGAGAGCCTGCTGGGCCTTATCGAGATTCCCGCCTCAATGAACCGCGTGGTCGAGATCCCCTCGCCCGCCGGCACCTACTCCTACATCTTGCTCGAGGACGTCATTCTCGCCTGCCTGGACAGCTGCTTTGGCTCCTATAAGCCGCTCGACCGCGCTCTGATCCGCGTCACCCGCAATGCCGATATCGACCCGGACGGCGAGGGCGTCGAGGAGGAAGAGGATTACCGCCAGCACATGAAGCGCATCCTCAAAAAGCGCTTGCGCCTGCAACCGGTGGTGCTTGCCGTCTCCGGTTCGCTCGAGAAGGCGACACTCAAGACCATCCGCAAAGCGCTCGAGCTTTCGCGCCGCTCGGTTTTTACCTGCGATATCCCGCTCGACCTGGGCTATGTCTTTGGCATCGAGGGCAAAATTCCCGAGCACCTGCGCAACGAGCTCCTCTTTACGCCGTTTAAGCCTCAGCCCAACCCCACCATCGACATGTCCCGCTCCATTCGCGAGCAGGTGCTGCAGGGCGACAAGTTGCTCTTTTACCCCTACGAGGCCATGAATCCGTTCCTGGACCTGGTACACGAGGCCGCATACGACCCCGAGTGCATCTCGCTGCGCATCACGCTCTACCGCGTGGCCAAGCAGAGTCGTCTGTGCGAGTCGTTGATTGACGCCGCCGAGAACGGCAAAGAGGTCACGGTGCTCATGGAGCTCCGCGCGCGCTTTGACGAGCAAAATAACATCGAGTGGGCAGAGCGTCTGGAAGAAGCGGGCTGCACCGTCATCTATGGCTCCGAGGGTTTTAAATGCCACTCAAAGATCTGCCAGCTCACCTATCGCGAGGGCATGGCGCTCACTCGACTCACGCTTTTGGGCACCGGCAACTTTAACGAGAAGACGGCCAAGCTCTACAGCGACTTTATGCTCATGACCGCCCATCCCGGCATCGGCGAAGACGCCAACTTGTTCTTCCGCAACCTGTCGCTGGGCAACCTGCGCGGCGACTACCGCTTTTTGGGCGTGGCGCCCGTCGGTCTCAAGCCACTCATCATGCGCGGTCTGGACCGCGAGATACAACGCGCTCTCGCCGGCGAGCCCGCACGTGTGTTCTTTAAGCTCAACTCGCTGACCGACCGCGAGGTCATCGACAAGATCGCCGAGGCATCGTGTGCCGGTGTGCGCGTGGACATGATCATCCGCGGTATCTCGTGCCTGAAGCCCAACATTGCGGGCAAGACCAAAAACGTGCACGTACGTTCTATCGTCGGACGTTTCTTGGAGCACGCGCGCGTCTATGCCTTCGGCGTGGACTCGGACATGATCTACCTGAGTTCTGCCGACATGATGACGCGCAACACCGAGCATCGCGTGGAGATCGCCTTCCCCGTGCTCGACCCCACCTGCCGCGCGCTGGTGCACGAGTACATGGGTGTGCAGCTGCGCGACAACGTGAAGGCACGTAGCCTGACGAGCGACGGCACCTGGGTTCCCGTAGAGCGAAAAGAGGGTGAGAAGCCCTTTAACTCGCAGGAGTTCCTGTTGGAGCGCGCTTATCGCAACGCCGAGTCCGCAGCCGTGGCTTCGGAGCCCGTCGCCAAAGCAAAACCGGAATCCGCACCTGTTCTGGGTCCCAAGCCCGAGCCACAGCCGGCAGCCCCTAAGGTACAGAAGGTCCAGGCGACCGTCATCGAGCCCGACCTGGAGCCCGAGCCCGAGCCCGAGCATGCGCCCCAGCCTCAGCCGCAGACCGCCAAGCCCGCGCCCCAGGCAAGCGCCCGCCGCGAGAAACCCGCCGGCAAGACCAAAGCCATCGAGCGCCATCGCCCCGGTCGCGTGCGCATGGGCTTGGGCCTAATCGGCCTAGGACTCAAGACGCTCATTACCGGCAAGACGAAATAGACGTTTGTAGAAGCGCCCCGTATTTGAGGAATGCCTCAGGTACGGGGCGCTTTTCCCTGCTACCATGGTTGCGGACAACAACGCGAATGACAGGCAGGGATATGAAGCTCACTATAGAATCGATGACCTACGGCGCCGATGGTCTGGCGCATGCCGATAACGGCAAAGCCGTATTTGTGCAGGGCGCCGTGGCGGGCGACACCGTCGAGGCCGAAATCGTGCAGGACGGCAAATCGTTTATGCGCGCCCGCGCCACCGAGATTCTGGAACCGAGCCCCGATCGAATTCAGCCTCCCTGCCCCTTCGTGGGCATCTGCGGTGGCTGCTCGTGGGGCAATCTCTCGCGCACCGCTCAGCTTGCCGCCAAGGAGCAAAACCTGCGCTCCACGCTCGAGCGCATCGGCAAGTTCACCCCTGAGCAAGTCGACGAGCTGGTGCAGCCCATCCGCCACACCAAGGACGATTGGGGCTACCGCAATAAAATTGAGCTCGAACCGACCGTCGTTAACGGCCGCGTTCGTCTTGGCATGCACGGCGTCGATCCCAGCAAGATCGTGACCGTCGATTCGTGCCCGCTGTTCGATAAGCGCTTCCCCAAGGCACTCAAATCGGTTGTCGGCGCGCTCAATTATCTGAGCGGCAGCCACGACCTGGGCTTGGAGCGCGTGGGCATTCGCGCCTCGCGTCGCACCAAAGCGCTCGAGGTCGCGCTCTGGACGCCCACGGGGTCGTTTCCGCGCTCGCAAGTCTCGCGCGTGCTGGCAGACGCCGCACACCCCACGAGCATAGTGCGCGTTATGAGCAAGGGTGAGAAGAAGGCCCGCCGTGTCTCCAAGGTCGAAATGCTCGCCGGAGAGGGCTCATGGACCGAGAATATCGCCGAGGGTCAGATGCGCTTGTCTGCCCCGTCTTTTTTCCAAGTCAACACCAAGGGTGCTGAGATTTTGATCGAGCTTGTCATGGAAGCGCTCGACCCGCAAGAAGACGAGCTTGCCGTGGACCTGTACTGCGGCGCCGGAACCTTTACCCTGCCGCTCGCCCGCCGCTGCGACTTCGTCGCCGCCGTCGAGGCCTACGGCCCGGCCGTGCGCGACCTGCACCGTAACCTGGAAATCAACAAGCTTGATAACGTCGACGTCATTGGCGGAGACGCGGTGCGCGAGTTCCCCGACCAGGATGCCGACGTCTTGGTGGTCGACCCGCCGCGCGCAGGCCTCGCCCCCGAGGCGATCGACCTTATCGCCAGCACGAGCGCTCGCGATGTCGCCTACGTGAGCTGCGACCCCGCCACCCTGGCACGCGACCTTAAGCGCTTTGTCGAGGAAGGTACCTTCTCCCCCGTCAAGATCACGCCGGTCGATCTGTTCCCGCAAACCTTCCACTGCGAAACCGTCGTCCACCTCAAGCGCAACTAGACTGTTTGCCCAAGACCACGCCCGATGATTTTTCTGGGACGGGGATTAAATAATCAATTTGCACCGAATGATTATTTAATCCCCGTCCCTTTTTAAACATTGGGAAATCGAGCGTGGCAAGCGGGGGTCTTCGGGGTATAAGACGGCTAATTGTATGCCGCCTTACGAAAGGAACTCTCATGCCCAGCGTTGCCGTTCTCGCCGCCGATGGCTTTGAAACGATTGAATGCCTGACCATGGTCGACGTCATGCGTCGCGGCGGCGTGCGCGCCACGCTTGTCTCGATCATGCCCACGCGCGAAGTCGTGAGCTCGCTGCAGATTCCCGTGACCTGCGATGCGCTCTTTGACGAGATCAACTTTGACGAGTACGACTGCGTCGTGCTGCCCGGCGGCCTGCCCGGCGCCACCAACCTGCGCGCCGACCAGCGCGTCTGCGACGTAGTCTGTGAGTTCGCCGCGACCAAGCATGTTGCCGCCATCTGCGCCGCCCCGTTTATCCTGGGCGAGCTCGACCTGCTCGAGGGACGCCATGCCACGTGCTTCCCCGGCTTTGAGAAGAGCTTCCCCGAGGGCACTTATACCGGCGACAAGGTCACGCACGACGGCAACATCATCACCGCCAGCGGCATGGCCCAGTCGCTCCCCTTTGCGCTTGAGCTGCTGCGTACGCTCGCCGGCGACAAGGCTGTCGAGAAGGTTGCCGAGGGCATTCAGCTATGATTTTGGCTTCGCAATCACCGCGCCGCATCGAGCTGATGCGCGAAGCGGGCTACGACATCCGCGTCATTCCCGCTGACATCGACGAGACTCCTTTTGATGACGAGGCCCCGCTTACGCTTGTCGAGCGCTTAGCTCGCGCTAAGGCTGCCGCCGTTGCCGCCGAGCATGCCGAGCCCAACGAACTGACCGTCGCGGCCGATACTATTGTCACCTTTGACGGCCAAATTTTGGGCAAGCCGGCAGACGGGGACGAGGCGCGCACCATGCTCCGCGAGCTTTCGGGCCGCACGCACCAGGTCGCAACCGGCGTCTGCATCGTTAAAGCCGGCGACGCTACAGCTCCGCATGCCGCCGAGAGCCTGTCGTTTGTCGATGTGACCGACGTGACGTTCTATGAGCTTACCGAAGAGCAGATCGAGCGCTATGTTGCCTCCGGCGAACCCATGGACAAGGCCGGGGCCTACGGCATCCAAGGCACAGGCGGCCGCATGCTTGTGCACGATATTTCGGGTGACTTCTACAACGTGGTGGGCTTGCCCATCGCTCGCGTCGCACGCGCGATTCAAAAACTCTCGTAATTGCATCTGGCGCTGGGTATCCCCCAGCGCCTACAATTTTGCCGTACCGTACGGATCCCGACTGGGCATAAGGCCCGGCGGAAAACCGATAGGAGAACACATGGACACACTGCTCGAAGCCATCGATGTTTGCAACGTCGATGGCTTTTGCTTTGGCAACTATACGGACGAGGAGGCTGGCACCGGCTGCACCGTAATCGTGGCGCCCGAGGGTGCCACCGGTGGCGTTGACGTACGTGGTGGCGCCCCCGCTTCGCGTGAGACCGACCTGTTGCGTCCCGAAAACACCGTCGATAAGGTCCACGCCGTCTGCCTTTCGGGCGGATCGGCCTTTGGCCTCGAGGCTGCAAGCGGCGTGGCCCGCGAACTCGAGAGCCGCGGCATCGGCCTTCCCGTCGGCCCCACGCAGGTGCCTATCGTGTGCTCCAGCTGTATCTTCGACCTCGCCTTTGGTAACCCCACCGTTCGCCCCGACATAGAGGCCGGCATCGCCGCCGTGCGCGAGGCACTCGACAACACCCCCACCACGCTCGAGCAGGGCAATGTAGGTGCCGGCACCGGTGCCACCGTGGGCAAGCTCATGGGCCCCGCCACCTGCATGAAGGCCGGCCTTGGCGCCGCCGCCGTGGCACTCGGCCCCGTCAAGGTGGGCGCCGTGGTCTCGGTCAACGCCTGCGGCAACGTTGTCGACCCCTTCACCGGCGAGTGGGTCGCCGGCATGCGCGCCGCAGCCGATAGCGACCAGATCGTCGACATGGAACTCGCAGCCTTTGCTGCCGCCGGATCCATGCAGATGCCGCTCGACCGCACCAACACCACCATCAGCTGCATCGTCACCAACGTGGAACTCACTAAGGCACAAGCCACCAAGGTCTCCCAGATGGCCGCAGACGCCTACGCACACGCCATCCGTCCCACGCACACCACCAACGACGGCGACACCATCTACACCCTCGCCAGCGGCAAACTGGGCGCCCAGGCAAGCGCCGCCGTTCCCCTAGACCTGCTGGGCATGCTCGCCGTAAGGGCTTTGCAAACCGCCATCGTAAACGGAGCCAAAACCGCCAAAACCTCCCACGGCATCCCCGGCGCCGCGAAGTAAACTAGCTCGTCCGGTTGCCCGGTGGGTCTTGGTTATGTTTGCTGCTCTACAGTCCTGGCTCGCACGAAGAGCACATTAAGTGCTCTTCGGCTCGTGCGGAACTCGCGACAAACATAACCAAGGCCCACCGGACAACCTGCCAATCAGATTCTTTTCAGCCCAGGCCCCTGTGTACCGCGCGTCGAAGATCTTCAAATTCAGCTTGCTGACATAAAGCAAGACATAACAGAGGACCCCTGGTCCTTAACTTGATACGAGTTCCGCACGCAAAGGAGGCGCCAGTGGCGCCTCCGTCTTGCGCAGGACTGTTCGAAGTAGCAAGTTAAGGACCAGGGGTCCCCGTTACCCGAGCGTTTCTGCCCTAGTTGAATTTGAAGATCTTTGAGGCAAGACGGTATAGGCCAAGTGTGGTTTTGTCTCCGGCACGACCGCGGAGGTTAGTGAAGAAGCCGACCACACCGTAACGTGCACGACGATACATACGCTCGTCATAGGCCTTCAGGTCCGCCCACAGCGTCTTCAGGCGCTCGTCGGCGCAATCCTCGTCGGAAAGCTTGGTGAGCACCGAGCAGATCGCCATCATCATAGTGAAATAACCCATCATGTACGAGCGCAGACGCGACGACTCAACATCGCTGTTCAGGTGGTACGACTCCATCATGATACGCGTAACTCGGAACTGCTGGTCCAGACGCTTGACCATCGTTGCCTCGTTGACGCTCTGGCCTTCGCGACCGATAAAGTAGCGGTAGAGGTCGATGTCGGCGTAGTACATGGTCTTGCAACGCGGCAGCGGCACGTAGGCGTAGATGTTGTCCACATAGAACGTGTGCGGCGGCATGGGAAGGTTGGACTCGCGCAGCACATCCGTGCGATAGCACAGGCTGTGCATGAGTAGGTTCTGGTCCAGGCGGAAATGACCGATCTGATCCCAGGAAAAGATCTTTTTGCGCGGCAGGGCAAATTTGTAACCGATAGCGGTATGCGTGCCCTCGTAAACCTTCTCATACACGTAGTTCGAGATAAACAGGTCAACGCGCTGGTCGCGCTCCTCAAAGCCACGCAGAATCGACAGCATGGTCGAAAGGGCAGCGCCGTCAAGCCAGTCGTCCGAGTCGACAACCTTGTAGTAGGTGCCCTGCGCCTCGCGCAAGCCCGAAAGGACGGCGATACCGTGGCCGCCGTTCTCCTGATGCACCGCGCGGATAATGCCGGGGTAACGCGCCTCCCACTCGTCGGCCTTAGCGGCCGTCTCGTCCTTGGAACCGTCATCGACGATGATAATCTCGATATCGGTGGCATAATTGCTCCCCTCCAAGATGGAGGTGATGCAATGGTCCATGTCCTTAGCGGCGTTATACGAGGGAATACCGAATGTTATGACTTTATGCATGGCAGGCGATAATCTCATCCGAAAGATCGAGGGCGGAATTGGTCACGGCATCCATATCGTAGTAACGATACTCGGCCAGACGACCCACCGGGTGGAAGTTTGTCAGGTTCTGGACGCGCTCAAGATAGCGCTCATAGAGCTCGCGGTTCTCGGGCTCAAGAATGGCGTAATACGGCGTCTCGCCCGAGCCGGGCGTATAGGCCTTGGAGTACTCCTTCATGATGGTGGTCTTGCCGGGCAGGACCTGACCGGTCATGTTCTTGAACTCGGTGATGCGCGTGTAATCCTCGCTCGTGGTGTAGTTGACGGTGCCCACGGGCTGGAACTGGTCCATATCGAGCGTCTCGAACTTCATGTCGAGCGTGCGGTACGGCAGCGCGCCCAGGTCGAGGTTGAACAGCTCATCGAGCGGACCGGTATAGACAATCTCGCCGCCGTAGACCTTGCCACCGATCTTGACGGTGGTCTCGTCGATCTCAAAGAGATCGCGGGCGTCCACGTCGCAGAACACGTCGATCAGGTCGTGGTCGAGCATATGCTCGAACAGCGCCGTGTAGCCGTCCTGCGGCATACCCTGGAAGGGAGCCTGCGGGAAATAGCGGTCATCGTCGCCCACAAAGACGGGAACACGACCGGTGATCGAGGGATCGATCTGGTCGGGCGTCTGGCCCCACTGCTTCATGGTGTAATGCAAAAAGACGTTCTCGTAGACGTAATCGGCGACCTCGGCCAAGTCGGGGTCGTTCTTCTTACGCAGCTCCATAATGGGCACCTTGACATCCTTGCCAAAGGTCTCCACGAGCTTCTGATACAGCTCCTCGCCGCGCTCATCACCAAAGGCGAGCTTGAGACTCGCATGGTTGAAGGGCACGGGCATAAGGGTGCCGTTGATGTTGGCGAGCACCTTGTGCTGATAATCCGTCCACTTGGTAAAGCGCGACAGGAAATTGTGCACGCGCTCGTTAAAGGTGTGATAGATATGCGGACCGTACTCGTGGATCAGGATTCCGGCCTCGTCAGTGCAATCATAGGCATTGCCCGCAATGTGGCTACGGCGCTCCAAAACGGCAACACGATAGCCGATGGTCTCGGCAAGACGGCGGGCGCAAACGGCACCGGCATATCCAGCACCGACGACAATCATGTCGTACGCGCCGGCGTTAAAGCCTTCAGGCAGGCCTGAGGTAATCTGCATCGATACTCCTTGTCAAAAGCCACGGGCTCGTTAGCTGGGCTTTTCTCGAACATTCTTCGAGACATATTTATCAGAGCGATTATAGCGCTAATGCGTCCTATAATGAGCTTGCCACACAAGGAAAGCTCAAGCACCGCGGCGTACATAATTGAAAGGTAAACCCGCTAGCAGCGGGTTTATTCGTGAACAGCCGGGCGCCTGGAGCTTAGCGAAACGCTTGCAAGGAGTAACATGAGCGATTTCCTAAACCGTATGAAGTCTGCCGCCAAGGCCGACCTTAAGACCATCGTCCTGCCCGAGGGCGAGGATCCGCGCACCATCGTCGCGGCCAACAAGATCATCGAAGAAGGCCTGGCCAACATCGTCATCCTGGGCGATCCCAACGAGATCAACGTTCCCGGCGCCACCGTCATCGACCCGCGCAATGCCGAGAAGCACGAGGAGTACGCACAGAAGTTTGCCGAGCTCCGCGCCAAGAAGGGCGTTACCATCGAGCAGGCTCGCGCCCAGGTGATGGACGCCACCTACTTTGGCACCATGATGGTCAAGATGGGCGACGCCGACGGCCTGGTCTCCGGCGCCTGCCACTCCACCGCCGACACCCTGCGCCCCGCGCTTCAGATTCTCAAGACCGCCCCGGGCACCAAGCTGGTCTCGGCCTTCTTCGTGATGTGCACCGACACCCCGCAGTTCGGCACCGACGGCACGCTGATCTTCGCCGACTGCGGCCTCAACATCAACCCGTCCTCCGACGAGCTCTCCGAGATCGCCATCGCCTCCGCTCACTCCTGGTCCACCTTCATGGGCAATGTTGAGCCGCACGTGGCCATGCTCTCCTACTCCACCATGGGCTCCGCCGGTGGCGAGGTCGCCAAGAAGGTCCAGGAGGCCGTGAAGTTCTGCAAGGAGAAGGCACCCGAGCTCGCCATCGACGGCGACCTGCAGCTCGATGCCGCTATCGTCCCCACCGTCGCCCAGCTCAAGGCTCCCGGCTCCTCCGTTGCCGGCAAGGCCAACGTGCTCGTGTTCCCCGACCTCGAGGCCGGCAACATCGGCTACAAGCTGGTCCAGCGCTTCGCCGGTGCCGACGCCTACGGCCCCATCCTGCAGGGCATCGCCAAGCCGGTTAACGACCTTTCGCGCGGCTGCTCTGCCGACGACATCGTGGGTGTCGTAGCCATCACCGCCGTCCAGGCTCAGATGGCTGAGT
>ERZ773138.2520-NODE-2520-length-13695-cov-3.456012_pt1 | contig 13695 bp, 15 predicted proteins | sample MGYA00511114_ERZ773138 | MGnify/ENA primary metagenome ERZ773138 (study PRJEB29015, sample SAMEA2737805) | human gut metagenome | biome: human gut; feature: human-associated habitat; material: faeces | place: China | collected 2012 ...
TGGCAAACTCACGCAAATCTTCTTCAACAATTTTTGATTTACCAGCCGCTGTTGGTAATACAATTAAAAATGCTTTAATTCCAGCAGCCCTTCTTTTTTGGATTTCTTGTAAACTGATAGATTGGTGTTCATATAATTCAACAGATCTGTCTATCTTTAAACCATTATCAATAAAATTAGATGGATCATTTCCAAAATATTGTTTAATATCGTCTTCAATACGATTTTCAAATGCACAATCCTCCGTTGAAAAACGGAATAATTTGATTCCCCATGAAGCACATGTATTTTGTTTTCTTAATTGGTTTTTATATTTTTCTTCACCTATAATTTGAGGATGATGATAAGTTACACCATTTTCTTCAACGGCATATTTTTCATCTTTTGTTCGCACAAAATAATCAAGAAAATAATTCTTCCCATTTTCATCACAAATGCCATATTCTCTTGTGATATATATTTGAGTGCATTCATACCATATGCATTTGAAAAACTCTTTTCGAAATATAATTCAAGTGGAGAAACATCAGATTGTTCACTTCTGTCTCCAACATTTCTTGTAGGATTTATAGGCATTATAATTTCATTTCTTGAAAGATATTTATCAACTTCTAAATGAGAGTAGCCTAAAAAACGGAAAACTCTGTTGAATTGATGCATATAGTTATTTTGTTTATCTGTAATAAGCATATATGAAAATACAGGATCACTTGAATTATGCGCACAAATATCTTTATCAATAATAACCATGTCTTTTCCGTTATCATAGAAATTAGATGTTCCACCATTTGGATATTTGATTTTTTCTCTTAAAGAAAAATCAGTATGTTCAACTAAGAAAGCATCTTTTGAAGGAGTAGGTTCAACCATTTTTCTTCCTCCCTTCCAGGTCTAACATCTGTTGTGATCCAATATTCTTTAATCATTAGATTATCTACGTCTTTAATGAAGCTTTTAAAAATATCCAAAGTGAAATCTGTAAAGAATCTTCCATTTCTTTCTCCTTCGAAATCACCATATTTAAATGATGTATAAATAATTCCATCATCCTTTAAAGCTCTATTCATTTTTGATAAAACATCTTTTAATTCTGACTTTGGCAAATGAAGTATAGAAGAACATGCCCAGATTCCATCATAATAATTTTCTTTATCCAAATCTTGAAACAACATGTGTTTTACTTGAATACCTGTATATGTACTGGCACTTTTACATAATTCTATAGATCCATCAATCGCATCCACGTCATAGCCAGCTTCAATAAAGCATTTTGTATCTCTACCAGATCCACATCCAAAATCTAGTATTTTATTTCCATTTAGCTCATTTAAAAATTTATTTTGCAAGTCCTTCAAATCGGCAGATATTGTACTTTGAATGAATGCTTCTGAGTTTTTATTATAATAATCCAATGTTTTGTTTGTCATAAATACCCCTAATGTAGTTATAAATACTAATCTAATACTGTGTATATAATATCTTGAAGTTATATTCAAATCAATTTCAAATGACCATTCCGCAAAAGCTGCGAAATAATACTCTTTTTTGCGCACTCTTTTATCTGTAGGAAATACTTGTATCAAATTATGATATAGATGCTTAAAGATATCAAGAAGCAAGAAATAAATAAATTGAAACATAGATTTCAAAAAGGAGAAAAAAGAGTATGAAAACATTATTAAGTATTTTAAAAGGAATTAAAAACGGACTTTCTACAGCATTTAGAAAAGTTAAATCTAGCAAGAGATTGCAGGGAGCTTTAGTTCTAGTTTGTATTATGGCAGTTGTATTTGGTGTTTGGTTTGGTGGATATTCTAAGGGTACAAAAGTACATCAAACGATTCAAAAACCAGTTGTTTGTTACAAGGATATTGAAGAGATTGCATTCCAGGAAGCAACTATTAAAGAAGTTGGATTTATTCATAAGCCAGTAGAAGTTTGGGGTAAAGAATTTGATAATCCAGTGACTACTAGTAATTATATTTTCACATATAATGCAGTTATTAAAGCAGGATATGATTTGGAAAATATTAAGGATGATGGTGGTAATGAATCAACACAAACTATTACTGTTACGTTGCCAAAAGCTTCAATCTTTGATTCTTATTTAGATGAAAAATCTTATGTTCAATATTGGGAAGGTGAAAAGATTACAGCCAATGTTGGATTAGATGATATTCACAAAGAGAAGAAAAGAATGCTTAAGGAAGCAAAACAAGAGGCAATCAAAGGTGGTTTATATGAAAAGACTGCTGAACATGCTAAAGTAGTTATTACTGATTATATTCACTCGCTTAAGGGTTATGAAAACTACAATGTAGTATTTAATGACAAGGCGTAATACTATGAACAAGGTAATGGTTGTTAAGAATTTTGCTTTACGAGGATTTAATGATGTGAGACAAAATCCTCAAAAGTATATATTCAAGCTTAAGAAGGTTAAATCAGTTGCTATTATCGCATGTGATGCTGGTGAACGTATTATTAGCATAATGGCTCGTTGATAAGGCTTAGTGCCTTATCATTCATCTAAGTATAAAAGGTTTATATTTAGATGAATGATTCTAGTTAGGAAAGATGAGGTCTAACAATAACCTCCATTACTTATCTCATTTTCATAGTTGGATTTCAACTTTCTTAACTTTGTACAGAGTGCTTAAGGGCACTCAAATAAAAAGACTTCAGAATCAGTAGTCTGGAGTCTTTTGGTTTAATCAGCTAAATTAAAATGTTTAAGTGCATAAGCTAAACCATCATCTGATATATCTTTTGTGGTGAAGTCAGCAATTTTTTTACATTCATCTGCTCCATTTCCCATGCATATGCTGAGCCCTGCAACTTTTAGAATGTCTAGATCATTTAGACTATCTCCAATCGCGATTGTATCTTCAATGGGTATGTTTAAATAGCTTGTGATTTGTTTTAGACCAGTAGCTTTTGTGATACCTTTTATGGATATTTCACCATTGTATAAATCTAAATGGTTGTTTTTATACATAAATCCAACAAGAGATTCTGGGATTCTTTGAAATAGTTTTTCACACGATTCTTTGTTTTTTGTGAAGATGGAAATTTTAACAACTGCTTTTAAATCTTCTTCTTTCATGTCTTCAAATGGAAAACAATTATTTTTAGCCATCATTGCACGGCTTAATTCAGAATCTTCGTTGTTTTTAAACATGAGACTTGATAAACAAATAAACGCTTCTTTGCTAAGATAGTTTTTATGAATTCCGTCTAGTGAAAATCCTATATCATTATCTAACATAAATTGAACTAGAGTAATTAATTCATCTTGTGGATATGTTTTACAATAAATAGGTTTGTTTTCTACGTAAACTACAGCTCCACAAGAAACAATCATACCATCTAATGGAAAATCAAGTATTTCTTTATCAATGTCAGCATAGGGTCTTCCTGTGCTTAAAAATATTTTATGTCCTTTTGATTTTGCACTTAAAATTGCATTTTTAGCACTTTCAGGAATAGCATCTTTAGCATGATCAAACAGAGTTCCATCAATATCTATAAAAATTAACTTAGGCTTCATATTCATTTTCTTTTTCTCCTAATGCAGTGTATATAATCGATTTAAATTCATCAAAAGAAGTACAGTTTCTTATTTCTTGAATCACCTTATCTTCGCTGAATAAAGAAATCAGAGATTCATATAAAGCTCGGAAGGATCTTCTATCCGCTTTGTTTATGGCTAGTAACAATACAATGTGGACAATGTTAGAATTCCATTGAATCCCTTCCTTTGAAATGGCTACTGTAATACTTGTTTTAATGGCATTCATTTCAATGGAATGAGGGATGGCCACATTACCGAATGCAGTTCCAGCGGCATTTTCTCTTTTATATATACTTTCTTCAAAGTTTGTATCTACATAGTTTTGTACAAGTAAACAATCGCATAGTTTAGTTAGAACTTGTTTTTTGTTTTTAAGCTTTGAATCTACTACAAATAAACTTTGCTCAAAAAAGTCATTAAACTTAACTTTTAATTTTCTATCTCTATATTTTTCTTGGGCTTGTAAAATCGCATTTTGAATGATAGAGAATTGGCTTTTTAAATTTAAAGGGGAAATTAAAACAACATCTAATGGTTCATTTGTATTTGTGTTAATGATTTTAGTAGTTACTGGAATTGTAGTGAATAATATAGAAACTGGATTATTTAAAGTGTAAAAATCATTTTCGTTATGGATAGAACCAACCATATTCAATTGATTTCCAAAGTTAAGCATCAAACTATTCATTATTTGATCAGCCATATTATGATAGTTTGGACATAAGATTGCGACTGGAATTTTATCTTTATTATCGGCCTGTCTTTCGATTTCAGAACCGATGTGCATAGCTAAAAATGCGGTTTCATCTTCGTTTATTTTAATATTAAAACGTTCTGCTAAATCTAAAGAAATATAGATTGCGATATCAAAAATTAATGGACTATTGTTCTTAATGGTTTCCGCCATTGGATTTGATGTATATTTTCCGGATTGTGCTCTTAATAATAAGTTTTTTAAATGCAGTGTAAAAGGTGTTTTAAATGCCTTACTAGAAAGATCTACCATATAAATATTGTTGATATCTTCAACGTATTTATCGATTAATTCGATGATATTATCACCAACTAATTCTTTTAGTTTTTTAGAAGAATCTTCGATAGAAAAATTAGCGTTTGTTTTGAAAAGCATATATATTTCAAAACGCTCATATTTGTTGATGGAAATTTCAAATGTTGTTTCTAATTGTGCTATAAATTCATTTAAGAAGTTTAATTCATCTTGATTATCAATGCTCACTTCGTTTTGTCCGTCATTTAATTCATTTCCATTTAATTCTCTGTCTACAATAATCAATAGATGTAATAAAAGGTTCATTGAGGAAAAGTCATTTAAATAGTAATTATATTTTTTGAATGTAGTAAAAATAATGTTTTGAAGTTTTTCGACATCTATTGATGCAAAATTATTTTTTAAAACATTCACATTCATAATGCTCGATTTGGATTCTTCATTAATAACATAAGACAATAGTTTTCTTTTGTTGATTTCATCGCCTTTGATACGAACACAATCATGTTCACAATAAAATTCAAGATTATAAGAAGAATATGTTTTATTCATTTTAGATATGATGGATTTAACTGTTGAATAGCTTACACAAAGGCTATCGCATAAATCAAAGATTTCAATTTGCGCACTATGATTTAAAACAAGTTGTTTAATGATAAAAAAAGAACGTTCTTCAAGGGTTTGAGGAATATAATCGCTGCTATTGGTTAGAACTAGGGAATAATTGTTTTGTAAATTTAATTCATATCCACTTCTAGAAGAAAGAATAATATTTTTGCCATAGAGTGAGTTAATGTTATGAACATAGTTTTTAACAGAGCGTACAGAAATGTTTAATGCATTTGCAATTTCTGCGCTACGAATAGGTTTGCTAAACTCTGATAAATAGTTTAAAAGTTCTTGCTCTTTCTTTTTCATGACAATATCCCCCTCTTTTGTGAACATATATATGGATTATTATATCGATTGTAAAATATTTTGTCGATTTGCGTATTTCACTTTAAAGTGCAAATTTGTATTTGATGTCGGTGCACGTTAGGGTGCAAAAGTAAGGTTGATGAAGTTTTTAGGATTATGGATAATGTAGGTGTCAAAAGTAAACAACGAAAGGAGAAAATATATGGAAAACTTAAGAGTGTTACTTTGTTGTGGTGCTGGTATGTCTAGTGGATTTTTAGCTAGTGGAGCTAGAAAACTGATTAAGAAACAAAAACTTCCAATGACAATTGAAGCTAGAAGCTATGCGGAAGCTGCAGACTTCATGAGTAGTATTGATGTTATGTTACTTGGACCTCATTATGCAAAGGACTTGGAAAAATTCCAAGAAATCGGTAAGCCTTATGGTGTGCGTGTTGGTGTAATTCCAGAAAAAATCTATGGTTCTTTAGATTCAAATGGATTGATTGAATTTGCACAAAAAATCGCAAAAGGCGAATAAAAAAGCTAAGACGGCAATCTTAGCTAAAAAGAAATCTACATGTGAAAGACTTCTCTTTGAATATTGTATAACAAAGAGAATAAATTAGTAAAGATGATTAGGAGAATAAAAATATGAACAAATTTATGAGTTGGCTAGAAGATTCATTCGTACCAAAAGCCAATAAACTATTTAGTAGACCATTTATTGCAGCATTTTCTTCAACAATGCAAAAAATCATTCCGTTTATTTTAACGGGATCAGTCATTTATTTCTATAATGTTATTAAATCATTTGTACCTGTATTACCAGATTTAGGACCTATTTTAACTTATAGCTTTGGTATTATTACAGTTATTGTTGCATTTATGATGGGAAATCAATTGATGGAGAAACTAGGTCACCCAGACTATGTAATCAATGCTGGTTTATGTTCTGTAGGTACATTGTTGATGGTTGCGATGCCATTAGGTGATAATGCGGATAGTATTTCTAGTTTAATGGGAAATCTTGGAGCTGCAGGTATTGCGGTAGGATTGATTGTAGGTTTATATGTAGGAACAATTTTCCATTTATGGGGAAAACTTCATTTTTTACAAGATAGTAGTTGTCCAGATTTCGTTACAGCTTGGATCAACACAATTGTTCCAAATCTTATTACTTTAGGTATCGCAATGGTTTTAGTAAATGTCTTGAAATTAGATGTATATTCATTGGTAATTGCAGCCTTTATGCCATTGGCTAATATTGGACAAACATTACTAGGATTTATCTTGATTTGCTTAATACCGGCATTCTTCTATACTTTAGGAATTTCAAGTTGGACATTTGGAGCTGTTACAACACCTATTTTTATGGCCGGTATTCAAGCAAATATTGATGCGGTTGCAGCAGGTGGAGTCGCAACAAATATTGTTACGAGTGAATCTGTATTCACAATGGCATTTATCACAATGGGTGGTATGTGTGCTACTTTAGGTTTAAATGCATTGATGTGTTTCTCTAAATCAAAACAATTAAAAACATTAGGACGTGTATTCATCATCCCTTCAATTTTCAACATTAATGAACCAATTATGTATGGTGGAAAAGTTGTAATGAATCCAGTGTTAATGATTCCTGCTTGGTTGAATTCAATTATTGGACCGGTATATGTATGGATCTTAATGAGTACAGGTTTATTAAATATTCCTTCAAAAATGATTCAGGTAGGACAAATTCCTGCACCAATCTGTAGTGTTATGATTACAGAAGATATGAGAGCTTTATTATGGTGGGCTGTATTATTTGCGATTTACTTGGCAGTATGGTTCCCATTCTTCAAAGCTTATGAAAAAACAAAATTAGCTGAAGAAGCTGCAGAAAATGAATAAATAAAAATAATAGAGAGGTAGAAATGAGTATGGATGAACAAAAAGAATTAGTACAAGTGGCAATGCAGATTATTTTGCATGCTGGAGATGCAAGAAATCATGCAACGGAAGCTTTAAAAGCTGCCAAACAATTTGACTTTGATTTAGCGGAAGAAAAAATGAAACTAGCTAATGAATGTATTACTTTAGCTCACAAAGCTCAAACAGAGACGGTACAAAATGAAATGAGCGGTGAAAAATATGAGTATTCGATGCTGTTTGCCCATGCTCAAGATACTTTGATGACAATTATGTCTGAAATCAATATGAGTACAGAAATGATTGATATTTTAAAAATAATAAAAAGTAATATGTAGGAGGCAATTTACATGGATAATAAATTTCCTGAAGATTTTTTATGGGGAGCAAGTACAAGTGCTTATCAAGTAGAAGGTGCGGCAACAAGTTATGGTAAAAAATTAAGTCAACAAGATGTTATCAATAAAGACAGTTATGAAAAATTTGGCTTTGCGACAGCAGAAATCGCAAGTGATGAATATCATCATTACAAAGAAGACGTTGCTTTAATGAAGGAAATGGGATTTAAGGCATATCGATTCTCAATTGCGTGGTCTAGAGTATTTCCGGATGGAACAGGACCAGTAAATGAAGAAGGAATTCAATATTATCGTGATTTGATCGATGAACTAAAGGCAAATGATATTGAACCAATTGTAACTTTATATCATTATGACTTACCAATGGCATTAGTAGATAAGTATGATGGGTGGATCAGTCGAGAAGTCGTAAAAGATTTTGAATATTACGCTCGATATATCATTAATGAGTTTAAGGACAAAGTAAAATATTGGACAACAATCAATGAACAAAGCATCATTGTTCAATTTATTGAGCAAAAGTGTTATATTCCAGAAAAGTATAAGGGTAACAACCAAATTCGTTATCAAATTAATCATCATATGAATTTAGCGCATGCAATCGCATGTAAATTGGTACATGAATTGGTTCCGAATGGATTAGTTGGTGCAGCAATTGGCTATGCTCCAGTTTATCCATTAACATCAAAACCCGAGGATGTGATGGCAGCGCAAAATGCGAATGATTTACACAATCAATATTATTTAGATATTTATTTTAAGGGTCATTACACAAAATCGGCTATGATTTATTTAGAAAAGACAGGCATGGCACCTAAGATTGAACCGGGAGATATGGAATTAATTAAAGAAGGATATTCAGATTTCTTGGCATTAAATTATTATGCAAGTGAATGTGCAAAAGCATGTCCTGAAGGTGAAGGAAAAGAGATTCGTTTTGCGGGAGTAAATCGTTCTGGTAAAAAAGGTGAAATGTCAGGCTATGAAACGCAGCCAGGATTCTTTGAAATGTGTAAAAATCCAAATCTAGATACTACAGATTGGGATTGGGCAATTGACCCCACAGGTTTGGAATATATTTTCCGAGATATTTATTGTCGTTATGAAAAGCCATTGATGATTACAGAAAATGGATTGGGAGCCTATGATGAATTGACTGAAGATGGAAAGATTCATGATGAATATCGTATTGATTATTTAAGAGCTCATATTAAAGCGATGAAAAAGGCAATGGATTATGGAGTTGAAGTCTTGGCTTATTGTCCATGGTCAGCAGTTGATTTATTATCAACAAGTAATGGCGTGAAGAAACGTTATGGATTTATTTATGTAGATAGAACGGATGATGATCCAAAAGAATGTGCCCGAATCCGTAAAGATTCATTCTATTGGTATCAAAAAGTGATTCAATCACAAGGAGCAGATTTAGAATCTTAAAAAATATAGGCACATGATTTAGTCATGTGCCTAATTTAGCATAAGGAGGAAATAATGAAATGAAACAATTACCGACAGGATTTAAAGATGGCTTTTTATGGGGTGGTGCAGTTGCAGCTTGCCAAATTGAAGGTGCTTATGATGTGGATGGCAGAGGATTATCTTCTTCAGATATCCATGCATATGATAAAAATTTAAATAGAGCTAATATTGAAAAAGAAGGTGGAGATACTTTAGCAGGGATTTATAGAAGAATCGAAGATAAGGAATCCTATTATCCAAAGCGTTATGGAATAGATTTTTATCATACTTATAAAAGTGATTTAGCATTAATGAAAGAGATGGGATTTAAGGCATTTCGTACGAGTGTTTCTTGGTCAAGAATCTTTCCAAATGGAGATGAATTGGAACCAAATGAAAAAGGGCTTGAATTCTATGATCATTTGATTGATGAAATCATTAAAAATGGTATGGAACCAATTATGACTATGTCACACTATGATATTCCGTTGCATTTGATAACAGAATATGGGGGCTTTGGAAATAAGAAAATGATTGATTTCTTTGTGCGATATGCCAAAGTACTTTTAGAACGCTATAAGGGCAAAGTGAAATATTGGATTGTTTGTAATCAAGTGAATTTACTACCAACAGTGCAATTTGGATCATTAGGATTATACGATGATGAAGCGGATAATATGGAAGAGTTGATGTATCAAGCAGTTCATAATCAATTTGTGGCAGGTGCTAAGGTGGTTGAATTAGCTAAAAAAATTGACCCAGAAGCTGTGATGGGAACAATGCTTGCAGATGGTACTTTATACCCTAAGAGTTGTAATCCAGAAGATATCGTAGGTACTTTGAAGAAAAATAGAATGCAACAATATTTCTTTTCAGATGTACAACTTCGCGGAGAATATCCAATCTATGCTTTACGTTATTTTAAAGAGAAGAATATTGATTTAAAATTTGAAGAAGGAGATGAAGAACTATTAAAAAATAATAAGATGCAATTTTTAGCAATCTCATACTATTCTTCATACGTATTTAACCATGAAACAGATGATGGTACACCATTTAAAGCAGAAAAGAATCCTTATCTTAAACCAACGCCTTGGGAATGGAGAGCTGATCCATTAGGTTTCTATAATTGTTTGAGTCAATTGTGGGATCGTTATGAAATTCCTTTGATGATTGCAGAAAATGGATTGGGAGCTTTAGATACGGTTGAGGACGACGGTTCAATTCATGATCCATACCGTATTGAATATTTACAACAACATATTGAGCAGTTAAAAGAATGTGTAAAAGATGGTGTTGATATTTTAGCTTATTTAAGCTGGGGACCAATTGATATTGTTTCTTCGTCAAGTGCAGAAATGAGCAAACGATATGGATACATCTATGTGGACTTAGATGATTTAGGACAAGGAACAGGAAAAAGATTAAAGAAAGACAGCTTCTATTGGTATAAACATGTCATTGAAACAAATGGGGAAGATTTAAGCTGGAATTCTTAAAGATTAATTGTATAAAAAAGACTTCAGAATAGTAATCTGGAGTCTTTTGGTTTATGTGGTAAAAAAAATTAGAGCTGGATTTGAGTGTGTTTGTGAAATGGTACCAGCTCTAGAAAATGGATGTTGATTAGTTGGTTAATCAACACACATAGTTTAACATGAATTATTTTTGTTGTATATAACTATTAGAATAAAATGGATACGTTTTCATCACTTGGTTGACTTTTGTTTGCGGCGCTACATTGGTGGCTATAATGAATCGATTGCGAAGATTTTTTCATCATCTATCAACGTTTTCTTTTGAATGTAATAACATACATTTACGTATGGTTTGTTGTTGCATAGCAACTGATGAATGCTTTATTGGCTACAAAGGATTTTATATATTTAAATGTGAATAGGCAAAATTTTGCCTTTTTTTTAAATTTTATTAGAAAAAGTGTTTTTTTTTTCGTATAAGAGTATGTAGGAAAACACCTACTAGAAAAGAGGTGCTTATGAGAAGCGCTAATTTATTAAATGATTTTGCCTTTAAGTATGTGTTTGGCGAAGATTGTAAAGAGGCCAATGATGCCTTAAAATCATTACTTACGGTATTTTTAGAAAGGAGTGTGAATAAAGTTGTTGTAAAGAATTCAGAAATGGTAAAAGACTATAGTAAAATGAAAAGTCCACGTTTGGATCTATTAGTTGAATTTGATGATCAAACGATGGTAGATTTAGAAATGCAGTTAAGACAAACCAAAGATAATTTAATGAATCGCTTTCCTTATTATTCGGCTAGACTTCATGGCTCACAAGATATGGAGGGGAAAAGCTACAGTCAACTAAAGGAAACCATTGTTATGATTTTCTTTAATGTGAATATTTTTGAAAATGATAATATATGTAATACATTCAGGTACAAATGTGATGGTGACTTACCTTTTGTGAAAGAAGAAAAAGAAGATCGTATGAAGTTACGTACAATTGAAATGCCAAAAGTAGATTTAAATAAGCCGCTAGAAGACATGAATGAACAGGAAAAGATGATTTATTACTTTTTGAATTGCCATAAAGGAATGGAAGATAGTAAGATTAAGATGATGATAGAAAGTGATGAGGTGATTCAGATGTTAGAGAAGCGTGTAGAAACTATATCGGATGATCGTTGGAAAAAAATAATAGAAGATTTTCAAAAACTGCATGAAAATGAAGAGCGAATCGAACTACAGCTTGAACTTGAAGAGGCTCAAAAACAAATAAAAGAGGCCCAAAAAGCACGAGAAGAAGCACGTAAAGAAAAAGATGCAGCTCGCAAAGAAAAAGAAAAAGCTCGTGAAGAAAAAGAAAAAGCTAATAGACAAGTAGAAGAAGCTAATAGACATGTTGAGAATGCAAATAAACTAGTAGAACAAAAGAACCAAGAAATGAAACAGATGATTCAAGGGATGCTTTCGAATGGTATGAGCTTAGAATTTGTTTCTAAGTTGTTGTCTAAGAGTGAAAGTGAAATTATGGAGTTAGTGAAATAGCTAAAGATAAATGATGATATAAAGCAGGTTTTTGAGGCCTGCTTTTTTTAAAAAGGAATAGTAGGTAGATAAAATGAAAGATCAAAATTGTGCTTATTGCATGGAAGGCGAGCTTGTTGCTGCTTTCGGAATCAAAATTTGTGAATTAGAAAGTTCAAAGGTGTATTTGTTTAAGGGACAAAGTCATCCGGGTCGTGTGATTGTTGCCCACAAAAAACATGTGAGTGAAATCACAGAATGAACACCAGAAGAAAGAGCTGCTTATATGGAAGATATTAATAAGGTAGCTTGTGCTATGCATGAAATCTTCAATCCAGATAAAGTAAATTATGGAGCATATGGGGATACGGAACATCATCTTCATTTCCATTTAGTACCAAAATACAAAGATGGATATGAATGGGGTGGTGTATTTGCTATGAATCCTGGTGTTAAGACTTTGTCTGAAGAAGCTTATCAGGAAATGGTAGAAAAGTATCGCGAAGTATTAGCTGAATAACTATTCGTGACTGGCATCGTATAATTTTTGGATATCACTAGGAAGCTTGTCTGGAAGCATGGCTTGAATGTTTTCTTCGGTTCCATCTTCTATAGCTTTTTGGTAGTACCAACATTTGAATTCTAAAAGGGAAAGTGCTTTTTGAAGATTTTGAATTTCTGCTTCTACAGCTGATTTTCTAGCTTCAAATAATTCTTTCCTTTTTTCATAGGTTTCACTACCTTGTTTGACCCACATAAAGAATTGATTGATTTCTTTTATACCAAGACCTGATTTTTTTAAGCATTCAATGACGTGTAAGGCTTCGATTTCATTATGACTAAAGTAGCGAATATTTCCTTTGCGCACAAGATTAGGAAAGAATCCTTCTTTATCATAATATCTAAGTGTAGAAATGGGTAAATCAAACATTTGTGAAACTTGTCCTATTGTGTAATACATAATTTCCTCCTTGACCTAAAGTCAACTTCAGGTAGTATAGTAATACCAGGAGGATTGTATGTCAATGAAGGTTTTAATTATATCAACAAGTCTAAGAACAAATAGTAATTCGGATATTTTGGCTAGAAAATGTGTTAGAGGTGCATTGGATGCAGGGCATGAAGTAGAGTATGTGTCATTAAAAGGAAAAAGAATTGAGTATTGTATTGGATGTTTATCTTGTATCAAGAGTGGTAGTTGTGTATTAAAGGATGATGTTAAAGACATTATGGAGAAGGTAAAACAGGCAGAAGTCATTATATTTGCGACTCCTATATACTATTATGAAATGTGTGGTCAAATGAAAACATTACTAGATCGTTTGAATCCCCTATATGCAAGTGAATATGCATTTAGAGATATCTACATGATCGCAACGGCTGCAGAAGATGAGGATAGTACATTTGATAAAGCTTATAATGGACTTCAAGGCTGGGTTGATTGTTTTGAAAAGGCTACTTTAAAAGGGATTGTGATGGGTGCTGGTATAAGTGA
>ERZ773138.2548-NODE-2548-length-13539-cov-3.419905_pt1 | contig 13539 bp, 16 predicted proteins | sample MGYA00511114_ERZ773138 | MGnify/ENA primary metagenome ERZ773138 (study PRJEB29015, sample SAMEA2737805) | human gut metagenome | biome: human gut; feature: human-associated habitat; material: faeces | place: China | collected 2012 ...
GCGACGGCGGCCCTGGTGATGCTCGGCTTCCCCAAAGCGGCTTCGGACAAGGTCGTCCGGGCCATTCTCAAAGAGCAACCCGACATCTCGGTCGAAGAGACCGTCCGCATGTCGCTCAAACGGCTCTGAATTTGCAGCTACATCCCGAAACACACACAACATAATTATAATATATATAATTATCATGGCTACATTTCTCTTCATCATGATCGTCCTGGCCCTGCTGGCGCTGGTCGTCACGCTGGTCGTCTTCACCCTCTCCCAACGGAAGAAGGCCCGACTGCAAAATCCGCACGACAGCTACCACGGCCGCTACCGGGCATAACCGGATTCCATACCGATTTCAACCGCATTACCCTCCCCTGAAAGCGACAGCGTTTTCGGGGGGGGGTAATGCGTTGTTTTACAATATCCTGATACAATAAAAAGGCGCTTCGGCCGCCGTATCGGACAACCGACCGGAATTTCGCGGCAACCACTCCGCCCGCCCCCCCCGCTGCGGAATCCCGCTGCGGCAAAACGGCCGCCGGCATCGCGACACAGCCGTTCCGTTCCGACGCCGTCCGCCCGTTCCCGTACCGTCCGACGATGCGGACGCGCTGCGTCCGCATCCCGACGAACCGGCTGAAACAACACCGCAGACCGCAAAAAAACGGCCGCAAGGCGAAAATTACAAATTCGCTACAAAATCGCCCCCGACCTTTGTTCCGCAAACAAAAGACAAAAGAGATGAAACGAATCCCGATTCCACCCTTCCGGCCGCTCCGCACGGCCCGCTTCGGACGGGGCAGACCGCCCTCACGGTACCTCTCCGGCAGGCTCCGCTTTCGGATTCGAATGCCGAAGATTTTGAAATCCGCAATATTTTCGTTACTTTCGCAAGATTATCGTTGACTTTTCCTTACTTTTTCATATCCAAATATATCCAAAGAAAATGAATCTCCTTCGTCTCTTCCGACAGTCGCTTTTCTCGCCCGGCGCAGCCTGCAAACGCACGCTCGCCCGGAACACCCGCCGTCTCCTTCCGCTCGCCGCAGCCCTGCTGTTCGCCGCGACGGCACAGGCGCAGGAGCGCCGCACGACGCATGACAACGACTTCCGCGCCCGCTTCTCGTTCGCCCTGACCAAACAACTCGGCCAGCGGCATTCGATCACGCTCGACGAGGAGCTGCGGCTCAAAGACAACTGGTCGCAACTCGACCGCATCTATACGACGCTGAGCTACGCTTACGACGTCCGGCCGTGGTTCAAGGCGGCGGCCTTCTATGCACTGATCGCCAACGACCGGGGAGCCGACCGCTCGATGGAGATGCGCCACCGCTTCTACCTCGAACTGACGGCCAGCTACAAGACGGGGGCGTGGAATTTCTCGCTGCGCGAACGTCCGCAGGCGACTCTCCACACCGCCTACGTCGATCCGGCCGTCGCAGCCAAAACCGCATGGGTGCTGCGCCACCGCCTCATGGCGGAGTACGCCGTAGCAGGTACCGGACTCAAACCCTATGTCTTCGTCGAGTTGACGCAGACGCTCAACGCCCCCGAAACGGTAGGCAACTATCTGGAAAAGGCAGTTCGCTGGGTGCGAAATACGCCTTCAACAAACGTTCGTCGCTCGAATTCTACTACCGCTTCGACTACAAGATCAGCGACGAACCGGTTTTCGACGACTTCCCCACGGTAGACTACATCTCCTCCGAACGCGAAAGCCACCACATCATCGGCCTGGAATACGGCTACAAGTTCTGATCCGAACATCCGGAACCCGCACGAAACGGGAGACGGTACGGAAAGCATGCCGGAGGCGGCGAAGCCCTGCCTCCGGCATGCTTTCCGGCCCTTGCACCCGCGGCTGCAAGGGCCGATCGATCCCCTATTCCGTCTTGTGTTCGAGGAAATAACGCTGCGATTTGACCAGGTTTCGCGCCTGCAACACCATCGTTTTCGTCTCGTTGAGAATCGTCAGGTAGAGCAGGCTGGCCTTGGTCGACGACTGCTTGTTCTTGATGCGTTTGAGCTGGCGCTTGATCGCGTCGGCAATCGATTCGAACAGTTCGTCGCGCAGTTCGAGAATCAGGTCGATGTCGGCGAAATCGTTGTTGCGCAGCATGACGTTGATGCGCGTGAAGATCGTCTCCACCTCGTCGTTGATCTTCATCAGATCCTCGATCTGCTCCTGGACATTAACCGTCGCTTTAACCTGACCATCGTACTCATTACGCATGAGATGCACGTGGTGCGCAAAATCTGCGACCGCGTGGCGGTTATGGAGAACGGTAAGGTGGTGGAAGAGGGGGACGTACTGAGCGTGTTTACGCATCCGCAGCAGCCGATCACCCGGCAGTTTGTCCGCCAGGTGAGCCAGTACGCGGAGGAAGAGACCTTCAATACCGAACTGGCAAACGATCTGGAAGGCACGGTAATCAGGCTGACCTTCACCGGGCACAGCACGCACAGGCCGATCGTCGGTGAACTAACCCTGCGCTACGGCCTGCCGTTTAACATTCTGCACGGCAAAATGACGCAAACCGCCCACGGTGTTTTCGGCCAGCTCTGGGTGCACGTGGTGGCATCGGATGAACAACTGAACAATATCCTCGCCGACCTGAAGCAAAGCGATATTGAAGGCGAGGTAATCAAGCATGGCTGAACAACTCTTTCCGCACCTGAAGTGGGATCAACTTTGGGCTGCAACCCAGGAGACGCTCTACATGACTGCGCTTTCCGGCGTGGCGACGTTTGTCCTGGGGATCGCGCTCGGTCTGGCGCTGTTTTTAACCGCCCGCGGCGGGTTATTCCACAACCGCACGGTCTACAGCGTGATGTCGATTGTGGTGAACGTGTTCCGCTCGATTCCGTTCATCATTCTCATCGTTCTGCTGATCCCGTTCACCAAGACCGTTGTGGGGACCATTCTCGGCGCTAACGCTGCGCTGCCCGCCCTGATTGTGGGCGCGGCGCCGTTCTACGCCCGTCTGGTCGAGATTGCCCTGCGAGAAGTGGACAAAGGGGTCATTGAGGCCACGCGTTCGATGGGCGCGCGGCTGAGCACGTTAGTATTTCGGGTTTTATTGCCGGAATCCTCACCCGCACTGGTTTCAGGTATGACGGTGACGCTGATTGCGCTGGTGAGCTACAGCGCAATGGCAGGGGTGATAGGTGCCGGCGGTTTGGGAAATCTGGCTTATCTGGAAGGATTCCAGCGCAACCATGGTGACGTCACGCTGGTGGCAACGGTGACCATTCTGATCATCGTGTTCATTATCCAGTTCTGCGGCGATGCCATTACTTCACTGTTAGATAAACGCTAATAAATACACACAGGAACCACATCATGAAAAAGACACTGACACTGATCGCCGCCGCAACCCTGAGCGCCCTGAGCTTTGCCTCCTGGGCGGACACGCTCACCGTGGGGGCGTCCAATACCCCCCACGCGGAAATTCTGGAGCAGGCTAAGCCGATTCTGGCGAAGCAGGGGATCGATCTGGAGATTAAACCCTTCCAGGACTACATACTGCCAAACACTGCGCTGGCGGGGCATGACATTGACGCCAACTATTTCCAGCACATCCCTTACCTGAACAGCGTGCTGAAAGATCACGCGGGCGATAAGGATTATGACTTTGTCAGTGCGGGCGCAATCCACATTGAGCCGATCGGTATCTATTCAAAAAAATACAAATCGCTGAAGGATCTGCCGGAAGGCGGCAAAATCATCATGCGTGATGCGGTTTCCGAGGAAGGGCGTATTCTCTCCATCTTCGAAAAAGAGGGCGTGATCAAGCTGAAGCCGGGCATCGATAAAGTGACCGCGCGCATCAGCGATATCGTGGAGAACCCGAAAAAGCTGCAATTTACCCCTAACGTCGAAGCGTCTCTGCTGCCGCAGATGTACAACAACGACGAAGGTGCTGCGGTGGTGATCAACGCCAACTACGCGATTGATGCTGGCCTGGATCCGGTCCACGATCCAATTGCGGTTGAAAGCGGTGAGAATAACCCGTACGCCAACATCATTACCGTTCATCGCGGTGACGAGAAGAAGAAGGATATCGTCGCGCTGGTGAACGTGCTGCACTCCAAAGAGATTCAGGACTGGATCCGCACCAAATACAAAGGCGCAGTCATCCCGGTTAACAACTAATCGACTGATTTTCCAGACGAAGCCCGGCGAACAACACGCCGGGCTTCTTTTTTGTATCCAGCCGACGAATGATTTAAGCTGACGGTTTAGGGCAACGGAGTGATGGCAATGGGCAATGTGACCAAAGACGAAGCGCTGTACCAGGAGATGTGTCGGGTGGTAGGCAAGGTCGTTCTCGAAATGCGTGATTTAGGGCAGGAGCCGAAACATATTGTCATTGCGGGCGTACTGCGTACCGCGCTGGCGAACCAGCGCGTTAAGCGCAGTGAGTTGACCACCAAAGCGATGGAAACGGTGGTTAAAGCGCTGGCCGGCTAACGCGCCAGCGCTTCGCGAGCAGCTCAAGCGAGCTGCAGAGCAGGTAATAGATCACACCCGTAAAGATAAAAATGGCCGCCGGGTAAATTTGCACCCGGTTGTTGACCTGTCCCGCCACCGTGGTCAGTTCAGGAACGTTCACGATAAACGCCAACGACGTATCCTTCAGCAGGCTGATAAAAATCCCCACCAGCGACGGCAGAATATTTCTCAGCGCCTGCGGCAGCAGCACGCGCCACAGCGTTTGCTGCGTACTGAACCCTTGAGAAAGCGCGGCCTCATTCTGGCCCGACGGTAGAGCTCTCAGTCCGGCTAATACCGAATGCATCACCGCAGCCGCGGTAAACCAGGCCAGCGCCAGCGTGACGGTCGTCGCGCCAGGGAGATCCCTGCCGGTTATCAGCGGCAGCAGATACCACATCCAGAATATTACGAAGATCAGGGGGATCCCGCGAATCAACTCTGCCCACGCAAACAGCGCACTGCGCACCACGCCGGGATAGCGCCAGGCGACGCATGCCAGCACAATCCCGCCGGGCAGGGCAAGCGCGGCGGCGCCAGCGGCCATCAGCAGTGAGAGCAGTACGCCGCCGGGTTCTCCCGCAATCGCACGTCCCCAAAGCAGATAATCCAGGTTTTCGACAATAACGTTAAATCCGGGGATCATGATTTTTCCTCCCTGAATGGGGGCCGAGGCGCCCCAGCATGCTCCCCGTCACCATCCCGGTAAGTAAGTAGAGCACCGTACCGACGGTAAAGGCTTCCAGGGCATGGGCGTTGTAACTTTCTATCTGGCGAACCTGGTAGGTCAGTTCGGCGAAGCCAATTCCGCTCGCGAGCGAGGAGAGCTTCATCAGGTTAAGGTACTGGCCAACGACGGGTTGCCAGGCGTTAGCGAGCCCCTGTGGCAGAAGAATGTAGCGAAACAGACGCCATGAGGAAAATCCCTGGGCGAGCGCCGCCTCCCGTTGCCCGGCAGGTACGGAACGGAGCCCCGATTCGACTTCTTCAATTAAAAACGCCGAGGTAAATACGCCTAACCCCCAGGCGGAGCATAAAAATTCGGGCGTAAACCACCAGACGTCACCGGGCAAAATGGACCAGCTGTGGTCTGCATTCACCGCGTCACGCAGCTCCTGCGGCAACCCGTTCCAGGCGGCGAAATACCAGAACAGCAGCTGCACCAGCAGCGGCGTATTGCGAAACAGCGATACCCAGCCGCTGACGAACGAGGTCCCGAGACGTCCCCCGGAAAGCCGCAAAAGCATAAAGAACAAGGCGAGCAGGCTTGCCAGCATAATCCCCGCCAGCGTCACCCACAGAGTGGTGAGAAATCCTGAGAGGATCCAGTGCAGGGGCTGTCCGGCCAGCACCCCCTGCCAGTCCAGAGCGGGCATTACAGTTGCTCCTGACGCAGCGGATCCAGCACTTTTTGCAGGAACCGCCTCGCACGCGGATGCGACGGTTGGTTGAAAAATTGCGCCGGGGACGCGGTTTCCAGAATGTGTCCACCGTCGATAAAGACGATTCGATCGGCAATTTCCCGGGCGAACTGCATCTCATGGGTGACGACAATCATGGTGATCCCGCTGTGGGCAAGGGCTTTCATCACCAACAGCACTTCGCCAATCATCTCCGGGTCGAGTGCCGACGTTGGCTCGTCAAAGAGAATGATTTGCGGCGACGAGGCCAGAGCGCGGGCAATCGCCACGCGCTGCTGTTGTCCGCCGGAAAGTTCAGCAGGGTAGCGGTGCGCCTTCTCCAGCATGCCGACCTTCTCCAGCAGCGCCAGCGCGCGCTCCTGGGCGGGCAGGGGTTTCCAGCCGTGAACGTGCTCCAGTGCCAGGGTGATGTTCTGGCTGGCGGTAAGGTGGGCATAGAGATTGAACTGCTGGAATACAAACCCGACGCGGCTGCGTAACTGACGTAGCCTGCTGCCGGAAAGCTGTCCGGTCGGCTTGTGGTCGACCAGAATCTCCCCGCCGCTCAGGCTTTCAAGCTGGTTGATAAGCCGAATCAGGGTCGATTTTCCGGAACCCGAAGGGCCGAGAATGGCAACCACTTCACCCGGCATGATGGTGAGATTAATGTCGGTTAAAACCGGATGGTCGCCGTAGCGTTTGTCCACATGGCGAAACTCAACGCTGGCCTGTTCCAGACGTGAAAAATCCGCGGCATTGGCCGCGGAGTGCGAAAATAAACCTGAGAGCATATTACCGGGCTTCTATTTTAAAGTTACGAGGCTGTGGAGCAGGGCTGCCTGGACCGAACCAGACGTCATAGATTTTTGCCGCCTGGCCGTTTTTCTCCAGGTTAACCAGCTCATCGTTAACGGCTTTCAGCAGCGCCGTTTCACCCTTTTTCACCCCCACGCCAATCTCTTCTTTACTGAGCAGGTCGGGCAGGATTTTGAAGTCGGCTTTATCCGGCGCCTGCGCCAGCAGACCAGCCAGAATGGTGCTGTCCTGGGTAATGGCCTGCACGTTGCCATTGCGCAGTGCCGTCAGCGCCAGCGGGATGTCATCGTAAGAGAGGACGCGGGACTGCGGAAAACGCTGGTGCAGCGCCTGTTCACCCGTCGTACCTTTTACGGCGCCAATGCGTGCCCGGCTATAGTCATCAAGCTTGTCCGGTGATTTTACCGGGACCAGGAACTGCTGGCCGGTGACGAAGTAAGGCGTCGAGAAATCAATGACCTGTGCGCGTTCCGGGGTGATGGTGATATCCGCCACGATGAGATCCGCTTTTCCGGACTGTAGCAGCGGAATGCGGTTAGCCGGATTGGTGGTGACCAGTTCAAGCTTGACGCCGAGCGATTTCGCCAGCGCTTTGGCGAAGTCCACATCCTAACCCACGATCTCATGCGTTTTGGCATCAATCGAGCCAAAGGGTGGATTAGCATCAAATGTGGCCACTTTCACCACGCCTGCTGCCTTGATATCCGCCAGCCGATCGGCCTGCGCCTGCGCTGAAACCAGGCCCCAGGCTGCCACTAATCCCAGAACCTGCGCCCGTTTTTTAAACCCTTTCATTTTTGCAGCCATAGTCATACGCCATCCCGTTGTTTTTGTTTTACCCCGTTACGCTCCCATAAGGGAAAGCTATCGCCAAATAAGAAATCGTTCTTTGCTATGTGAAAAAAAGCATGAGTGAACAAGGTGTTAAAGAAGAGAGCAGACGGTGGGGCGCTATTTGCAGATCCTGCACATCGACAGTGGATTTTGATATTTCCCCCCGGCGCAATTTGGGTGTTTAACTGAGGACAGGTTAAGCGAGAAGGGTAATGACGATGAAAAAATGGATAAGCACGTTACGGCGGTTTTTTGCGCCCCGACCAGCGAATGCGGAGAACAGCGCGCAACGTGTTCTTGAGTCAATACTGCCTGTCGCCAGCCTGTATGGCGTGGACGTAGCCAACATCGACCCGGAGTGGTTCCATGATAAAACGTCACGCTGAACTGCGCCGGACGCGCGAAATGTACTGGAATGAGTTGTGCGTGGTGTCTGTAAAGCGAGGATGAAGGGAAAAATACCCAGGCTAATCCTCGGTAAATGATGGCCGTTTTGTTACCACTATCTCCTTTCACAGATGGAGATAATAATGAAACGGACAGTATTAACCCCCGCGCTTTCTGCCACCGCACTTCTGCTTACCATGCAGGCGGCACACGCTGGACCACAGGCACATGTTGTATGCAGTTATTCCCACACCCTCGGCGATGATGCCATTATGATGTTCGGCATGCCCAACGAGGCTATGCTGCACGATTTTTTTGGTAACGTGCATACGGATGCTTACTCCAGCCGTGAATCGCTGCGTACCCAGGAAAAGACCACCTGCGATAACAAAGCAGACAGCTCGGCCTACTGGGCTCCGTCGCTAAAATTGCCGGACGGAACGGTGGTCAAACCCGCCTATCAAAAAACCTATTATCAAGCATCGAACGTTGACGCCTGGCCGCTGCACCCGTTCCCGGCGGGGCTGTCGCTGCTGGCGGGCGATCACCACGGCACCGCGCCAAATCTGCATATCACCTTTTTATGCGCCAATGGCAAGGGTTACACCACCAGAACGGGTGAAGTCTGCGGCTTACGCAAGGCGAAGGATGCCGTGCAGTTTAATATCGGCATTCAGTTCCCGAACTGCTGGGACGGGGTCAACCTGAAGCCCGCCCACGGCCTGGCTAACTCCACCTACGATACGAAAGGACAGTGTCCGTCCGCCTTCCCGGTGAAGATCCCGACGGTGAACATGAATATTGCGTACGTGCTCCCGACAATTAGCTCTCTGGATACCAGTAAAGTCCAGCTTTCCCTCGACCCCATCATGCATGGCAGTGAGCGTGAAGAGCGGTGGGGTAGCCTGTATACGGCACATGCTGACTTCATGAACGGCTGGACGGAAGATGCCGCGCGCTTTATGACCGACCTGTGCATGAACCGCGGAATGGATTGCGGCACCACCGTGCCGTATGGTTATTCAAAAGCGAAGGCCAACGTCTGGCTCAGCAGCATAGAACCCGCACTTTCACAGCCCGATCCCCAGGTCTTACTGGCGCAGGATAACTGGAAGAACGGTGGACGCACGAAAAACAGCGAAACATTGTCGCTGGTGAAGTTCCACATTCCACCGCTGCCTGCCGGACAGGATCCTGCCCAGTTTAAATACCGCGTAAGAATTTTTGGCGGGAAAGTGGAAACCAACGGCGCGGATCAAATTTTCTTCTATCCGGCGAGTAACGACTGGGATCCGGCCACCGTAAGCTGGCATTCACGGCCGTCCTGCAACTACCGCTCGGATGCGGTGCTTTACCTGAACCACTCCCGCGAATACCGGATGGTGGACGTGGATAAAGCGGTGCGTAAGGCGCTGGCAGAAGGGAAAACCGAAATTTCGTGGTATATCGGCGGCGATCGTCAGGGAAATCACTATCAGTTTGAGACGGGCTCATCTCCCCAAAGCCTGATCCTGATGCTGACCGGGTTTAGCAAAACGCCGGAGATCTGATATTGGGTAGCAAAAGGCATTCATAAAAAAGCACCGGGGAGCCCGGTGCTTTTTCTTCAGATCTTGCAGGCATCGCCGCAGTCGTCATCGGCGACAATCGCCTGGGCTTTTTTATCCGCATCGTCGAGACGTTCCGCGTTGCGCTCTTCTGCTTCATCCAGCCCGTTAAAGACTAAGTTATCCAGATCAATTTCCATGTGCCACCTGCGTTATTCAGTTTTTGATACTGGCACAGTATAAGTCAAAAAAAGCGGGCCAGGCACCCCTCAGCACATATGGATAATCCCTGCCATACTCAGTGCTTTATTGCTGAGGAAAGCCGATGATTACACTCTGTAAAACCTGCGGTACCGCTTACGATGAACAGCCCAAAAACTGCCCGATTTGCGACGATGAGCGCCAGTATGTCCCGGTGACGGGCCAGGCATGGACGGACTTCGACAGCCTCACGACCACGCACACCAACAAATGGCAACAGCTGGAGCCGCAGCTGTTCAGCATCAAAACCGTTCCCGCTTTTGCCATCAACCAGCGCGCGCTTCTGCTGCGTACGCCACAGGGCAATGTTCTGTGGGACTGCATCGCCAATCTTGACCCGGCGACCAGAGCGTTAGTTGACGCGCTCGGGGGCATCAGCGCGATCGCGATTTCGCACCCGCATTACTACACCACCATGCAGGAGTGGGCCGCCGCGTTTAACGCGCCGATCTACCTGCACGCCAGCGATCGGCAGTGGGTGATGCGTGACAGCCCGGCGATACGCTTCTGGGAGGAGGACGCCCTGGAGATTATGCCTTTGGTGACTCTGCTAAGGCTTGGCGGGCATTTTGCAGGCGGCACGGTGCTGCACTGGCAGTCAGGCGACGGTGTGCTGCTGGCCGGTGATATTTTGCAGGTTACACCCGGAAAAGACGCCGTGTCGTTTATGTGGAGTTATCCGAATATGCTGCCGCTGCCTGCCCGCACCGTTGAGTCGGTGATCGGCCGACTGACCGGGAAAACGTACCAGCGCCTGTACGGGGCCTTTGAAGGGCAGAACATCCCGGTGAACGCAGATGAGATCGTGCAGCGGTCGGGCCAGAAATATATTGCTTGTCTCCGCTAAGACGCGGTGGTTAAATTTTACGAGTGTGATCGCGATCATACCTAAACTAAAACAGATAAAAGAGAAATGGCTATGCAACATATCATTGAAGGTTTTCTCAGCTTTCAAAAAGAGATTTTCCCGCAACGTAAAGAGCTTTTTCGTAGTTTAGCGTCCAGTCAGAATCCCAAAGCGCTGTTTATCTCCTGCTCCGACAGCCGTCTGGTTCCGGAACTGGTTACGCAACAGGAGCCAGGACAGCTCTTTGTCATTCGAAACGCGGGCAACATTGTGCCTCCGTTCGGGCCGGAGCCTGGCGGTGTCTCTGCGACCATCGAATATGCGGTCGTGGCCCTGGGCGTGACCGATATCGTTATTTGCGGCCACTCCAACTGCGGCGCGATGAAGGCGATTGCTGACAACGCCGATCTGGAGCCGATGCCGGCCGTTTCCCACTGGCTGCGCTATTCTGATGCGGCAAAAGCGGTGGTGGAGAAGAAAACCTGGGATAAGCCAATCGATAAAGTGAATGCGATGGTGCAGGAAAACGTCTTTGCGCAGCTGAGCAACATCAAGACCCATCCGTCGGTGGCGGTAGGCCTGCGCAACAATGCCATTCGCCTGCACGGCTGGGTATATGACATCGAAAGCGGCAAAATCCTTGCCCTGGACAAGAACACAAAATCGTTCGTGTCGTTGTCGGAAAACCCGGAAGTCTTCTTCGAGTAATCCGACACCGCAGGGCAGGGAAGCCCTGTTAAAACTCCATGTAAGGTAACTTCCTTCGCACCCCCGACGCAGGTTTTCCAGCCGCTTTCGCCATCGCTTTACCAATTTCAGCGCACTCAGACAAACCCTGAACAAACGGATGATCGTGCATCAGCCAGGGGATCGCCCCAAAAGCGATACGCCCCCGCAGTGATGCCGGCGCCAGCAACGTATAGTCTTCCCCCACGTCCGGAACGTCATCGCCGGTTCCCGCAAGCTGTTTACGCAGGGTGGGGAAGGGAATGTCCTTGTTTCTGAGCGGCTTTTGTCCGCGCGCGTCGATAAACACGTCGAAGCGGTAACTTTTTTTTGCCGTGGTGATGACGGTCTGATCGCTGCCGATATCCAGGTCGTAATCATCACCGAGTGCGACCACGCTAATGATCCCTGCCTCGCGCAGCGCCAGTAACCGGCGGATAGACTGCGGTGGAATGGCGGCATAATTATCGATAAACACACGCTCCAGCCCGGATTTAAACCGCTCTCTGTCATGCTCATTGAGTGAAGGGACGATGGCCTGTACCACTTCATGCAGACGAAGCACGGTATAGCGCCAGGCAACGGTGCGTTTTTCGCGCTTGTTGCGCTCCACTTCTTTCAGATTCGCTTCGGCCCAGGTGAAAGGACCGTGCTTTTTACGATCCTCAAACCAGGCATCACGGAGCGTGTCGGCATTCAGCGTGCCGAGCGCTATCGCCTGACACCATCGCGGATCGGCCAGCTCAAGCTCTTTCACCATCAGCGCAAAGATGCGGTCAAGCAGCCCATCCGGGCCTTTGTCGATTTCGCTTGCCACCACACAATCCGTTAACACCGACAGTGGTTCATAAGGGATAGGGCAGTAAAAATCGGCCTCCGGCAGAACGCCCGTGCGGGACATCAGCATGATTTTTAGCCCTTCGCTGCCTTTATTGACAACGAACTGCTTCCCGCTAAACCGGCCATGCTGCATCACAACCGCCATTGCAGCGTCCAGCCCGCTGAGGGATGTACCCATGATCCCCACTTCACAGGCTCGGACCTCCGCGTCCATCAGCCCTGACCATGGGCTTGGGAAATATGCGCGGGTGGTTTCATCTTCATCAGGCCAGACGTGGCCGGTGGCAACAACCGCAAGATCAAACCGCCTTGAGAAAGGGGCATCGTTCACTGAAAGGGCCACGCCGTCTGCATCAGCCTTAATATCAGTGACTTCTGCGTTGGGGTGAACCTCGATATGAAACCCAGCCTTTTTCGCCTCGGCAGCGACAGCGAGAAACCGGTCGTGGAAATATTCACCCAGCAGAATACGGGGCAGAAATTGCCGGTCGTGCAGCTTCTCACTGTCGACGTTATAGCGGGCAAGGCGGGCCGCATTCTGCTGTTTGAGCCAGTCCAGGTAAGTGATGAAAATGGGCGGTATTTCAATACTGGCGATGTTCGCCAGCATCAGCCGGGAATTATCCTCGTCGCTGTAGGGCATTCCGACACCGGGTTGGTCTGCCTTTTCGAAAACGGTGATCGAAATCGTCGCTGCGTTGTTAAGAAGTGAGTAAAAGGTGTAAATCCCTGTTGGGCCTGAGCCGATAATGGCGATTTTTTTCATCGAAAGCGTTCCTGCGTTTCTGAACCATACAACAAGCGTAGCAGGAGAAAGGCTAAGTCATTCAATGAAGGGAGAAATTAAGACGTTTAGAAGAGGGGATGCTGCGCCCCTTCCTGAATTTATGGGAAAGTCAATTCAATTGACCCTGCTGATTAGATATAATTCTGCCTGATTTTCTGAAAGGAATAACTGTTTGGTCCCAGGTTTATCGATTATCTGTATGTGATAGGGGTTAAAAAAAGAGATAGGATATTTAAATATATAGTGGGGCCAATATTATCCTTATTTTTTATAACTGTGAGTGATGGAATAGTCCGTGGCTGGACTATTCCATCACTTCGATAAAGTAACAAAATAATCTGGTAGCCAACCTTTGAGCAACTTTTTGTCAGGCTCACAAAAAGCGCGCAAGGGCATTTCGGCAGGCCGCTACGCGGCGTTCTTTTTTATTCTTATTGGTGGAATATTCTTAATAAAAGTCCAATTGTAGATCTTTGATCTGAAAAGTTGATTTCAAATGGACATTTGCTCTAATATGGCTTTGTAAACAAACGTCACTCACTTAACATTTATTTCTTTTAAAGAAAGGGATTGCTATGGCCGATTCATTCCAGAATGAGGTGCCCAAGGCA
>ERZ773138.2549-NODE-2549-length-13531-cov-5.759944_pt1 | contig 13531 bp, 17 predicted proteins | sample MGYA00511114_ERZ773138 | MGnify/ENA primary metagenome ERZ773138 (study PRJEB29015, sample SAMEA2737805) | human gut metagenome | biome: human gut; feature: human-associated habitat; material: faeces | place: China | collected 2012 ...
ATGTGGTTATGCAATAACTTCCAGTATGGGAAGTTTGAGTTAATTATACAGGAAATAAATTGGGGTGGCAAGTTTGACTTATTGGATAGGCAGTTTTATAATAAAGAGCAGATAATTTGGCGTTATTTAGTTTATAAGACAATGCTCGTAGTGTGGTGATATGCCACCAAGAATTGCTTTAGCAATTCTTGCAAAGCAAAGCGTTTGCTTTGCTTTTTTACAAGCGCAGAAATGGGGGAAGATTATGGCAGATCGAAGACGCAGACGCAAGGCGCAGGCAGAAGACGCAGAGCGGGCCTTACGATATATGCAGGCATTGCAGGGTAAGAAGATTCCATTGCTGACGTTAGATGCAAAATGGCATGCGTTGTTTCCGGATTTTCGCAAAACAAGAGAGATTAAGCGCTTGGAAAAAGAACTAAACCGTTTGATCGAAAAGCAGGGGCAGACTGCCAATGATCTGTTGGATTACAAAAAGGCAAAGAAAGTATTGATGCAGAATGTTATTGATAATATGACAGATGGTCATGAGTTTGACAGCCCGATCCGTGTGCGCAAACAAGAAAAGAATAAGCAGTTGATCGAAGAAATCAATGATAAGATCGCCAAAGCAAAAGAAGATAAGTTTCAATTTCCTGCAGAAATAGCAGCAAAAAATCATGAATTATTGATTGCCTGCATGCAGGTATGTTATACAGAATTATCTGAAAATACAGAGCGGATCGAGCAGGCAGAGGCGGAGATCACTGCCCTTAGAGAACAGCTCAAGAATACAATCCTCCATAAACAGGATATGGAGATGCGTAACACGGAAGTATATAAATATATGCATAATCTGTTGGGACCGGACGTCGTAGAAATATTTGACCGGGATCACAGAGTATGGCGTGGTAACATGGAAGAAAATCATTTGGATGCTGGAGGAAACAATGAGTGAGATTGTTGGCATTGGCGTTGACATGATAGAGATCAGCCGGGTGCTGGCTGCATACAGCAAAGAAAGTTTTCGAAAACGTCATTTCACGGAAGAGGAGCAGCAGCTTATTGCTCACAAAGAAGCTCGTGCGGCAACGACCTTTGCTGCAAAAGAAGCTGTCGTGAAAGCGATGGGTACGGGATTTACGGGAATTTCACCGATAGAGATCAATATATTGCGTGATTCGAGTGGAAGACCGACTGTGACGCTGCTTGGCAGGGCTAAAGAGAAAGCATTAGATCTGGGAATTGACCAAATCCTATTATCTATTGCAGATACGAAAGAAATGGCGATTGCGTATGCAACGGCAATTTCAAGCGGTAGATAATCGAGAAAGGAAAGCAAGATTAGAATGGAATATATCGTAAATGGTAGTCAGGCAAGAGAGATCGATCGTTGCTCCATACAGGAAATCGGAATTCCGTCTATGGTTTTGATGGAAAAGGCAGCGATGTCTGTGGCAAGTTGTATTATGGCACAGGCAGATAAAAAGCAGGACCGTATACTGGTTGTATGCGGGACAGGCAATAACGGTGGAGATGGTGTGGCTGCTGCGCGTATGCTGCGGGATGCCGGTTATATTGTTAGAGTCCTTGTTTTGGGACAGGAAGCACGTTGCTCAGAAGAGATGAAACAGCAGATATCCATTGCAAGACATCTTGGTGTGTCCGTCTTTTGGGACAACCTTACTGGGGAAACGACATTCACAGAGACGAGTTTTTCAGAATATAGTATTATCGTGGATGCAATCTTTGGCATTGGATTATCGAGAGATGTAACGGGTGTGATTGCCGATTATATTAACGCGATCAATCGAAGTGCTGCAGATGTTTTGGCTGTGGACATTCCATCCGGCATTAGTGCGGATACCGGTGCGGTATTAGGAACAGCTGTAAAAGCAACGATAACAGTAACTTTTGGACATAATAAACGTGGGTTGGTATTATATCCGGGAACGGAGTATGCGGGACAGGTAGTGGTAACGGATATTGGATTTCCGGAAATGGTAACAGAGAGAGTGATGAAGCAGTCACAGACGTTTACGTATACCAAAGAAGACCTTTCGGTATATTTTCCAAATCGAAAGAAACGTTCAAACAAAGGAAGTTATGGACGTGTTGTTGTCATTGCCGGATCCAAGGATATGAGCGGAGCCTGTTATCTTTCCGGTGAGGCAGCCTATCGTATGGGGTGTGGACTGGTGCATATTGTGACAGCGCAGGAAAATGCAGAGGTCATCCGTATAAAATTGCCGGAAGCTATTGTTACCGGCTGGTCGGAAAATGTGACGGCGGAGCAGGAAGCAGACATTACCGCAGCGATACATAAAACAGCAGCGGTCGTGATCGGTCCGGGATTGGGGCAGGAAGCCGGAGCGGAGAGATTGCTGGATCTGGTGCTGCAGGAAGCAAAGAAACTGCCTGAGCTGCCGGTTGTAATTGATGCAGATGGGTTAAATCTTTTAGCCAAAAAGGGATTGTATTCTACACTTGGCAGACAGTATGTTCTGACTCCACATTTGCGGGAAATGAGTCGTTTATCCGGGAAGAGTGTTCAGGAGATTGCGGACGATATGACATCGGCAGTTATGGGACAGCAGGCGGGAGCGACAATTGTGCTCAAAGATGCGAGAACACTGGTCAGTGATGGTGATTGGCTCTATATTAATTTATCGGGCAACAGCGCCTTATCTACAGGTGGATCCGGAGATGTGCTAAGTGGAATGATCGGCGGATTATTGGCACAAGGATGCACACAGAGAACGGCAGCTACGCTGGCAGTGTATATGCATGGATTAACAGCGGAGCAGTATTGCGAGAGCGCACCGCCGCATTGTATGCTGGCGAGAGACATATTAGAAATGATACCGAAGATTGGAGGCAACTCATGAAAACATATTATCGCGTGCAGGCAGATATAGACTTGGATGCTATTTATAAAAATGCAGAAAATGCAAAGAAACTTACTAAGCCGGGTACAAAGTTTATGGCGATCGTTAAGGCTGATGCATATGGTCATGGTGCAATACCTGTCGCTAAAGTATTAGATCCCATTGCAGATGCTTATGGCGTTGCAATTTTGGAAGAAGGAATTGAGCTTCGTCAGGCAGGGATCACTAAGCCGATCCTAATCCTTGGTTTTACGCCGGCACCGCTATATCCGAGTATGATCGAATATGACATTGCGACCGCCGTATTTCAATATGACATGGCAAAGAAAATGTCAGATGCAGCGGTTCAACTAGGAAAAAAGGCAAAAATACATATCAGTCTGGACACGGGGATGAGCCGCATCGGGTTTGCTTTGACCGAGGAGAGTCTGCAGACGATATGCAAGATAAATCAGCTCCCGGGGATCGAGATAGAGGGCTGCTTTTCACATTTTGCACGCATGGATGAAAAAGATAAGACAAAAGCGGAACAACAATTTTCGCGCTATGAAACATTTGTCCATAAAATGGAACAGGCAGGGGTGAAAATCCCGGTAAAACATATTTCAAACAGTGCCGGTATTATGGAAATGCCAAAAGTGAATGAAGATATGGTTCGAGATGGAATCTGTCTATATGGATTATATCCTTCGGAAGAAGTGAATAAGGAGCGGCTGCCGCTTGAGCCGGCTATGCAGTGGAAGACCTATGTTTCCTATGTCAAAGAGCTGGAAGCAGGTATCGAGATTGGATATGGTGGAACGTATACGACCACGAAACCAACGATGGTTGCAACGATTCCGGTTGGATATGCAGATGGTTATGCCCGCTCTTTGTCTGGTAAGGGATGTGTCCTTATTCACGGACAGAGAGCACCGATCTTGGGACGCATCTGTATGGATCAGTTTATGGTGGATGTCACTGATATTCCGGGAACAGCGGAGGGTGACGAATGTATGCTTTTTGGAGAGCAGGAGGGAGAAATCTTGTCAGTAGAAGAAGTCTCAGAGCTTGCCGGTTCTTTCAATTATGAATTTGTCTGTGATGTCGGACGACGAGTTCCTAGGGTATTCTATCAAAACGGTAAAGCAGTAGAGACTAAAGATTATTATCCGGAATATTAAGAGAGCGTCCGTTCTTGCTTTTTGTGAAGATGGGACGATTAATAGCAACAAAAGAAAACGTTTACGAATACTTTTCAAAAAACTGGTAAAGATAGGAAATAAGCCACAAAAACTTTTAGGAATGGAGCGTGAACGTTTTGGTTATTAAACGTGGAGACATATTTTTTGCAGATTTACGACCGGTAGTGGGTTCGGAACAAGGCGGGGTCAGACCGGTACTTATTATACAGAATGACATGGGAAATCGACACAGCCCAACGGTCATTTGTGCAGCTATTACATCCCGCATGAACAAAGCAAAACTTCCAACGCATATATCGTTGGACATGAAAAAATATGATATTAGTAAAGACTCTGTTATTCTTTTGGAGCAGATCCGAACCATTGATAAATCAAGGCTTCGAGAAAAGGTTTGTCATTTGGATCAGGACATATTGCAAAAGATCGATCAGGCTCTTTGCATTAGTTTAGCGATTGAGGAGAAAACACATCAATGAAAATTACGATATTAACCGTTGGAAAGATCAAAGAAAAATTTTTTCGGGGAGCGGTCGAAGAGTACAGCAAGAGATTGAGTCGTTATTGCAAGCTGGAGATCATCGAAGTGGCAGATGAAAAAACACCGGATCATGCCAGTGCGCATGAAGAAGAACTCATACGCGCCAAGGAGGCAGAGCGGCTCAAAAAATACATAAAAGATAATGCTTATACGATAGCACTTGCCATAGACGGTAAGCAATATTCCTCCGAGGACTTTTCTGCACATGTCCATGATTTGGGACTGAAAGGGGAAAGCCATTTGCAGTTGATCATTGGTGGTTCGATCGGACTTGCTCCTGAGATCTTATCGTTAGCGCAGGAGAAGATCAGCTTTTCTAAAATGACCTTTCCACATCAGTTGATGCGCGTGATCTTGTTGGAGCAGATCTACCGGGCGTATCGGATCATGAACGGGGAACCCTACCACAAATAGGGTGCAGGACATCCGGTGGATGTCCGTTTTGCACCGACCGAAGCGGGGCGGAGACATTGAAAACCTCAGAGGCATAGAATTGACTGAGTTCTTTAGAATGAGGGATGCTTCTTGTCCGAAGGGCAAGAAGATGGAAATTGAAGTAAACTTAACAAATCGATATTTGACAGAGGAAAATGCATGAGTAATTTGTATGTTTCAGATTTAGATGGGACATTATTGAGAAGTAACGAAGTAACCTCTAAATACACAAATCAAGTAATCAATTCGTTGGTGAAAGAAGGGATGATTTTTTCCTATGCTACGGCACGTTCTTTAGTTACAGCTAAAAAAGTGACCGAAGGAATAAATGCAAAAATTCCGTTGATTGTATATAACGGAGCATTTGTGATTGATAATATTACGGAAAAAATAATAATTGCTAATTATTTTGATGATTCAGTACATTCAGTACTAGAAGATTTGTTTAGTAATAATGTGTATCCCATTGTTTACGCATACATTGATAATGCGGAAAAATTTTCGTTTGTGCGAAAAATGTGTACAGAGGGTATGAATATGTTCCTCGAAAGCCGTAAAGGCGATGTTCGAACAAATGAGGTGAATTCATTGTCTGAGTTGAAAGAGGGTAATATTTTTTATATTACTTGTATTGATGAGCCAAAAAAACTTATGCCTTTGTATGATAAATATAAGGATAAATATCATTGTGTATATCAGACGGATATTTATACAAATGAACAGTGGTTAGAAATTATGCCGTTAGAAGCATCAAAATCAAATGCTATAAAACAATTACAAAGCAGGTTGAATTGCGAAAAGTTAATTGTGTTTGGTGATGGAAAAAATGATATAGACATGTTTCAAATGGCTGATAAAAGTTATGCTGTTGCAAATGCACATAATGATTTAAAACAATTTGCAACAGAGGTGATTTTGTCGAATGACGAAGATGGTGTTGCTAGATGGCTTGAAGCAAACTATAAACAATAGAAGCGGGTAAAAATTCCAATTTATTCAAGGTAATGATGTTTATTATATAGTAATTGTATGGAAGAGAAGTTGTCATGGCTTCTCTTCTAATCATTTTAGAAGATATATAGTTTTATTGGTTTGAAATAACAGAAATAACAGGTATAAAAATAGCTTGTATTTATTGTATGATTTGTATATAATATAAGTGAAAGAGAGGTGTATATTATGACAGTAGATACAAATACAATGATTTCTATAACAGAAGCTAATCAGAATTTTTCAAAGGTTGCTCGAGTTGTTGACGAACATGGTACAGCGGTTATTCTTAAAAATAATGTGCCAAAATATCTTGTGATAGACTTTGGCAAAGCAGAACAGGAAAAAATAGCATCCACGGAGGACGTATTTGCTATATCAGAACGCCTTATTAAGCAGAATATGGAAGCTTATGAGGTACTTGCCAAATGATAAGATTAAGCAAAGGGCAGGTCGTTTTACTTCATAAAAGGCTGATTGAGACTACTGGCGGTAGTAATGGTATTCGTGATGATGGGATGCTTGATTCAGCACTTGCTAATCCATTTCAGTCATTCGGAGATGAAGAGTTATATCCAAGTATACAAGAAAAAGCAGCACAACTTTGTTTTGGAATTGTAAAAAATCATCCTATGATTGATGGAAATAAACGCTTAGGTTCTCATGTGATGCTGGTATTTTTAGCATTAAATGGTTATGAACTTTCATACACGCAAACGGAATTGAGCGATATAATACTTGATTTAGCCTCTGGTAAAATAGGAGCAGAGGATATATTGCAATGGATTATCAGTCATCAAAAATAATGTATAAGATTATTATATATATGTAATACTCAACGGACAAATATACGATACAATAAGCATTAATATAAATATTTGCTGGCTTGGAGGTTAAAAATGATAACAGATACATTTGATAATTTATCGGAAGAAATAATTAAGGTTAATCGTAACGATAATGCGGTTAAGGTAGATGCCTGCATTCTTACATTTTCTCATGTGATTTTAAAATATGTTTTAGAAAATTTTGAGTGTAAAAAAATTGGAGATTTATTTTCGTCTAATGGAGTGAATCCTGTTTATGGATTTGAGTATAAGAATAGGTATTTTGCTGTATATATGTCTTATGTTGGAGCACCGGCATGTGTGGCAGATATAGAAGATACTATGTCGATTATTAACACAGATAAATATGTTGTTTTTGGTGGTTCGGGATGTTTGAATAAAGAGGTTGCACGTGGAAAGGTTATGGTGCCTACTGAGGCTTATCGTGATGAAGGAACTTCATATCATTATGCGCCTGCTTCAGATTATATTAAAATCCAAAATGCAGATGTAGTAGCGAATTTTATGGAAACAGTCGGTTTGCCTTATGTGAAAGGAAAAACATGGACAACAGATGCGGTGCATAGAGAAACGAGAGCGAATTTTGAAAAACGTAAAGCCGATGGCTGCATTTCTGTCGAAATGGAATGTGCTGCTGTTCAAGCTGTATGTGATTATAGAAAACTTAATGCCTACTTCTTTTTTACTTGTGGTGATTTGTTAGATGCACCTAAATGGGATGAACAGATGAAGAAAGATCAAGTCAAGCATACACAGCATGATGCAGGACATTTTGATATTGCTCTTGAACTGGCTTACTATATTACGGAATAGAAATATTGGAAGGAAACTTTTAAAATAACATAGAGAATACAACCATAAGAATAGAATTTGATTTTTATAGTATCAAGTTCAAAAGACAACTAACAGAATATTTATGTTTACAGGAGGGTGCATCGAAAGAGGCATCCTTTTTTCTGCTTTAAAAGAGGAAGAATTGGCATTTGTGATTCGACTATGATGGAGAAAATGTAATCAAGAGATGAAAGGGGGTGCGTTGTAAGAATATGGTATTTATGGTAGAATGATAATGGTAATGCAAATAGAAACTGTAAATGGAGTATTGTTATGGAAATAAAAAAAGCTGAAATCAAAGATTTAGATGTCGTAGTTAAAATGAAAATGGAAATGTTTATAGAAGTAGGTTCAATATCTTTATTACAGGATAATGCTGAAAAAAAGATATATGAGAAATATAAAGAATTATATCAGGATGGGAAAGGTTGTCATTATTTAATATATGAAAATGATACTGTTATTGCGTGCGGAGGTGCTGTGATCAAAGAAGATGTTCCGTTTTGTTTTTTCAAAACTCCAACGTATGGCTATATAATTGATATATATTGTGTTCCGGAAAAGAGGAGAAGTGGTTATGCTTCAAAGATAATGGCGGAGCTGATTAAATGGTTGCAAAATAAAGGGGTACACAATATAAAACTAAAGCCATCATCGGCAGGACGACATTTATATGAAAAATTTGGATTTGGTGATTCAGGAGAAATGGAAACTTGGTTATAATATTTGGGGTTAATAAATAGTAAAAGAGAGTATGCAGTGAATTAAAAATTGAAATAGCAGTATAGTGAAAGTATATAGGAGAACATAATGAAGAAAGAAATAGCAGTTAAATTTGATGATTTGGAATGGCTGTATTCCCAAAATTGGGAATATTTTGATTATGGAAATTGTAAACGCCATTTGCAAGTTATTATGCCATATAGTAAAAAAGGACTTGAAAAGAAATATCCAGTTATTTTTTATATTACTGGTGCAGCATGGCACAAACAAGAAATGTATAATGATATTCCAAAACTCGTAGAGTTAGCGAAAAAGGGGGCTGCAATTGTATCAATTGAGGTTCGTGAGTCTGATATTGCAATTTTTCCAGCGCAGATAGAGGATATTAAAAATGCGATGGAGTGCGTTGTAGAAAAAATAACAAAATTTAACCTTCCGTTTGATATAAAAGAAGCTTACCTTATGGGACATTCTTCAGGGGGGCATTTAGCTATGATGGCAGTGTTACATAACGCTTGTGGAATGATTGAAATGCCGAATGTAAAAGGAGTTATTTTAGAGAGTGCATCCTCTGATATTTTGATTTGTTCCAATGAGCCATTACCACCTTGGATGTCTGTTCGCCCATCAACAGTTCTTTTGGGAATTGATAGTATTGAGGGAAATGAAGAAATTGCATATAAAGCATCATGTACATCTTTAATTAATGAGGATATAATATTGCCACCTGTATTGATGTTTCATTGTATAAACGATCCCGTTGTTTCTGTTGAAAATAGCAGAACTTTATATGAAAAATTGGAAGAGAAAAATCACAGCGTGGAGTATTATGAGATAAAGGATTGGGACGAACATGGAGGAAATATATATTTTTCTGAAACTGTTCTAACTATTATTCAAGATTTTATAAAAAAGACTAAGTAACAGCTTGACTTACACCTGTAATCCTCAATGGACAAAATTTTCTTGATCCCATTGAGGATTATTGTCTTACAAAGCTGAACTATAACGAATACCATTGAGGAATCAGTCCTCACTGGATGCAAAAGTACCTGATTCCACTGAGGAACAAAAATCCGAAATGGCGTTACGGTGAACCGTATCACAAATAGGGTGCAAAACGGACCGGGGCGGAGACATTGAAAACCTCAGAGGCATAGAATTGACCGAGTTCTTTGGAGTGAGGGATGCTTCTTGTCCGAAGGGCAGGAAAATACAATTTAGAAATATTAATAATGGAAAGTGTAAGGAAGAGTAGTTGATTGGGCTGCTCTTCTAATTTTTTGCACGAAGGCAAAGTGAGAATGTTTACAGGAAAAATGGATGTATGATAGAATATTGAAAAACTGGAAGTTGCGGAGGAATAAAAAAATGAACAAAAGTGAAATTATTAAAAAGGTTGCACCATGTTCTTTAATGTGCCACACTTGTTCGGCATATAATGATGGTATCATTTGTGTGTCGGCTAAAACATTATTAAAATATTTAGAGGGCATAAAAGAATTTTATGAGGTACATATGACCGATGCCGTAGAAAGTTATAACAACTTTGAGGGAGTACTTAGCATATATGCGGACGCTTCTTGTTCAGGCTGCCGTAGCACAGAACATAATGGTTGTAGCATCGAAGGGTGTTTTTTGCTTGAGTGTACAAAGAACCATGGCGTTGATTTTTGTGGAGAGTGCAATGAATTTCCATGTAAAAAAACGCAGGGATTGTTTGAAGAAACAGTATATCGGCAGTGGTTGGAAGGAAATCAACAAATTAGAGAATATGGTATAGAGGCATTTTGGAAAAATAATTCCGAAAATCCGCATTATAAACCGTATAAAAAGTAATTAAAAATCCGGTTTTGAGAACTGGATAGCTTGGGATTTGGTGAAGTCAGTGAAAACTTGAATTATGGAGGAAAAATAGATGATTTCCATTGACACGAAAAGACTACATCTGCGCAATATATCGCAAAATGATGTACAGGCAATGTTTGATTATAGAAATAACGAAATATGTGCCCGATATCAGAGAGGGCAGATAAAAGACTTTGAAGAAATTCCAAATTTAATTGAACGTAGAAAAAATGATGAAATATCAATTGATTCGCCTTGTATGATTGCAGTAGCCCTAAAAGAAACAAACGAACTGATTGGTGAAATAATTGTTAAGCCAAAGGATAATACAATTTCCTTAGGGTATAAGGATCTCGGCTATGTTCCAAGTATGGATTCTAAGACATTCGGCAAGTGGACAACATTGGTTACAGAGGAAAAATTTGCTCGACAAAGTAAATAACCTCCTTTCACAAAAACTTCAATTAATTTGTAAGAATAAATGTTTTACTCAGGAGGTGCTTGCAGGAAAATTAGATGTATCCAGACAGGCTGTAGTGAAGTGGGAGTCTGGACAAGCATATCCTGATATTAGCAACCTTATTCAAATTAGCAAGTTATTCAATGTTACAAATGTTAATACATACGCTGCTTATATGAATGAGACGGATTCGACGAGATTAGTAACACCGGAAATACAAAAATTGATAACGGAAAATTTATGAGGAACAAGTTGGAATCATAAAAAGAATTTATTATGGATGATAAATGCATTTATGGGGATTTGCGTATGAAATGTGATTATACGAACAGGGATTTGCGTGTAAAATATATTTACATGAACGGGGATTTCTGTGATTATTTTTGATGAAGTTCAACTGCTTCCAAAGGCCAGACAGGCAATTAAATATCTTGTTGCAGATGGAAGATATAAGTATATTGAAACAGGTTCCTTAATATCCATTAAAAAAATATAATAGAAGAATTTGTAAAGCAGGAAGGATATTCAAACATATCTTGTTCCGATTCCGGGGATATGCCATTTAACCTGTATCTATCCAACCTTGAATAGATAGTTGTATGGAAATTGAATGCGTGATAGAATGCTATAAAGGGGAATAGGTGATGATCGTGCTTTAAGCGCGAGGCGTTTCTTGTCCGTAGGGCAAGAAGATGGAAACTGAAGTAAACTTAACAAATCGAAAGTTGTGGAGAAATTTCCTGAACTTTCCTTATTTTATAGGCTTTCCAGCCCCTTAGATAGTGAAATGATATGTATTTTCCCTTATTTTTGCCCTTGTGAGGAATCCGCAAGGGAAATAAGGGAAATTTTATGCCAAAGTATGTAAGAGAAGTTGCCAGTGGCAAGTTCTCTGCATTTAAGCATTGCTCGCTACTTTATCAAGAAGTCTTGCGGAATCCCGTTTAGCTTTTCGTGTTGAGTGAGCGTAAATATTCATTGTGGTACTGACATCGGAATGTCCTAACAACTCCTGTACATCTTTCGGAGCCGCTCCATTCGAGAGCAGGTTGCTGGTATAGGTGTGACGTAACTGGTGGAAGTGAAAATCTTCAAATCCTTCCAGCTTCTTTGACACTGACCTGCAAGCAATGCCGAGTGTACTCGGCAGTTCCAGACTGCCATCCGGTCTGAGGCAGACAAAGGATATTTCTTTATAATCTGCCGGGACTTCCTGCGTTCCGTCAAGGTGATAGTATTCATAATACACCCTGTTTTTTACATGCACCTCTTTGTAGTAGTTGCGGTGGTAAAGTTCCCCGTACTGCATCCGGCTTTTCAGTTGTTCCCGTCTTGCTGCTTTCAATATTTCAGTCAGCGTATCTCCAAAATCAACAATCCTTACTTTCTTTCGCTTGGTTGTTCCAATCACATTTTTATGCTTCGTTCCGTCATAACGGATACTGCGTTTTATGGTCAGGCATTGTTCTTCAAGGTTGATGTCCTGCCATGTAAGACCACAGGTTTCCCCGATACGAAGTCCTGCATAATATGCGATCTGAATCGGCAGAATTGCAGGTGGATTTTTCTTTTCCAGATACTTGATAAGCCGCTCGTAATCCTCATGTGAAATCGGCTGTGTACCTTCTTCCACTTCATCATCGGAAAAGAGGTCAACTTCCTCTGCCTGTCGTTTCAGTTTGATATATTGCATCGGATTGAAACTGATTAACTGTTTTGGAAATACTGCAAAACGGAATGACTGCTGTAACACTGCGGAAAAAGAATGGATATAATCTTTGCTGTATCCCTTTCTTACTTTCCCGTCTGGAAACTCACCACCGAATGTAAGCAGATCAAGAAATGCCTGTAAATGTTCGGCAGTAACTGTTTTCAGTTTGCGGTCTGCAATCGGGTGTTTTTTGATACAGCGGATTGCACCAAGATAATTTTCCACTGTGCCGTTGCTGAGTGTCCCGGTTTTCAGTTCTTCTTCCGCCCACATATCCAGAAGCTCTCCTACCGTAAGGCTGTCTGCCTTTGCGACAAACTTCTTATTTTCGTAATCTTCCAGTGCTTTGCGGAGAAGTTTTTCCGTCTCACTTTTACTTTCGGTTCCAGCATATTCTTTCTGAACCATTTTACCGCTTGCATCTTCTACATAGAAGCGATAGTACCATTTTTTTCCTTTTTTTCTAACAGATCCTTTTGCCATAATTGTATTTCTCCTTTCGATATCAGACAATCGGAACTGTTGAAATGCTTCTTGCGTGTAAGTATATCACAACTCCGGTTGTCTTACTATACCGATTCAGAATCCTCATACATAACTTCGGATAAAAGATTGGCAAGTCTTTGTTCGGCTGCTTCCGGTTTCTTTGAATAGAGCCTTATCACATCTGCCATATCGTTAAATGCGTTGACAGTATGTGTGATCTCTCTGAGAAACATAATCTCATTATATTCATCTTTCGATTCGAATCCCATTACTTTGGCAATGTCCGCATCTTTGGTACTGCCTTTGTAATTTTTACAGGCGAACTGAAACGAATCCAGAAACAGTTCATATTGCTTTAACATTAACAGCAGTAAGTCTTTAGAAAAAGCGTCTTCTGTTTTATTAAGATCAAGAGGTAACTGTTTGAGAATATCGCCCATCACATCACGAATCTGCAATTCCTTCTTATCCGTAATATCAGTTTCATATTCATCGGTTTCCCCTTTGAGCCATTCAATCGATACATGAAGTGCTTCCGAAAGACCTTCCAGTACCATCTTTTTGGTATTGTCAATCGAACCATTCTCATAACGCAGGATTGTGGAAG
>ERZ773138.2552-NODE-2552-length-13519-cov-5.296940_pt1 | contig 13519 bp, 11 predicted proteins | sample MGYA00511114_ERZ773138 | MGnify/ENA primary metagenome ERZ773138 (study PRJEB29015, sample SAMEA2737805) | human gut metagenome | biome: human gut; feature: human-associated habitat; material: faeces | place: China | collected 2012 ...
GCGGCGGGCGTGAGCGCGGGCTTTGCCGCGCTGCTCGTCGGCACGGACGACGCGGACACCGACCGCCGCGTGCAGGATTTCTGCGCGGCGTATCAGTCCTCCCTGAGCGAGGACATCAAAAAGCGCCTGCCGGAGCGCTCGCCCACGCTGACGGCTCCCCTCCCCCAGCGCCCGAAGCGCGGCGTCCAGCGCATTCGATAAGGAGGGGAACGGATGAGCTTACAGGGCTTTTACACCACAAAGGGTCTGGCGCTGGCGGCGAAGCTCGCCGCCGGGACCGGGCTGACCATTACGAGGGTGACGGCGGGCAGCGGAGAAACGGCGGCAAGCGCCGCGGCGCTGGCACAGGAAAGGCAGACGCTCACCGTGGGCGAAGCCGCCGTCAGCGGACAGAGCGCCGTCCTGCCGGCGACGCTGGCGGAGGCCGGAGCCTCCGCCGCCTATACGCTCACGGAGCTTGGGGTCTACGCCCGCGACCCGCAGGAGGGCGAGATCCTCTATCAGGTGTTTCGCCTTTCCGAGGGCCGCGCCATTACGGCGGGCGGCGGCAGCGCGTACCGCTTCTACCTCAAGCAGACGGTGGGTGCGGCGGGCGTCACCGTCACCTGCTCCCCGGCGGGGCTGCTGACCGGCGAGGACCTGCAGCCTCTGCGGACGGCTTTGGCGAGGAAGCCGGACGCGGTGCAGGGAAACATCACGCTCCACGTCGCCAAGACCGGCAATGATACCACCGGCGACGGCAGCGAGAGCAAGCCGTATCTGACCATTCAAAAGGCGCTCGACAGCCTCCCGAAGCTGTTATTGGCACGCGCGGACATTGTGATACACGGGGGAACATACGAAGAAGCTGTTCTTGTCTATGGGTTTTCGGGGCCCAACAGCTTGACGATCGGGGGAGCCGAAAACGAGACGGTAAAGATCAAGACGGTCGATATTCGCGCTGTAAATCTGGCGGAAGCGGTGCAGCTCCGAAATGTAGAGCTTGTCGGAACATCGGAGGACGGATACAATTTTTCGGTTCGGACGGGCGACGCAGAGTTTGTCGTTTTGGAAAATGTTTCCTGCACCAACGCGACGGCATCCTCTCATTGGGGGGCGTTTCGGTTCACATACACGCTGTCTGCGCGCCTGCGAGGCTGTACGATCTCGAATAAGGCGGTCGCGCTCGACGTTGCCGCCGCGGTGGTTTACATGGACAGTACCGTCACAGGCACAGGCAACACCGTCGGCATCCGCTGCGGCAGCGGCTGGGGCAACGCGGGCGGCTATGTCCAGAAGGGCGGTGCGAATATTGCGGGCGAGGAACAGAAAGGATACGGTGGTCAGATATGGTGATGACGGTCTACGGGCAGAAGATCTCCTGCGCACGCGCGGAAAAGGGCGCGGATTTCGTCCGCGCCTATGATGAGGGCGGCGCGTGCGTGTTTTAGGCAACGAAGGTCAAGAGCTTCGAGGGGTACGCGCTCACGGGCGGCGCGTGGAGCGCGGCGGAGCCGACGGACGGCGAGCGCATCGGGGAGCTGGAGGCGCTGGTGGCGCAGCTGCTGTTCGGAGGTGAGGGCGAATGACCTTGGCGCTGAAGCTGCTGTGCCGCGTGGTGCGCCGCCGGGTGAACGCCGGGGAGGCGCTGGAAAGCGTGCTGGCGGATTACCCAAGGCTGACGGCGGCGGAAAAGGACACCGTGCGGGAGCATATCCGGCAGAGCTGAGCGGAGCGGAACAAAAGGACCGGCAGGCAAATGCCTGCCGGTCCTTCTGCTGTTATGCCGGATCGTCCGTTTTGAAGGCAGAACTCTCCTCTACCTCCTTGCGGATGCGGGTGATGTCGTCGTCGGTGATCTCGATGGGAACGATCTCCAGCAGCTGGTTCCGGATCGCCGGAGCAAAGGTTTTTTGCAGGGCGGCCAGACGGCGGGCAGTCGCCTCGCCGGGAGAATCGGAGGCGTAGCCGGGGGAATACGATTCCGGCAGCTGGACCGTCAGCAGAACGAGCTTGGCCTGCTGCTGCGTGGCATTCCGGTAATAGTAGACCTTGGAGAGCATGTGGTACAGACGGAGCATATCCATGCTCATCATGCGGAAGCTCGTGGATACCTCTATGAACTGCTCGCCCAGAGGGGAGCGATAGTAGCCATCGAAGATGATGTTCTGCTCCATGATGGGGTCGATGTTCACGAAGGCGTCGGAAAATTTGGTGGCTCTTGCTATGCTGTATTTGGATACCTGAAGCATCTCGCTATAGCGGTCGAGACAGAGCGCTTCGATGCGGGGCAGCAGCCTGTGGCGAAGCATGGCCTCCGAAGGACCGCGGCTCCGCGCTTCCGAAGCGGGGTCGGTCGCAGGCTCGGGCGTCTCCGGCGCGGGGGCGTTGGAGGCAAGCTCCGTCCTCTCCTTTTCGTCGACCTCGTCCGGCTCTGCCGGCTCTGTGCCGATCAGGCTCAACAGCTGCTCCTTTGAGGGCATACCGAAAATCGCGGTATTATGGTTTGCCACGGAGCTGGAAACGATTGTTGTCAGCTGGGCGCGCAGCTGCTGGTTCTCCGCAGAGACCTCCCGCAGCCGTTCCTCCTTCGCCTTCTTTTCCTGCTCGAGCGTCAGGAGGTTTCCGAGCTGGAAGCGGTCAAAGACTTCGGACAGCGCCAGAATGACCAGCAGGACAACGAGGATCACGCTCTCACCCGTCAGCGTGAACCGCTGGCAGGGCCGCGAGGACAGGAGTACAAGGACAGCGATAAATACGGTCAGCAGGACGACGAACGCCCGTGTAAACCCGTTCGTCTTTTTCTCTGTGCCTTTCTTATCCACGGCAGGACTCTCCTTTCAAAGTGTGAGTCATCAGAACTTGACAAAGCCGATTGCATAGAGGGCCAGCAGACGGACGGTGTTGGCGGCGATGGAGGCCCAGCAGAAGCCCAGCAATCCGAACCCCGGCAGCCACAGCCAGGCAAACAGCAGGTAGCTGGCACCGTAGAGCACCTGCGTCAGCAGCGTCCAGCGGATGGAGCAGGCCTTGAGCACCATGGGCTGGGCCATGCTGCCCGCGATACTGATAGCGGCGGCCAGGTTGGCGAGAAAAATGTAGGGCGCGGCACCTTCATACAGCGAGGGGTACAGCAGCCTTGTAAACCACGGAGCGAAGAGCCGGCAGCCCAGCAGGAACACGGCAAGGCAGGCCAGAGAACAGCCGTTCACCAGCGCAAAGAGCTTTTTGGACGCCTTGAAGTCCTTTTGGGCAAAATACCCCAGCAGCACCCCCGCGATGGGCACCATGACGATGCCGGCGCTCTTGCCGAAAAAGGAGGCCGTGGAGTAGTAGGACACCCCTTCCCCGCCCAAAATGGGATAGAGAATCATGCGGTCGGCGTAGGTCAGGAGGTTGCCGATGAGATTGATGCCCATATAGGTCAGCAGGCTGACCGCCGTGGCGGAAAAGAGCGGCGTGCGTGAGAGCGGTTCGCTGGAAAACGGCGTTGTTTTCCAGACGAACAGAAGCCCGACCCCCTCTCCCACCAGAAACACGGCGGGCCACAGCTCTGCTGTGGCGAATACCAGCGCGGCGGCGCAGTAGGCGGCGCTGGCCGCCACATTACACCATAAGGCCCGCTTGAAGTTCAGCTCCAGCCGAAAAAAGGCAGTGGCGTACCCGTACAAATTGGAGACAACGAGATACGCCCCCAGCAGGAGGGCCGTCAGCGGGGAAAGGGCAAACATCCGCCACAGCACGGCGGCAAACACCACGGACACGCCGCTGCCCAACAGGCACAGAAGGTTGAAATCCCCCAACTGCCCCTGCTCCTGATAGCGGCTGTCCTCGATGAGGCGGATGTTATTCAGCGAGCCGCCGATCATGGCGGTGCAGACATTGGCAAGGCCCGCCACGGTCAGAAGCGTGCCGTAGTCCGCATCCGAAAGCCGGGCGGCCAGCAGGGGGAACACCACGATCTGCCGGGCGAAGGTATAGATCACCGAGGCAAGGATGCTGATGATGAAATCGCCGGAGATGCGCTTTAAGCGATTCGGTTGATTAGACATGGGCGGCGTCCTTTGAAGCTGTCGTGTATTGCGGCAGGTAGTCAAAAGCATTGGTCAGGCATTTTTTAGCGCATGCGCCGTCTCTCTTCCTGCGCTGCGCGGGGATTTCAGGTAGATCAGCAGCACGACGCAGAAGCCCATCTGAACGAAGGCGGATGCTGCATACATGGAGGTACTGAGCATATAGCGGGGCAGAGAGGTAAACACATAGAGCAGCCATGCTTTCAGAAGCATATCATTTTGGGACCGGCGAATGAGCTGTATAAACGTATAAAGCCCCAATGCCAGCACAGCGCACATGGCGATCAGGCCAAAGTCCGTTGCGATCTCCAGAAAGTAGTTGTGGGGGTACGTGCCATATTGATCCTGATAATACAGTGCGCCATGGCCCGTCAGCGGCGCGGCCTGGATCGCCCGGACGGCGCAGATCCACAGGAAGAGCCGTCCGCCCCAAGAGGAACGAGTTAAGTATTCAGCCATGTCCATGAGCCTTGCATACTCGGCCTCTGTGATGTCCCCGCGCTCCAGAGCAAGCGGTGCGATCCCATAGGCAGTCTCACTGATATGATTCAGAGGGTTATCGGAGATCGACGGATCGGCCTTTTGGACGATTTCCGCGACTGCGTCCATGTTTTCATAGGAAAGCAGACCCCAAATACCGCTCGGCTTCTCCGGCTCTGTTGGCTCTGTTGGCGCTGCCGGCTCTGTCGGCTCTGTCGGCTCTGCTGGCTCTGTTGGCTCTGTTGGTTCTGTCGGCTCTGTCGGCTTAACAATGGTCGAAACCGTTTCCTCCACGGCGGACGTCATGCGGTTCGAGTCCTGTGCGGGAGCCAGAACCGTTGAAAACAAGAGAATAGCGCACAAAGCGGCTGCCGGGAAGCATAGCGCCTTCTTTTCTTTCCAGAAAAAGAAAGGCAGCAGCAGGGAAAAAAACAGAAGGCACAGCGCCGCCCCCCGCGTTCCGCTCAGAGGAATGGCAGCGGCATAGAGCACAAATAGAAAGAAGTCGACCCACGCGGCGGCTCCCCATTTCCCGCGAGGACACGGAAAAAGGGCAGCGTCCAGAAAAAGCAGAATACAGATTGTCAGGCTGCAATAGGCCAGCGGCATGTAAGAAAGCACGCCAAGGTTATTGCTGTAGTAATCAGCAGAGGGAAGATAGAAGCGAATGCAGTAATACAGAATGATAGGCGCTGTGATCACCGCGTAAACTCTCCCACAGCGGAGCAGCTCTTCTGCCCGCTTTTCGAGGATCACGATCAGCAGGGCGGAACAGCAGGCAACCATGCTGCAGCCGTCTGTGACGGCAGGGACCAGAAATTTTGCGGGATGCTCCAGAGAAAGAAACGCCAGCAGATAGAAAAGGCCAAAGGCGATGGGCAGCGTGGCCGTCAATAGAAGAAGCTTTCTGGAAGCTTTCTCTTTCCAGAAGGTAAGAACCTTGAAAAACAGCACCGCAGCCGTCAGAATGGTCACACTGTAGATAACCGCCTTTCGCAGCGGTTCAATCTCTTGAATACCGAGGGGGAACAAAAGCATATTCCACCACGGAGTCCCCAGGAAAGGTAGCGGCAGCAGCGCGGAGGTCAGACGGTCAAAACGGGAAGACTGTTTCATAGCATACGGACTCTTTTCTTTAAGCTTTCTTGGCGGCGGCCTTCACCGCCGTCAGATGGGCGCCGTGGTCCACGGCGAAGTTGCCGGAGACTGCCGCTCCGACGGGTACGTCCTTCGACACCACGCTGCCCAGCAGCACCTGGGCGCTGTCCCCCACGGCGATCCGGTTGGACACGGTAACGCCGGGGCCGAACTTCACGCCGTCCCCCGCCTCTACCCGGCCGGAGATGACGCAGCCCGCGCAGACTTTCACCCGGCGGCCCAGCTTCACCCCGTGGTCGATATGGCTTTGAGCGTTCACCCGGCACTCGTCCCCGATGACGGTCTCGTCCCAGGGGTACACCGCCCGGTGGACGGTGACGTTTTCAAAAAGCACCACGTCCGCCCCGACGGCCACGCCGCCGCAGTGGGCTATGTCCAGCACGCCGCCCTCTGGCAGGTACTTGAACTCGTAGCCCGGGCCGCCCAGCTTCACCCCCGCGTGAAGCACCGTGTTGTCCCCCACGCGGCAGGGGCCGTGAATGGAGACGAACTCCTCCACCGTCACGTTTTCCCCCAACACCACCCCGGTAGGGGCGATATAGGCCAGAGGGCTGACATGGCAGCTTTCCGGAATGACCGAGGGCGTCTGCGGCGGGCAGTAGTCCGGCAGCTCCGCCAGACGGTTATGGAGCCGGAAAAAGGCCAGCCGGGGCGTGTCCGAGAGGACAACCCCCTGCTTGCGCTCCGCCACCGCCGCGCCGTCCTCCGGGCGGCAGATGACGGCACAAACGCGGGGGTTGTCCAGCAGCTCGGAGGCAAAGCGGGCGTCCTCTAAAAAGGAGAGCATTCCCTCCGGGCCCTTGGAATTGCTGAGGCCCAGGGCAGAAAATTCCCCGTCCCGGAAAATTTGTTCAGTTGGGAAAAAATCAGAAAGGCGCATGGTGCCTCCTTAATCGTTGTCGGCCCAGTCCGTCCAACCGCCGTTTTCCCAGCGGCGGACCAGAGAAAACTCCGAGGGCTGGTATTTGTTCGACCGGGCATATTGCACGGTGCTGCCGTCCGCTTCCCGGTGGGTCTCCAGAAACGCGCCGTAAGGCAGGGCCGGGGTGAAGGTATTCCAGGTGTAATACCAGGAGACCCCCAGAGGGTAGAGCGGATCCCCAGACGCATCCATGGCGTCGGGGGCCGTTTCACCTGAGAGGTCGTCCCGATTATAGCCGATGCAGGTGACGGACGCAAAGTCCTCCGGCTGGGCCGTTCCCTCCGGTTCATGGGCAATGGCCGTCCAAAGGGTCCGGTAGCCCACGGCGTTTGGATGTGTGCCACCCCAGTACAACGAGCCCAGGGGCAGGCCCAGGTCAGCCGCCATCTGAGGGAAATCCTTGTAGCAGTCGATAAAATCGTAGCCTGCCTCGCCGCAAAGCGTCCGGACGTTCTCCGCGATCTCAGCGGAGTTCATGTTCTTCACCGTGTCCGTAGGGGTGTAGATGGCGGGAATGGGCACCAGCACCGTCAGGTACTCGCAGCGGGCCGCGACATAGGCAAGCAGCTCTCCATATTCCGCGCGGAACTCCTCCCCTGTCTGACAGGCGGTGCGGTCGTTGGTGCCCAGCATGACGAAAATAGCGTCATAGCGATCCTGCTCCGTAAAGAGCAGCTCCTTGTGGGCGTTGAACCACTTGGCGGACATGCCGCTGATGGCGTCGTTGTGGAACACAGACGCCCCCGCTGCTTCGGCCTGGGCCCGCAGGAATTTTACCCAGCCCTGACTGTCCGGGGCGTTTTCATAGTAGCGGTTCCCGTTCTCCTCCGTCAGGATCAGCCGGCACCCCAGCGCTTCACGCTCATCCTGTCCCCAGACGCAGCCATCGTCGGTGTTGCCGTCGGAAATGCTGTCGCCGATGATCAGAATGCTTTGCACCGCGCCTCTTTGCAGGGCCTTCGCCACCGGCAGGTCCCGGGTCAGGGCGGGGACCACGGCGGCAGGCTCCTCCCGCGCCGCATCCCGCGCTTCTTCCGAGTCGGAAGCCGTCCGGGACGGGCCGCAGGCGGTGCAGAGCAGCAGCGTGAGAACGGCCAGCGTCAGGCAAAGTCCACGCTTCATGCCCCGGCGCTCCCTTGGGTGGGGGCCACGCCGGTGCCGTGGTATTCCAGGCCCGCCGCTTCGGCCTCCGCCTTGCGGTACACGTTCCGCAAATCAAAGAGCACCGGCTGGCGCAGGGCCGCTTTCAGCTCCGCAAAGGCCAGAGCGCTGAACTCCGTCCACTCCGTGGCGATGACCACGGCGTCGGCGCCCGTCATCGTTTCCTGTGCGCTGCCGCACCAGACAGCACCCGGCAGCCCATCCAGGGCCCGCTTGGCGTTGTCCAGAGCCTTAGGGTCATACATCCGCAGGGTGTAGCGGCCATCGGCAAGCAGCGCCCGGGCGATCTCCACGGCGGGGGATTCCCGGATATCGTCGGTCTCCGGCTTAAAGGACAGGCCCAGCAGGGCAATGGTGCCGCCCGCCGGGAACCGGTCCGTGATCTTCTTTGCCGCCAGCTCCTTTTGCCGCTGGTTGGCGCGGATGACGCTTTCCACCACGGTCAGCGGTGCGCCGTACTTGGTTCCGGTGTCCGCCAGCGCTTTCGTGTCCTTGGGGAAGCAGCTGCCGCCGTAGCCGGGGCCGGGGTGCAGGAATTTGGGGCTGATGCGGCCGTCCTTGCCCATGGCGGCGGCCACCTCCAAGGCGTTGGCCCCCACCTGCTCGCAGAGGTTGGCGATCTCGTTGATAAAGGTGATCTTCGTGGCAAGGAAGGCGTTGGAGGCGTACTTGATCATCTCCGCCGTCTCCGGGGTGGTGACCACCACCGGCTTGTTGGAGCGGGCAAACACCTTATACAGCTCCCGCAGATGCTGCTCCGCCTGCTGGGTGAACACGCCCAGCACGATGCGGTCCGGGTTGCCGAAATCCCCCACGGCCCGGCCCTCCCGGAGGAACTCCGGGTTGGAGGCCACGTCAAAGGGAATATCCTTGTTCAAGGATTTCAAACGGGCGGACATCCTCTGCTTCAACGCCCGAGCGGTGCCCACCGGAACGGTGGACTTGTCCACCACCAGCTTGTAGCCCTGCATATAGTCCGCGATCTCGTCCGCCGCGCTGTAAACATATTTCAGGTCGGAGCTGCCGTCCGGGGCCTCCGGGGTGCCCACGGCGATGAAGATCAGGTCGCCGTGCTCCACGGCCTCCTTCACGTCGCAGGTGAAGCGGAGCCGTCCGCTTCGCAGGCCGTCGGACAGCTGGGTCTCCGCCCCCGGCTCATAGATGGGGCACACGCCCCTTTGCAGCTTCTCGATCTTTTCGGGGATCACATCCAGGCACACCACCTCATTGCCCCACTTGGCGAAGCCAAGCCCCGCGATAAGGCCCACGTAGCCGGTGCCGATGACGGTAATTTTCTGCATAATTCCTTCTCCTTTTTAACGGTACAGCCGGGCAGCCAGGGCGCGGTAATCCAGCAGCTCTTCCGCACAGCGCACCGAGCCGCGCCTCAGGGCGGCGAGGTCGGTCTTCCCCGCCGCCAGCTGCCGGAAGACGCGGCTCATGTCCGCCTCGTCCTTTTCCCAGAGGATGTTGCCGTAGTCATAGCCCTCTACATAGTCGGGGTGGGGATAAAGCATCACGGGGCAGCGGCAGCACACGGCGTTCTGCATGATGGCGGACACCTTGCCCGGCTGGCAATAAAGATCGGCGGCACAGAGGTATTCCTGTAAATCATCTCCGGACTTCCAGCCCAAGTATGTGACCCGGGGGTCGGCGTCCATTTGGGCAAGGAGCTCAGCCTTGTGCTCTTCCGGAATGGAGCCGACGACCGCCAGACGGGCCTTCAGCTCCGGCACGGCGGCAAAGGCCCTCAGTAGGGCGTCCGTTTTCTTCTGCGGCTCCAGCTTGCCCGCGTGGACCAGCAGCAACTCGTCCGGACGCAGGCCCAGCTCCGCTCTGCGGGCAGCACGGTGAGCCTGATAATCTTCCTCGGCAGGTAGGATGCCCCCCAGAGGATAAAACTCCATCAGTTCCTCCGGCACGCCGTAATTTTCGACGCTGAAGCGGCGGGTCTCCACGGTGGTGTAGAAATATTTTTCCAGATACGGCAGGGCCAGACGCACCAGACGCCGGTAAAAGATCCGGTGCAGAATATGCAGCGACAGCCAGTTCGTTCCGCTGGTGTAGTAATCCGCGTGGGTGTCGGCGTAGAGCTTAACGGCGGGGTGGTCCTTCTTGTAGCGGATCACGTCCCGGACGGACCACGCCTGCAATCCATGGCACATAATCACATCAGGAGCAAGCTCTTCCAATGTTCGATACAGCCCGACAACTGCTCTGATTTTTTGATGCGAAAAGTTTTTGGAAGGATTGCGATAGGGCAGTCGAATCAAACGAACTCCGTTGTCAACCATACAGTCACAAGCACTCCCCTGTACGATCTCGGTATCTTTCCAGTAAAAAGTTGTGGTGATAACTGTGGTCTCCTGTCGATCCTCCACATTCTGCTGTGCCAAGCAGTTTTCCTGATAGTTCATTCCTTCGACATAGTAACTTGCTATTGCGATATGGACGATTTTCATGAGAAAGAAGCCACTCCTTTGTCTATATGTTTGCGGATGGTTATGGATCTATTGTCAGATAACAAAGAAACTTGTCCAATTCGACCGCATAAGGGTAAAAATATACCCGTCCCTTCTGTTGCCCGTTTGGAAAGGCTACACCGCCAAAACCCATAGCCGCCCCCATTGGGAAACAGTCTTTTTTCAGCTTTGCTACTTCTCGGAATCCCTTGTTTGGACTGCCCATAAAAATATGGGAATACCAGTCCTGTACACCGGGACCACGGCGGTAGGTCGCGTATTTGGTGATACGGTTTAGGCGGCGCTCGTCATATTCTACATCGGTAGCAAAAACCACTTGGTCTTCGTATTCCGTAAAAAACACCGTTGGTCCGGGAATCTTGCACAAATCCTGACGCTGCGCCTGCCCTTGCGCTTCCGTCAACAAATAGGCATAGTTTTGAAAATGCGGGGAATCTGTTAGCAGCAGAATTCCTTGAGGATATGCGCGGGCGCAGCAGGCACGGTAGTCCTGATTGCCACCCCATATCTTCTCAACGCGGGAAAAATCGTCATATGCTGCCCAGATCGCCGCCTCTTCACCATTATCACCGGTGCAGATGATTACACGGCTTCGATAAGGGTCGGGAATAATGCTGTGGATGTGACGGATGGTGTGCGCAGGAAATGTATAAACAATCTCCCATGCGCCGGAATCCGTGCGGCGGTACATCGAGACTGGAGCTTGATCTGCGTTGTATGTGTACTCACCATAAACGATCCCATCCGAAAAGCCCTTGACATTCCGAATCTCGTAGAAATTGAAGGGGCGTCGCATTCCGCTGGTGAAGTCGTGCTCTCGACGCACTTGCCGGCTGTTCAAATCTACAAAGTAAATGCCTTTGTTGAAAGCTACAACTGCACCATTTGAAACAGCGATCCCACAATATAGGTCAATATGCATGAGTCTTTCCGCCAGCGGGCAGATACAAAATTTTCCGCGCGGGTCTTCGATAGGTAAATCACAAACAAAGGAAGGATCGCTCTTGTCTCCATCCTCCAAAATGTATAGCTTTTCCTTTCGATACATCAAAAGCCCGTAAGCCGTATGGCAGACCGGCTTAAAATACCGAATACCGCAGACTTCCATGCTGTTCATTCCCCTTCCTGCACATGCGCCCGCCCTGTCGCTGTGGCGAGCATCTGTGATATCTCACGCTGCACGGAGCGGATATCGTGTGCGCTACACGCCTGTTCATATGCTCTGCGCCCACACTCCAACCGCAACTCCCGATTTTGTACTAGCTCCAGCAGGCAGGAGCGGATCGCCGCCTCCTTCCGCTCCGAAAGAACAACGCCTATGCGTTCGTCCCGTATATATTCTATCGAGGCAACGTCCGCCGGACCGACAGCCAGCAGGCATCGTCCTCTGGAGAGATATTCCGATATCTTGGTAGAAACGGAATAGCGAGTCACATATCGGTTTTCTGCGTCAAAAGACTCCACATGCAGCAGGATATCGGCTGCGGTCTGGACTTCTGCAACCACTTGAGCGGAAACTTTTCCATGAAAACAGACGCCGCTGCGCGCCAACCGGTCATATTCCCGCGAAGAGAGTTGTGTGCCGCTGTAAACATGGAGCTGGAGATGTTCTTTCAGCTCCGGATCAGCCTGACAGGCATTGCCGAGCGCCTGAATTGTTTTCCACCGACCAAGACCTAAATTCCCAGTGTAGACGATTTGTATGGGGTCATGGGAAGCCGGCGGCACATAGCTGCCTATCTCGACGGCATTCATGGCGATGGCATAGGCTCCGCCAAAGCGCTTGGCGTACTCTTTCTCCATTTTTCTGCCGATGACAAGCGTCTTTTCGGCACGGTCAATGGCGCGCCGCATTTGCCGACGCATACGTCTCAGATAGATCCAGAAAAACGGATCAAGGGAGAATTTTGAGCTGGTGTAATCGTCCGTTATCTCTAAAAAAAGAGGGATGTTGCAGTGGTCGCAGACCCAAAAAGCAATGTCGTAGATAGCGGGGGCGCTGCATTGCATAAAAACCACCTCGGGCGAGAATTCGTCGATCCACGCTTCCAGCGCGGGTGTTTTCCACGCGCCGCTCCCCCAGCAAAGGTCGCGCCCCACGAGCATCCACGATGGTCTCCGCGCGACCAGCCTGCCGAAAAAGCCATGGTAGACCGACGCATCTGTGCGCGGCATCGCCGACTGTGTACCCTCCGGTGGCAGAACTTTGCCGGGCGCTGTGCCGCGCCTTACCGCAGCGCACAGAATCTCGCGGTCGGTTATGCGGAAAAAACGCTTGCATACGGAGCGATCCGGTTCCTCATCCGTGATATATAATTGAGCCAAATTCTCACTGCGCCATCCGGAAAAAAAAGAGGATAATGTTTTTCCGTTGTTATTCGTTTGGCTGAACGCATTGTGAGCTATCACCAAAACGCGCGGTTCGCGATTGAGATTCATAAGTGCTTTATCCTTTCGACGTTTGCATAATGCTTCCGCCTGGGAGCATTACCCCTTCCTCCAAACCATTTTATTGACCACGCCGGTGTAGGACTGGATGAGACGCACGACCTTATCCGACACATTTTCGTCTGTGTAATCCGGCACGGGAATGCCGGTATCGCCGTTTTTCACCAGCTCCACGGCGGTATCTACCGCCTGAAGCAGGGATCTTTCGTCGATGCCCGCCAGAATGAAGCAGCCCTTGTCCAGGGCCTCGGGCCGCTCGGTAGACGTGCGGATGCACACCGCCGGGAAGGGATGGCCCACGCTGGTGAAGAAGCTGGATTCCTCCGGCAGGGTGCCGGAATCGCTGACCACAGCGAAAGCGTTCATCTGCAAACAGTTGTAATCATGGAAGCCCATAGGCTCGTGGCGGATGACCCGTTTATCCAGCGCAAAGCCGCTCTCCTCCAGCCGCTTGCGGCTGCGGGGGTGGCAGGAATACAGAATGGGCAGATCGTACTTTTCCGCCATGGCGTTGACGGCGGTGAAAAGGGACGTGAAGTTCGGCTCGGTGTCGATATTTTCCTCCCGGTGGGCGGAAAGGAGAATGTACTTCCCTTTCTCAAGCCTCAGGCGGGCGTGGATGTCAGACTCTTCGATCTTGGCGAGGTTCTTATGCAGCACCTCCGCCATGGGAGAGCCGGTGACATAGGTCCGCTCCTTGGGCAGACCGCAGTCCGCCAGATAGCGGCGGGCGTGCTCGGAATAGGCCATGTTCACATCGGAGATGATGTCCACGATGCGGCGGTTCGTCTCCTCCGGCAGGCACTCGTCCTTGC
>ERZ773138.2553-NODE-2553-length-13510-cov-5.700334_pt1 | contig 13510 bp, 11 predicted proteins | sample MGYA00511114_ERZ773138 | MGnify/ENA primary metagenome ERZ773138 (study PRJEB29015, sample SAMEA2737805) | human gut metagenome | biome: human gut; feature: human-associated habitat; material: faeces | place: China | collected 2012 ...
CACTAGCTGAAGTGCTAATGCTTATCGAAGCTCAGGTAAACCTAAACTGTTAATTTGTATTGCTAATTAAATATATTTACTAGCCTCTTTAATACTTAACTTGTCCATTTTGTCTTTGTATTTTCCAACAAACTCTTTAACCCATTTCGGATTTGTTTTAGAATAATCTCTTAAACTCCAACCAATAGCCTTATTTATAAAAAATTCATTACTACCAAAATTATTTACAATTATTTTTTCTAATAATTCTGTATTAGTTTTTTCTTTTCTACAAAGTTGATGGTCTATTGCTATTCTTCTTACCCAAAAATCTTCATCTTTTGACCATTTCAACATCAAATCATTTATTCTTTCATCTTTAAATGCTATATTTCCAACGATTCTATCTAGTCCATCTATTGTATCCCACCATTGTTTTGACTTTATATATTTAAAAATTTTAGAAACATCATCATAAGTTAAATATTTTTGCATAGTTACTAAATAGTCCATGACTAAATATTGAAATTCTCTATAGTCATCTTCATAACATTTATCTAAAAAATCCCAATCCACAACTTTACTTACTTTTTCTTCTTTTAGTAAATCTTTATAAAATGACTTTCTTATTGGAGTTGCTAATCCATAGAATTTGAACAAATCTCTCATATATTTTGACATCTTTATAGCATTTTCTTCATCTCTATTTTGTTCAAAAAGATGTTTTATTTTTGTATATTTATCCATAATAATCTCACCTCCAAATTACTATTTATCTAACAAATCAATAAATTGTAATTTGTCAGTCCAAAATCAGGACTCCTGCACAATCGGACATTTGTGTAAATGAAAGAGCCGGAAAATCTTTTCTCAGTTCTTCAACGACAAAGTAGATTTCATCATTATCCCATGTGTCTCCTGCCTTCAATTTACACTGTTCTAAATCCTTTCGTGTTTCAAAGGCAACATCGCCGATTATAATTTTACCGTTTTCCTTCAAGTAGTTACGCAAGTCTAAAAGGAAGTCGTTCTTTTGTGCATCCGTCAAATGATGCAGAGAGTATGTCGCAACAATATAATCATAACGAAAATTTTGCAATGGTTCGACAAGCTCTTTTGAAAAGTCCCCCTGATATAAATGTGCATTGGGCATTTTCTCAGATGCCAACTCAATCATCCTAGATGAAAAGTCCTGTCCATATATGGAGCACCCTTGCTCATATAGCTTTGTTGTTAATGTACCTGTCCCAAACCCAATATCCAAAACAATAGCATTTTCAGTTTTCATTATAGTCTGAAAAATGAATCCAAGTACCTTTTTGTAACCAGCAAAAGGATATGTGTTTTTCTCATCAGAAATGCCGACAGTTTTGTCGTAACCATCTGCCCAAAGATCAAACTCTTTTTTATCTAGCATATTTACTCCCTCCATAACTTCTAATTTATCTAGCTAAATAATATCATACACCTTATTTTTTAAACATTTGCTATATTAACCAATTTAGCTAGAATTACAATTTTCTTATTGTTATCTCTTGTATCACAAGTAACCAATGTCATTAATCGATCTTCTTTATTTACTGAAACACCAGTTTTATATAATCCTCTATTAATGGAATCTGATATAAAGGCATTAATCTGCTTATCAAGTTATATGCAGTAACTACATAGACAAAAATTGCTACACCTGCAAATATCATAGCATCTTTCTTTGCACCATTATCATAACAATCCCTTGCATTCGTCAAAAAGGTTAATCACATAAAAACAAACATAATTGGCAGTGTTATATCAGTAGACACTATGTTCATCAGTCCAAGAGAACCGAGCATAATGGTTAAAACACTAAATATTGCTTTCTTGGTACGCATAAGTATTTCTCCTTCCAACTTCTGTTTCTTTTTTAGATACACTCATTTATTCGAGATTTTTTATAACTAAGTTGTAATTGCTATCATAATGCAGTCCAAGTTCTCTACACATTCTATCGTTTACCTTATCTAAGGCTTTCTTGTATTCTGCGTACTGTGGAGATAGCACCATCATATTAGGAATGAATATGTCGTTATATCCTTTATCTTGGAACTCTTTCTGCATTTTTCTCTGGGCAATAAATGACGGATGATATTTCATAATGCCAGTTTTCATTTTAGCACCTTTCTTTACCATTTCTTTTAATTTTTCATATTCGCTTTCACTCATATCACGATAATAAGCTATCATCTCATCTGCAGTTCTTGTTTCCGGTGCAATCCCACCTGCTATTTTTACACCTATTCCCATAATAAAAGGAACTTTCAATGTCGTTTCATCACAATACTCTAATATGTTCCGTAAGGCTTGCTTCTGCTCCAGAGTCTTTAATCTCACATTAAGAAATGGTTTGAAGTGACTTTTTAAGTAATCTCCCCATTCTTTCCCCGGTAATAAAGACTCAATCGCATTTTCGACAGTTTGGTAATCAAGTATCTCATTTGCCTTGTCTGCATTACCATCATCTATAAATTGCTTCAACGCTTCAAGTTCTGAGTCCTGTAAAATTTTTTCCTGTAATTTTTCCTGATAAATACGTAAAAGAATACTTTTATCATCTTTTTCCAAAAGGGTTTGTATATCTTTAATACCAATCCCAAGCTTTCTATATACCGAAATTTTTTTTAAAGTTTTAACGTCCTGCATGGAGTAGTTTCGATAGCCGTTGCTATCTTTATCTACTGACAACAATCCTTTTTCCTCATAGTATTTAACTGCACGCTTTGTCATTCCGACTTCCTTAATAATTTCATTTAATAGCATCGGACACACCTCCTTGTGATGATAGTATAAGGGGGTACGTTACGTACAAGTCAATATATTTTTGAAGTTTTCATTTCAATCATACAAATTCTAATTTATCTACAAGAATTCACACAAAGAAATTAACTTGGAACGAAAACATTTCCCACTCCTCACTTATCACAAAACAAAAAGAGATTTGAATGATGAATACACATCAGACAAATCTCTTTTATCATTCACAGGCCAAAATCCATTAAAAGCCCTGTTAAATCTCTTAAAAAATGGCGTCCCAGATAGGAGTCGAACCTACGACCCTTCGCTTAGGAGCTAATACCGTGTTTTGTCCGCTTGATATCGTGAAGTGTTAATTGTGCCGTAAATACGGCATTTTTAGCACTTTTTTGATTCTTCATTTTTGTCCGTTTTGTGCTAATAAATGGGTTCGAATGATGGTTCGGATGACGTCATCCGAACCCCTCTAATTAGCAAAATATTAGCAAAAAAGTTCGGATACGCGTAGGTCATCCGAACACTTTTCCCCCATTTTTGGGAGCGTTTGACGTGCATTCGAACCCTACGGCACGGAGCCTGAAAAAATTTGGAGCCCCCGACAGCATCCGAACCGTTCGGATGCTCTTTTGGATGCCTACTTTGCCCCAAATACACTCTTCTATGGTCTAAAACATGGGTTATGGAAAGAAAATTATTACAATTTTGATGAATAAAGCTTACTATGCTATAGTTTCTTTAAAGTAACTCTTTATTAAAATCATTCAAATATAAAAAGATCGGAGAACACATGAACAATGAAATTATCAGATTTGTAAATGGCGATTTACAACTAGATGTTACAGTATCACCTGATAACGAAACGGTTTGGCTTAATCGTAATCAAATAGCACAATTATTTGGCAGAGATATTAAAACAATTGGCAAACATATTAATAATGCTCTGAAAGAAGAATTATCGAATGAAGTGGTTGTCGCAAAATTTGCGACAACCAGTCAACATGGAGCTATTGAAGGAAAAACCCAGACTCACATGGTCGAATACTATAATCTCGATATGATTATTTCTGTCGGCTATCGTGTAAAGTCTAAAAATGGTATTATTTTCCGTAAATGGGCTACCTCTATATTAAAGGATTACATGATCAAAGGCTATGCAGTAAATCAAAAACGTTTAGATGTTTTAAACAAAACAATTGCTATTCAATCCATAATGCTTGCTTCGACTCTCAATATTGAAGAGAAAGAAGTATTAAGTGTTGTTGAAGCCTATTCTAATGCATTAACTCTTCTAGATGATTATGATCATGGGACTATTCCTAAACCGGATGGTATAGCTTCTATTTATCGCTTAACCTATGAAGAATGCCGTACACTGATTGATTCTATGAAATATGGCAACTTTTCAGATGTATTTGGTGTTGAAAAAGAAGAAGGAAAACTCAATGGAATCTTAGCAGCCATCTATCAAAATGTTTTTGGGACTGAGTTGTATCCAAGTATCGAGGAAAAAGCTGCCAATCTTCTTTACTTCTTAATAAAAGACCATCCATTTGTAGATGGTTGTAAACGCATAGGTGCTTCTATATTCCTTGATTTTTTAAATAAGAATAAACATCTCATTATTAATGAGAAGCAAATTATTTCAGACAGTGCACTTGTAGCCATTACTTTAATGATTGCAGAATCCAGACCTGAAGAAAAAGAAACTATGGTTAAACTAGTAATGAATTTCTTAAAAATGTAAGTTATCAAAAATTAAGTGAAGTAAGTATCGTTTTTTAGTGAATTACTTCACTTATTTTAATTTTTAGTGAAATAGATTATTAATTCAATTGAATTTAGTTAAGTTTTTTATTATAATTTAATTGAATTAGGAAAGTGGAAAGGAGAAAATATGTTAAGTATTGAATTGAATGATTTAATTAAACAAATTATTAGTACGAAAGCTGAATCCCAAACGATTGAAGTAAAAGCTGCTCATGGTGGAACGCCAAAGCGCTTATATGACACTCTTTCAAGCTTTTCCAATCAAGATGGTGGTGGAATAATTATATTTGGACTTGATGAAGCACAAGATTTTAAACCTGTAGGTGTATACGATTTACAAGATCTTCAGAAGAAAGTAACGGAACAATGTAATCAAATGGTTCCTCAAGTTCGCGCTATTTTCACCATTACCGAATATGAAGGAGCTAATATCTGCAGTGCAGAAGTTCCTGCTGTCGATATAACAAATCGTCCTTGTTATTATGCAGGAGCAGGAAAAGTAAAAGGATCTTATGTCCGTGTTGGTGATGCAGATTTGCCAATGACAGACTATGAAATTTATAATTTTGAATCTTTTAAAGCCCATGTTCATGACGATGAAAGACCAATTGAACGTGCTACTTTGTCTTTATTAAGAGAAACTGATATTAATAATTTTATTCTACAAATGAAGATAAATCGTCCCGGTTTTTCAAAATTATCTGAAGATCAAATCTATGAATTATTATCCATTACACGTGATACTATTCCTACCTTAGCTTCTGTTTTAAACTTTGGAATTTATCCACAAGGATTACTTCCCCAATTGGCAATTACCGCAATTGTTGTTCCTGGTGAATCAATTGGTGATATTACAGAAGATGGAATACGCTTCTTGGATAACAAAAGAATTGAAGGAACTTTATCAGAAATGTTAGATGAAGCCATAGCCTTTTGTAAAAGAAACATAAAAGTTCAAACCATCATCAATCCAAATAATGGGAAAAGAGAAGATCGATTGGAATATCCAATGAATGCCATAAGAGAAGCAATTCTAAATGCCTTGATTCATCGAGATTATAGTATTTATACAGAAGGTACGCCCATCCAAATCTGTTTCTTTATCGACCGTCTAGAAATTCACAGTCCTGGAAGTCTCTATGGAAGAATGACAGTAAATGATCTAGGTAAAGCTAGACCAGATCTTAGAAATCCTGCACTTGCGACTATGTCTGAATTCTTATTGAAAACAGAAAATAGATATTCAGGAATTCCAACAATTCGTAGAGAAATGAAAGAGTATGGATTGCCTGACCCTGTATTTGAAAATAAAAGAAATGAGTTCGTTGTTACGTTATACAACAAGCAAAAAGCTGAAACTAAGGGTACTGATGAAAATAATGATTTAGTTTCTTTTTGTAAAACACCGAAGTCAAGAAAAGAAATTGCTGAACATTTGGGCATACAAACAATCGCTTTTGTTACAAAAGAATACATCCAACCATTAGTTGATGCAGGAAAACTTAAGCTAACAATTCCAGACAAGCCTAAAAGTAAAAATCAAAAATACTATTCTAAATAAAATCGTGTTCTCCTTCTTACATACCAGTTAACCACTGGATATGTAGAAAGGAGTTTTTTTATGCGTAAATGTAAAGTAATTGCCGTCACTAATCAAAAAGGCGGTGTTGGTAAAACTACAACTACGGCAAATGTTGCGATTGGATTGGAACGATATGGCTATAAAGTACTGATTGTTGATTTTGATCCTCAGGGTGATCTAACCACTTCCCTTGGTTGGAAATCCAATGATGCTTTGGAATGCAGCGTTTCTAATTTATTGGATGCGTATATTAATGATAAGGAAATCAATTATTCTTCTTTGATTCTAAAACACAAAGAAGATGTAGATGTGATCCCTGCAAACATTGAACTTGCTGATATGGATATTCGCTTAGTCAGTGTGATCAATCGTGAACAGACACTAAGCAGCTGTATTGAACCATTACGTGATGACTATGATTTTATCTTGATTGATTGTCCACCTTCTTTAGGAATGCTTACCATTAATGCACTATCTGCAGCGGATGAAGTACTGATTCCAGTACAGGCACAGTTTCTTCCTGCAAAAGGTATGACTCAATTGCTTCAGACTGTAAGTAAGGTACAGCGTAAAATCAACACAAACTTGAAAGTAGCTGGTATTGTCATGACGCTTGTAGATATGAATACTACAGTAGCCAAAAGTACGATTGAAACTATTCAGGAAAGCTTTGGTAAAAACATAAGAGTCTTTGATACGATTATTCCCAAAGCTACAAAAGCCAGTGAAGCAACCATAGCTGGAGTCAGTATCTATGCCTACGCAAAGGATTCAAAAGTTGCTAAGGCCTATGACAATCTAACCAAGGAAATCATTTCAGAACAAAAAATAAAACATAAAGACAGAGACTGTCGTTAGGAGAAGTAGAATGAAAAACAATCATGTGGAATTATTAGGAACTTTGACAAGAGATATTGAAGTATCCAAGAATGGAAAAGGAAATACTTTTGTGAAGTTCTCTTTAGCTTGTTTACGAGATGGAAAGAAACCATGGACAGATTATATTAACTGTATTGCCTTTGGTGATATGGCAAATAATATCTGTAAACATGGTGATAAAGATACAGGATTTTGTATTGTAGGCAATCTTCGTACAAGTTCTTATGAAAAAGATGGTAAAAAACAGTATTCAACCAATGTCGTTGTTGAGTCTTTTGAATTGTTAAATGAGTAGAATAAAACGATGTCCCTATTGTCATGGCGCAGCACATTTGTTGATTGATTGGGACAGTAAACGAATCAATGGCTATTTTGGTCAATATGTTACATGTACTTTGTATTCTGCAAGGACACAAACCAAACAAAATGCAGATCAAGCCATTGATGAATGGAATCATCAAACAATGAAAAATACAATACAACTCACTCTATTTTAAGGAGGTGGCACATTTGCCAAAACTAGATTTAGGATTGCCTAGCTATGACTCTTTGTTTTCTACAGAAGAAGAAAGACAAGAAGCCAATAGTGAAAAAGTAATGACAATCCCTATAGATAAGATTACAGATTTTAAAGAACATCCCTTCCATGTCACGATGGATGAAGATATGGCAAAACTTATTGATTCCATCAAAGAAAACGATATGTTGATGCCTGCACTTGTACGACCAAAATCAGATGGAACATATGAAATGATTTCGGGTCACAGGCGTAAATTTGCTTTGTCACAGCTAGGAAGAAAAGAAATGAATGTCATTATCCGTGATTTGGACGATGACCAGGCAACGATATTAATGGTCGATTCCAATATCCAACGAGAAAACATTTATCCAAGTGAACGCGGTTATGCTTATAAAATGAGACTGGAAGCTATGAAACATCAAGGTAAAAAGATTGAAGAAATCCCCGATGATGAATTAGGTATTGAATACTCTAAATCAACTTGTGGTCAAGTTGGCCACAAGTCAATAGATCTATTAGCCAACGACTTAGGAGAAAGTAGAAAACAAGTACAACGATTTATCCGTTTAACTTACCTTGTTGAACCACTACAAAAAATGGTGGATGGCCGTCATGAAAATGAAATCAAGATCGCATTTAACCCTGCTGTTGAACTTTCGTATTTAACGGAATCAGAACAGTATGATTTAGCCAATGCGATTGTTGAAAATCAAAGAACACCGTCTTTAGCACAATGCCAGGAATTTAAAAGATTATCCCATGATGGTGAACTGACTACTGAATTCATTGATGATACTTTATCCGAAGAAAAACCGAATCAAAGAGAAAAGCTATCATTTCAAATGAAAGAGATTGATCAATATTTCCCGAAGGACTTTACACCAGGCAAGAAGAAAGATTTGATGATTCGCTTGCTGGAAAACTGGGCAAAGAAACGAGCACGAGAACAGGAACGATAATTCTAAATGTGATTGTCTTTTTTGTATGTATGCTTGTAAACCAAACTGTTGGAGGGGCAGTTTGTCTTTGTGTCAGGACGTGTAACTGCAGCCTCCCCTAAAACCCCTCCTACCTACCGAAACAATCTTATTACCTACCGAAAAAGAAAAAATGATTGTTATTAGTTAGTAGTAATAGATATTTGCAGGTTTGTAATAAGAAAGATATTTACGTATGTTTAAATTAAGAGATTATTTTAAACAGATTATTGGAGGTTAAAACGTATGAAAAAATCAGTAATAGGAATTTGTATTTCTTTGTTGTGTGTTGGAACAGGTGTTTATGCAAATCAACAAACCAATGCTTCTAGTCCTGTTGTTTCTACTGTTGCTAAGTCAACAAAAGATTCAAAAGCAGACACAAATGAATCTAAAACCAAGGTTAGTAAACATGAAGAGACAGAAAAGTTAGAAGAAGTTGGAAATACAACGAATTCAGAAACGGGACAGAAAACAGATGCAGCTTCAAAAGAATCTAGTTCAGTAAAAGCGGAAGCTAAGTCTTCTGCAAAAGCAGAACCCAAATCCTCTGTTTCTTCGGAAGGTAAAAAACAAACATCGAGCAATCAAACAAATACTTCTAGTACTTCAAAGAAAGATAATTCAACAGCTAGTTCTTCAAGTTCAAGCACAATTAAAGAGTCTGAAACAAAACCAGTTGAAAAGCCAAGTGCTCCTGTTCAAGGACCAGTTGTTGAACCTACACCAACACCAGAACCAACAAGACCAAGTTATGCATGTCCTGGTGGAGTGAATCAAGACGTGGCATGTGATGTGATTCTAGATCAAAATCATTACTTTGCGACTTATTCTTCTCAAGCCGAAGCAAATGCTGCAGGAGTCTATTACATGAATGAAGTTATGTACATTGGTGAAACAGAAATCACGAATTATTCTGTACAGGTGGTATATCGAAATGATCATAGTATTGCCTACTATGGATTAAATCTTTGGAGTAATGGAAGTTTGATTCAATAAAGGTGGTGATGAATGAAAAAATGAATCGTTTTAGTTAGGCGAGATCTTCTCGTCTTTTTTGTTGCAACAAAATGAACGAAAGGAAAATGAAGATGAAAAACATTTTAAAGAAAGGCAGTAAGTTCTTTCTGACAGCATTAGTGATTCTCAATTCCATGATGAATACAATACCGGTACATGCTGAAGAACCAACTACCGATGAAAATTTAGATTCTATAGTGGAACTAGGAAATATCAAAGATGTATTTCCAGATTTAGTACCACAGGATAATGGTGTAGCAACACTGGATATGACAGATATTGGTGGTCGATATGCCATGATTCATATCAACAATCAATTTGGTTTTGATTATGTTTCCTATTTGACGGTTGGTGATAAAACTGTCTTCTGTATTGAACCGATGCAGTTATTTACAGAAGGTTTAGATTATCATGAAGATACCGCAAAATGGGATGAATTATCTGAACCAACTCGTCAGGCTATCTGGGAAATCAGTTATTATGGATATTCCTATCCAGGACATCAAACTGAAAAGTACTATACGGCCACACAATGTATGATCTGGCAAGTAGTCAGCGGTACATGGTATCAGCCTTATGAACTGGATGGAACAACCATTTATGATATTTCTGGTGAAATGGCTGAAATCAATCGTTTAAGAAGTCAGCCACAAGGAAGACCTTCTTTTAACAACCAGACAGTTAAAACGGGATTAAATACTCCTGTTACTTTAACGGATACAAAAGGAACCTTAGGCAATTATTCCATCACAAATGCCAATGGTATCAATGCATCCGTAAATGGAAATAACTTAACTGTTGCGATTACTTGTGAAAAATATGATAAATCCATTACTTTCTCACGTAATTTCAGTGCTCGTGATGTCAATGTCATCTATGGATCAGCTGGCTATCAAAGAGTCATCTGGTTAGCATCTAGACGTGACCCTTCCCCAGACTTCAAATTGAATTTTGAATTACGTTATGCTGATATTGAAGTCGAAAAACAAGACGAGGAAACAGGAAATAAAACACAAGGGGATGCCACATTCAATGGAGCAACATTTGCGATTAAAGATACAAGTGGAAATGTTCTTGAAACAATTACTACAAATGGAGCAAAAGCCAAATCAAAAAAATATCCAGTTGGTACAACACTTCATGTTTGTGAAGTGACTTCACCTGAAGGCTATTTAAAGAATGAATCTTGTAATAGTGTCACTTTAAAAGATTCTGGTGATTCCACTCCTTCTACCTTTGGTACAACCATCAAAGATCAAGTGATTAAAGGACGTATTGAAATTGCGAAAAGCATTGATAAAGACAAATACGGTTTATTCCAGTCTAATATTCAAAAACCTGGTAAAGGATTCAAGTTTGATATCATTTTAAAATCTACAGGTAAAGTTGTATCCACATTAGAAACCGATGAAGATGGACGAGCTATCAGTGATTATCTTCCTTATGGAACGTATATCGTAAAAGAACAATCAACTACTGGTTACGATACATTAAAACCTTTTGAAGTTAAGATTGATCAAAACAATAAAACTTATTTCTACAACATTTATAACGATACAATCAAAGCCGAATTAACAATCTACAAGACGGACTCTGAAACAGGTAAACGTATTCCTGCTGCAGGAGTTGAATTCAAGATCAAAGATGGCGATGGTAACTTTGTTACACAGGAAGTAACCTATCCAAAGAAACATACAACCGATGTATTTAAAACGGATGAAGATGGTTCTGTACATTTACCTTCTCCACTTAAATTTGGTGAATACAAATTAGTAGAAGTCAAAGCACCTTATGGCTATGTTTTAAAAGATACAGAAATCCCAGTCAATGTAGATGGTTCTTCTACAGAAATCTTCATGAACTTTGACAACAAAACACAAAAGGGTCAGGTCTATGTGGAAAAGTCTGGTGAAATGTTAAGTGGTGCTAAAGAAGAAAAAACAGACTATGGAACTTTATATACACCGGAATACAAAGAACAATATCTTTCTGGTGTTACGTATGAAATTACAGCTCGTGAAGATATTGTGACTCCTGAAGGAACGGTATGGTTTAACAAAGGTGATGTGGTAGATACCTTTACTACAGGTGATGGCATTACTACTTCTTCCTTATTACAATTAGGTAAATATACAATCAAGGAAACAGCTACTCAGACAGGATATGTACTCGATTCAAACAGTTATGATTTTGATATTGAATATGCTGGTCAGATGATTGATGTTGTTGAAATCAAACAGGCTTATGTCAATGAAAGACAGAAATTAGATTTAGATATCAACAAATCTTTTGAAGAAGATGACAAAGATGCTTATAAAGATGTTGTATTTGGAGTTTATTCAAAAAATGATATTACCTTAGATGATGAAGTATTGATTCCTGCTGATGGATTAGTTGGTATTTTAACATTGGATGAAAATGGAAAGAATAACGAACAGTTGGATCTTCCTGTTGGCAACTATTATGTTAAAGAGCTTGAAACAAATGTTGCCTACAAATTAGATGAAGAAAATCATGATTTTACATTCAGCTATGATGAAGATACAACAAAACCAGCTGTGACTGTATCTATGGATCTTTACAATGAAAAACGTCGTTTAGAATTGGAAGTCAATAAAGTAGATAAAGAACATCATGATCATTTCTTAAATGGTGCAATTTTTGAAGTATATGACAAAACAACGGGTGAATTTGTGACGAAGCTATGTTCTGGTAATTTGATGATTACTGGTAATGATAAAGATGAAGAATATGAAATTTCAAAAGATGAAGAATTCTCTAAAGTCATTAAAACCGTTAAAGCCGATGAAAATAAACAGATTCTTTTAGACTTAGATGATGGCACTTACTACTCTAGAAAAGTTGGAGATGAAAAGGTTACAAAACATATCATCAAAGATGGAAAAGCCATATTAGCGGATGCCATCTATGGTCATGAATATGAATTTAAAGAAATCAAAGCACCTACTTCTTATCAGTTAGCTGATAAATCAAAAGCTTATAAAGTAGAAGCCGATAAAGAAACAGATACAGTCATTTACTATTTTGAAAATGAACGTATCGTTGTTCCAAATACAGGGGTATAAATAGTATGAAACATAAGAAAATAAAAGCTGCAGTCCTTGCGATTACAGCCATTGCAGCACTGGGTGGAATTCTCTATAGTCAGTTTGGAACAAAAAAATCTTATGATTATGCAGACTACTATGTAGAAACTAAACCAGCTAAAAACAATACAAGTGACAAGGAAGCTTCTGAAAAGGAGCTTTCTTTGTCTTTATTGAAACAAACTAATAAAGATATTGTCGGAATTCTAGTATTTGATGATCGAGTGATTTATGAACCAATTGTACAGGCACCCGATAATGATTTTTATGTACGAAGGAATATTGAAAAACAATATGCCAATGCAGGTATTCCTTTCATATCCGCTGATGGAAATATAAATTCTCAAAATGTAGTGATCTATGGTCATTCTTCTAAATGGAGCAATATTATTTTTACTCCACTTATGAGTTATATTGATGAGAATTACTATCTTAAACATCCAGCCTTCAAATTCATTACAAAAGATGAAACAAGAACCTACAAGATTTTTGATGTTATGAATATAGACTTAAATAATCTCAATGATTCATTGGAATTCACACAATCTGGTTGGGATACTTCCAATGAATTCAATGCCTTCATTTCCGATTCCATCAATCGTGGATTATATAAAACAAAAGAAAGTGCAACATCAAACGATAAATTAATGACCTTAGTAACTTGCGATACAAGAGATAACAACAAGAGAATTGTAGTACTTGCCAAACAAATAGATACAAAGTCATAAATTCATGAAAAGTTAATATAAATATGGTACTCTTTGTTTAGATAAATTGGAATTTATAAAGGAGAATTTGATGAAACTATTTTTATGTTCGCACTTTTCAAGTGTGGGAAGTCTGATAAAGGAAGAAATTGAAAATAAGAAAGTCGCATTTATTCCAACAG
>ERZ773138.2562-NODE-2562-length-13461-cov-3.452708_pt1 | contig 13461 bp, 13 predicted proteins | sample MGYA00511114_ERZ773138 | MGnify/ENA primary metagenome ERZ773138 (study PRJEB29015, sample SAMEA2737805) | human gut metagenome | biome: human gut; feature: human-associated habitat; material: faeces | place: China | collected 2012 ...
CAAAATTTAGAAATCACTGTAAAAACAAAATGCGGCAAGGCAATTACTATAGTTCTCAGATGGCAGAAATCACTCTTTGGTGGCTGCAAAATGCACTATAGTCATTGACATAATAAGCAATATGTGGTCGTTGGAAATTTGAGATATGGGAAGTTTGAGTAATTAATATGTGGACATAAATGCGATTACAAAAACACTTGACCTTAGAGGAGGTAATTATGCTAAACAGACGTCAAATTCAAAAAATTGTAAAGCAGGCATACCCATCAGGTATGTTTATATCTGGCGAACAAAAACAACTTCGCAAAATACTAATGCAGGATATTATGAGCGATCTAGAGCAAAACCCGGATATAACGTATCAAGAAGCTGCGGCACATTACATAGACACTGCTGAATTAGCATCGGTCAATGAACAGCCGCACCTTCCAAAACACATCGGTATATTGATTGGAATCACTATGGCCATTATCGTTCTTTGTATCCTTTTATACATAATTTCCAATCAATTTACTCCACCTACTTACTATTTTTAAGGCTCCTTTTCTATTATTCTTTGATCGTACCGTCAATTCCAATGGTCACTACCTGCCACTGAATAAACTTGCCACTTGCCTGGAGAGCTTTCTTTGCTGCCATCTCAATACCTCCGCAGCAAGGTACTTCCATTCTCACGATGGTCACAGACTGGATCTCATTATTTGCAATGATCTGTGTCAGTTTTTCACTGTAATCCACAGCATCTAGTTTCGGACATCCAATCAGCGTCACTTTTCCCCGAATAAATTCCTGATGAAAGTTAGCGTAGGCATAGGCTGTACAATCCGCTGCAATCAGCAGCTTTGCACCATCGAAATACGGTGCATTCACAGGCGCCAGTTTAATCTGAACCGGCCAGTTGCCCAGTTGTGATACCTGTGCAGGCATGGTTACATTTTCCGGGGCATCCTCTTTATGATCCATCATATGGATTCTGGAGCCAGGACATCCCCCCTCATGCATATGCTTCATCTTTTCTTGCAGTTCCTTTTTCTTCTGCGCTTCCTTCACTGCCTCTTCATCATATTCCGGGGCTTCTCTCTCTTCAAAAGTAATTGCTCCGGTCGGACAAGCAGGAAGGCAATCTCCCAGCCCGTCACAAAAATGCTCTCTTACAAGCTTTGCTTTTCCATCTATGATATCAATTGCTCCTTCATGGCAGGCATTGGCGCAGATACCACAGCCGTTGCATTTTTCTTCGTCTATATGGATAATCTTTCTAATCATGTTTGTCCTCCTCAAATATTATATTTTTGCTTTTCTGATGCAATCATATTATAATTATTGCAACATGTATGTTTGATTTCAAACAAGGAGTAAATAATGTGAAAGAAAGTTGTGCCGCCAGCCAAAGATGGCAGAATGGAGATTTTTATGGAAAAATATTTACCGATTTTGAGAAGTTGTCCGTTCTTCATGGGACTGAATGATACTGAAATTCTGTCTATACTTCATTGTGTGAATGCAGTTAAAGTATCCAAGGCTTCTAGATCCTATATTTTCAAGGCAGGAGATTCGACAGACGTGATGGGACTTGTACTAGCCGGCTCAACACTAATCATTCAGGAGGACCTTTGGGGACATCGCAACATCCTTTCAAAATGCAATGCGGGAGATTTTTTCGGAGAACCATATGCCGCAACCCCGGGCACAGTATTAAATATCAGTGTTGTCGCTGAAGAAGATTGCGACATTCTCTTTTTGAATATCAAACGTCTTCTGACATCCTGCCCAACCGCCTGCGATCACCATCAAAAACTGATCCGAAATCTGGTCTGTGTACTGGCAAATAAGATACTGATCCTTAACGACAAGATCACTCATGTCAGCAAACGATCGACCAGAGATAAGCTGTTATCCTATCTCTCATCTGAATCCGTCAAAAAATCATCGCTTTCTTTTGATATCCCATTTGACAGACAGCAACTGGCAGATTTCCTTTGTGTAGAAAGAGCCGCTATGTCCGTAGAATTATCAAAGTTGCAAAAGGAAGGATTACTAAAAACAAACCGTAATCATTTTGAATTAATAACAAAGTAAATCAAGACGACAATGTTGATGTTTGCGAAAATTATCTCAGCAATACCAGCGTTATTACTAACGAAATCATACTCAATGCTACAAAAATATGATTTGTTGACTTATTGATCAGAACTTCATATAATTGCTTCGTAACGCACCTTGCGACTTACGTTTTGCAGATGCAAAAATCGGATAAGATAGAACAGGTAAACTCACGAAACTTATGGAGGAATACAGTTATGTCAAAAGATGAGTATTTAATCACAGATGCGCCTCTGAAAGCACTGACAATTTTTGCATTGCCAATGATCCTAGGTAGCTTTTTTCAGCAAATATACAATATGGCCGACTCCATCATCGTCGGTCAATTCGTTGGCTCCTCTGCACTGGCAGCTATCGGTGCATGTGCAGCTTTGACTAATGTTTTTATTTGCGCGGCGTTGGGAGCCGGTGTCGGTGCCGGTGTACTCGTGAGCCGCTATTTCGGTGCCAGAGAGTATGGGAAAATGAAGACCATCGTGTCAACATCCTTGCTTAGCTTTCTAATTCTAAGTGTGATCCTTGGTGTTTTTGGCTATTTCTTTTCCTACTCGATAATGCGTATATTACAAACCCCTGCCGATATAATGCATGATGCCGTTTTATATCTTCGGATCTATTTTGTGGGATTTCCGTTTTTGTTTATGTACAACGTTCTTTCAACGATGTTTACTTCCATAGGCGAATCAAAGATTCCACTAGCACTCCTGATATTCTCGTCTATCTTAAATATATTTATGGATCTTTGGATGGTAGCCGGTCTTGGTCTTGGCGTGTTCGGTGCGGCACTTGCAACCTTGATCGCCCAAGGCATTTCCGCCGTATTGTCGTTTTTGATCTTCTTCTTTCGGATGCGACGTTATAATAGCCCATTCCGCCGATTTGACTGCCACGAGCTGCGTTCCATGCTGCGGATCGCTGTTCCGTCGGTTCTCCAGCAGTCCACGGTAGCTATCGGTATGATGATCGTACAGGCAGTTGTAAATCCTTTTGGCACACAGGCACTTGCGGGATATGCGGCGACGATGCGGATAGAAAATGTTTTTTCCCTGATCTTTGTATCCATCGGCAATGCAGTGTCTCCATATGTTTCCCAGAATCTCGGTGCAAACAAACCGCGGCGTATCAAAAAAGGATACCAAGCCGCATTGGTATTGGATGTATGCTTTGCAGTACTTGCTTTCATCATCATCGAAACGCTGCATACGCAAATTTCCTCACTATTTCTCGGTAAAGACGGAACAGCTTTTGCCTATCAGGTATCCGGAGATTATATGAGATGGCTTGGTTGTTTCTTCATCTTTATGGGAATCAAAATGGCAACCGATGGAGTCCTTCGTGGTCTGGGAATCATGCGGCCATTCCTCCTGGCAAACATGGTAAACCTTGCGATTCGACTGTCCGTTGCTTTGATCTTTGCACCTCGTTTTGGCATTGCATTTGTCTGGCTGGCTGTACCGGCCGGGTGGCTTGCAAACTTTTTAATTTCTTATATGGCTCTTAGGAGATCATGGCCAACCGATAACGTGGTGCCATCTCGATAACTTAAAGCGATTTACAAGCTATAATTTATATCATGAACTCAAATTTCGCACTTCCAAAATCACCTCACACGACCACATATTGCTTATTATGTCACAAAAATAATAGCTATTTTGCAGCCAACAAGCTGACTTGTTCTGCCGGCAGAAATCGCCTACTCATGCAGATAAATGCCTATCTTGATTTTAATCCATTTTCCCTTGGTTTCCTTGGCAGTGATTTTCCCAAAGAGTAGTTTTCCTGCATCCATCAAACGTGAAAATACTACATTATCCTCTCTGGGCACATATCCAATTTTGACCCCATTACTGTTTTTTATCACTATCGCTTGGGGATCGAAGCGATTATGTGGCTCACGATAAAAATCCAACTTATCGTTAACATTAAGATACTGAGCCAATTCCTCAATACCTTCAATGTGCGTTGTCCCGGCAATAAAAGTATCAAACAAAAAGATATCACGTTCATAAGGTTTCGGTATAGTAAGGCCGCCGCCTTTGCCATGAAGTAGGCTTGCAAGACTGCCGCCATCTGTTTTTACGATATTACTCATCCTATCACCTCAACATTTCTTTCAATCTTCCAGCATACAGATCATATGCTTCTTTCAATTCCTCTATCATTTTCTCAAGTTCCGTCCGTTTTTCAGCCACCTGTTCCGGGGCATTCACCAGTTCCTTCATTGTGTACGGATATTCCGATTTTATATTTGCAATTTGTTCACGGATAAGTTCCAACGTTTTAGTCAGCCGTTCCTTGTCTTTAGTAAGAATAGATAACCCACTTTCACTTTGTTCCGGAACGACAGGTCCCGCTACCATCTCACTGATGATGAGAAGATTCCCTATATCACCATTTTCATACGCTTGTACTGCGTTTTGAAACAACTGCATCTGTGCAGGTGTAATCTCCGGATGCAGATCGGGATGCAGAGCCTTTACAATGCTGCGATACAATTTCTTTATCTGCTTGGTCTCTTCATCCGTGAGAACATGTCCCTGACTATGATCAAGAGCCTTATTCATCTTATCGATCTGCTCATTGAGCTGACACTGAAAACCGGCAAACTCTTTATCAAGCAATTTATCAATGGCTGATAACGCAATCTTTTCCTGTCGATTTTTCTTTGCTTGGATAAGATCAATTTTTCTTTTGATACGCAACACATTACAGTTCAATTCAAAAGCTTTGTATTCAAGGCTGCCAAGAGCAAGCATATATGCCGTTTCTATGTTTTTGCAGATTACAAAACGTAATTCATCCCGCTCAAGCAAAAGCATGGAAATTTCAACTCGCAATTTTTCTACTTCCGCTTTCAATGCGGCGAATTCCGGAAAAGGGACAACCGTGCAATTAGTATTCCGGTCGCGAAGCTTATCGCTCCGTTTAGCAGCGAAATCATGTATTTGTTTCATATCTTCCACAGCAGAACACCTCCCAATTTCTTTTATCAATCCGAATGTTTACTAACGGCTCTTCAAATATTCTCATACGGATGCGCACTCGCTAATCGCTCTTTAAATATTCTCATACGGATGCGCACTCGCTAATCGCTCTTTAAATATTCTCATATGGATGCGCACTCGCTAATCGCTCTTCAAATATTTCCTGTGGCAGAGGTTTGTCGAACACATAGCCCTGCACGATATCGCAACCAACTCCTTTCAGATATTCAAGCTGCTCCACCGTCTCAACCCCCTCAGCAATGGATTTCTTATCCAGTTCATTGATGAGCTGCACAATGCTGTGAAACATAACAAGATCTCGGTCTTTTCCCGGGTAATCCGTTTCCAACGGAATAAAGGATTTGTCTATTTTTATCGTCTCGAGATCAACTTCTTTGATCATATTGAGTGAAGAAAAACCGGTTCCGAAATCGTCAATCGAGGTTCCAATGCCATTCGCCTTGAACTCATCAATAATTCCAGACATGATCTCATAATTTTGGAAATCTTCACTTTCGGTAAGCTCGATCTCGATCAAATGATGATCAACACCATAGCGGTCAATAATCTCCAAAGTACGTTCAACGAGATTTTCTTCCTCCAAATGTCTTCTGGAATAGTTCACTGAAATCGGCACAACCGAAAGCCCCTTGTTCTGTCGATCTTTCAAAAAAGCACAGACACTTTCCAACACATAGTAATCAAGTTTGCACACGCTTCCCTCGCGCTCCAACTGTGGAATAAACTGCATTGGCGGTACCATCTTTCCATTTCTGATCCAACGAACCAAAGCCTCTGCACCATACATTGTCCGATCTGCGACGTTGACTTTAGGCTGGTAATATATGACAAATTCCTTTGCCTGTAATGCCGGAAGGAAATTGGACACAATGCTCTGATTGGCTAGTATTTCCTGTTCGATCTCCGGCGAAAACTCTACCACGCTGCCAACCCCTTTTTGTCTGGCTGCCTGATAAGCAATGCTGGCTCTTCCCATGATGGCACGCGGTACTGTGATGCCATTCAAATTGCTGACACCGATCGTTGCTCCAAACACAAATTCCCGCTCTTTCATTTGCCATTGATGATGTATCCTGATATTCTGAAGCTGTTCGATCAATTTTTCGCGGCGTTCCTTGTGAAAAACAAGCACAAAATTATCTCCACCTAATCTTGCAACAATTTCATCATTTCCCATTATATTTTTGATATGCAGGGCATAATTACGCAGGATAATATCACCCTGCTCATAAGAAAACACTTTATTGACATATTTAAAATTATGTACATTAAAAAATATAATATTGTAATTTGCAATTTGCCCGGAAGCGATCAATCCTCCGGCAAAATGCATTAAATAATCCTGATTTGCTACACCGGTACTCATATCTGTCATCATAACCTGCTGCAGTAAGTTCTGCGTCATCGTTCTGCTGATCTTATAAAAAATTTGGCGTAATAACATATTATGCAATTCCAATTCTTTGGATGAAAACTTGCTTTGGTCACGCGGATAATCCATGATCGTTACCGTTCCGCCAGACGGTAACGGGAATACCGAAATATTCGGTTCACTGTCAGATACAGCCCCTGTGTCATACAAAATTTCTACGGCACGCTGTCCATCCGGACAAAGTTTACTGCCCGGTGCCTCTAGCTTAAGATCCACTTTATTTATATGAAAAAGTTCTGCCGCAATAGAAAGAGAACGTTTGATCTTAGCCATGCACGCTTCCATGGTAGATGCATCCTCCGCTAATAATTCAAACATCGCTTTTATTTCCGGATCAAGTATTATCTCTTTATTCATTTTTTACCTCCACACTCTTAACAATAACGCTTTATACCTGGCCGCCTGATTCAGGCTTTTGTTGCGTATTTCCATAAATCCCAATATTTATTATAACACATTTGTCGAATCATAGTGGTGAATTATGTCAAATTGTAACAGAAATGATCGCTTTACACTACATATATCTTAGGTGAGCGAAGACAATGATGCCTTTGATACAAAAGGCGGCGATTACGGTAGTGTCAACAAAGCGAGGCACAAAGTGTTTGATGATTATGTTGTAAACGGCGGTTTGCGTCCGGTAATTCATATTACCGTGAAATAGTTTTAGGAAAACTTGATCTGGTAATAAAGAACCTCGAGCACTTGATTTCTTACCGCAGCTTAGAACTTTCTCGGCATATCCCAATATTATCTCTACCTTGGATGCTTGATTTCTCCTCTCAAGGTAGAGATTCTCCGGCTATGACCAACGTTTTCTCTACCCCGGTCACTGGATTTCTCCTCTCAAGGTAGAGATTCTCCGACTATGACCAACGTTTTCTCTACCCCAGGCGCTGGATTTCTCCTATCAAGGTAGAAATTCTTCGGCTATGACCGACGTTTTCTCTACCACGGGCGCTGCAAATCACTACTCTTGCACCTTCTCAAAAATCAAAATTTTCTGCGTCATTTTACGAATAATCGGCAACCAGCCAAATGGCTTTAACACAGGAATAATCTTGGTCATGCCTCGTGTAATATTATCGTCTTTGACCTTTCGGAATCCCTTGGCAACATCTCCCAGATCTTCAAAACAATCCGCTCCAAAAATAAATTTTGCTCCAGTTTTTTGAATGGATTCTTCAATGTCCTCTTTATTGACCCATTTCTTGGCCAGACACTCCATCATCACCGTTGCATTGTCAAAATGATCCCGAATAATTCCAAGCATCGTCGCATTTTCTTCCGGCGTCAGATACATGCTAAGGCCTTCGATAATAAACAACATTTTTCCTTGTGCATCAATCTGATCCGCCCAAGCCGGATCCAAGGCAGAAATCCCGATTGTTGATACCCTTCCTGATTCCTGATAAATCTGATCTCTGACAGCGATCGTCTCCGGAAGATCCAAATTGTACCACCGCAGCTTGCCGTTATCCATTCGATAAAATCTAGTATCCAATCCGCAGGCAATATTTACAATCGTACAATCTGAATTACGATCAATAAAATCCTCTACCAACTCATCAAATACAAGCGTTCGTGCAATAACACCATTGCTCATGGTGGAATCTTCCTCTGCCGACGAAAAATCATAATCTATCTTATTCACCAGTTCCACTGCTTTCGCATCATAAAATTTATGTCCCTTTTTCAGCGAATATTTTGCTCTCGCATAAAAACTTTGCAACATGGTCTCTGCTGTTCCATCCAAAGTCACTTTGATTTTTTCACTCATTTTTTCCTCCTATCCATCCAGAAAATAAAATATCTGCAGTTTTCAAGGTCCCAATTAAACCTTTTCCCTGGCTCGTTTTTTCACATATCACTTGACACGATCATAGCACAGATATTTTATACATCGCCTAGCTCTACTCACTATTTGCGCGACAGTTAGCCATAGCTAACTATGCTTAGTGTACCACAAATGCAAGAAATCTGTCAAAAAGGAAGTGTTCCTCCATCTGATCAAAATTTTTCCCGGATGCATTCTTTTATTTCAATTTTACTCACAATCATGATTGAGAATCGTACTCATTTATGCTAAACTTATTTTAGTTGCGCAAATATTCTATTCACTCTAAAAATAGCGTGTATGGATACATTTGAAACAATGTTTCTTTTATTTATAAGATCAAGATGTCAACGCGCCAACACTTCAATATGTTGACAGCGAAAACATCACATGTACTCTCGAATTCATCTAAACGAAGAATTTCAAGATGAATTTTTGATACACAATGACATTTTCGCAGTACGTACACGGTGTGTACGACGAGAAAATGGAAACAGTATATCGGAAATGCCGCCGAAATGGCTCGTTTTAAGAAGATACCGAGTGTACATTCACTTGAAACGGAGGATAATTATGTTATTAGAAGAAATGAGACAAAAGGTAGTTGACTATGGAAATCAGTTGATTTCATCGGGTCTGACGATTGGAACTGCAGGTAACATCAGTATGTATGACCCGGAAACCGGATATATGGTGATCAGCCCATCTGGTATTCCTTACGCAAAAACAACAGCAGAAGATGTTGTCGTTATGGATCTGCAGGGCAATATTGTGGACAGCAAACGCACACCTTCCAGTGAACACAGTTTACATGCTGCCTTTTATTTAGAGAAACCGGACGCTCGTGCCGTTGTCCATGCACATTCTATGTATTGCACAACGCTTGCATGTGCCGGCGTTGATCTGAAGGCGACTCATTATGCAATCGCAGATACTGGTGTTGCTACGGTTCCTACGGTTCCATATGAGACTTACGGCACTCCAGAGCTTGCTGATGAAGTTCGCAAATGCTTACGCGAATCTGACAGCAAAGCACTTCTCATGGCAAATCACGGAATGGTCGCTTACGGCGATTCCTTAGAAAAGGCATTTGCCATCGCAAATACTTGCGAGTGGTGCGCACAGGTTCAGTGGCGCGCAATGGCAATTTCTACGCCAAATGTATTGTCTGATGAGCAGATGGCAGAAGTAATCGAGCATTACAAAACATACGGTCAAGCAAAAGAAGATAGCAAACAGTCCCAGGGCTATTTTGGATAGACTGCATCTATAAATTTACTCAAACTAAAAAACTCCTCGGCAAAGCGTTGCAGGGGAGTTTTTTATTAATATCCATTTACGATACCATCTGACGTAATCGGAATGGTGAGTCCATTATCTACGTCAGTCTTCCATTAATATTGCTTAAAAGTCACAAATATTTTCTCATAGTTGCCTCTATTTTTTGAAGTGATATGGCAAATAGTTCTTATATGTTTTCACATGATAACTATAACTAAACTTATGATCTTTGCTCATCTTCTTTTTGCTTACCAAAAAATATTTCGTATTTCCCTTTTTATTTTTAACTCAAACTTCGCACATTAAAAATTATCATGTTATCACATATTTAATCGCGCATTTTTTCTTTTAATTTTACCACAATATCCTGATATTTTCTATGCTTCATATCAGGGAATGCCCGAAGCAAACGCCCCTGTCCAAAAAGACGGTGCTTGGTCATAGAACCAACTAATTCTTCATATTTCTTCTGCAACTCTGCTCTCTTCGTGCGAATCACTTCTCTATACTCTTCTGCGCTAATATTTTCTTTCAATGAACTAAGCGCTGCACGCAATTCTGCCGTACTCAGGTTATCCTTCAGGGAGCCGACTTTCTCTTTCATTTCTGACGTGCTTAAGCTATCCTTCAAAGAACCGACTTTCTCTTTCATTTCTGACGTGCTTAAGCTATCCTTCAGAGAATCTACTCTATCTCGTAATTCCGCCTTAGCTAAGGCCGCCTGTACTCTGCCTTCTCCAATATTTTGCGCCGTTTCGATCGTTGTCTCACCAAGTTTCTCACTTACCTTATCACTGACAATCCGAAGATCGCCACTAAGCTTATCAAGCTGTCCAAGCTTCTTATTAAAGCCTCGAATCACTGCTACCGTAACAACAAAGTCAACAAAATACACAACGTATAATATCACCAGAATGGTCCACCCAAGTACACTGCTGTCATGCCCCGTGATCAGCTTGTCTATATATTTCTGGAAGATCCGCACAACAAATAAGATGGCAAATCCCCAGATCAATGAAAACTCCAAACATATATATCCACGAAAATTAAATGGTTGCTTGGAATAATCCCACCATCTCGCATGAAAGCATATATCAAGAAGCCAGCCTGCGACCAACTCAATTAATGTTGCTAAAATCACGCCGAACACGTAAACCAACAGATCACTCATCTGTGTCCCTTCAGGCTGGATCAGATTGATCAATGCAAACACACTCACAATCCCGAATCCATATACCGGGCAAACCGGTCCATTCAAAAATCCACGGTTCGTAACCTCGCCCCAAGTGACCGCGTGGTAGATCACTTCCACACACCATCCCAAAAAGGAATAGATCACAAATAGCCACGCCAATTGATAAAATGTCATTCCAAAAATCATAGATATCCTCCTGTAATATCTCGATAATGTCTACCCTAAGCAGGTTATTCTCGCCCCGGGGGTAGAGAAATCCGCCCTGACTTCTTGTTTGACTCTACCCTGGACCGGTCATTTCTGCCCCGGGGGTAGAGAATTTTCCCTTTGAGAGAGTATATCATGATTTATTACAAATAACCATATGATACTATCTAAAACCTAAGACTTAAAATCAGCGTCTGCTTTCGCACCAGAATTTCAACTTACCATTTCATATTTGGCCTTCTAGATTAAGATTAAAAACTATGCATCCATTTTCATCTCACAAATATTGTTTTCACCGTAAATGAATCTATATCTAACTATTAACTTTTATCCACACAATACAGCCAGACATCAAAAAGTCAGCCCCTATTTTAATACATCTTTTTAATATATGTTTGTATTTCATCCAAATATTTCTCTGGATCTAACCACCTTTTTTCCAGTTTAGAATTCTGAGTCACTATAATAGCCGGCACACTCGTTATCCCAAATCTTTCTAAAAGCTGATACATCTCCCTGCTATTCTCTCCATCTCTGTCCTTAGATGTATAATATGTTGGCAATTCCACCTGACATTCCTTTAGAGTCTGTTCTAATTTTTTTCAAAATTAAAACAATCTGTACAATCTGCCCTTCCTATATATATCATGATTTGTTCATTTGACTTTATATCTGTTTTTAGTTCTGCAAGTGAAATCCCATAATAGTATTCCGAAGCAATATAATCCCTTTTTTCGGTATTAATGTACTTTTTATTAACAATATGGTAATACCGACTACCATAATACAAATTAGTTCCAAACAAACAAAACAAAACGAATATTATAAGCATCTTCTTTTTCTTTTTGACTTTTGGCTGAGTTATAACATTTCTCAAAACAACTCCTAAACCAAGGGTAGTAAGCACAAGTGAAATCCATGTAAAATATATAATATCTTTATCCACTTTAACATTAGGATATACATCACCAAAAAAACCATAATGAACCAATAGCACGATATTACATAGCAAAAAAAAGAAATCAAGACCTAATATACATAACCATCTTTTCACTTAAATTCTCCTTTCATATTACATCTTTCGGACACATGAATGCCCCTTAACATTTGTGCTATAAACTTGCTGAAAAAATAATACCAGAGCAACTATTGTAACCATTATTCTTCTCATAAATTCCTCCTAAAAATATAAAATATAGAACTATAGGTTTTCTTACCAATATCGATCGATATAATACACCATAACATATACTTAAGAACTTATCCACGTGCTTATCAATAAAAAATTCTCATTTAGGACCCTTATTCATATTGCCAACTATCATAACTCCTATATATACAGATCTATAAAAATGCACACAACTCCTATACTTCAAACACCATAATAACAGCTCCCAACACCACCAGCACCAGTCCTGTCGCACGGTTCAGTGTTTTCGGCTGCGCCTTATTGGCAAACAATGCTGCAATCCGCGCCCAGATAAATGTAAAAATAATGCACAATCCCATCACTAAAAAATCCGGTTTCCCACCAATGGCAAAATGCGAGGCTGCTCCGGTAAATGCTGTAAATGCCATGATAAAAACGCTCGTTCCAACAGCTGTTTTCAATTCATAGCCAAGCACGGACGTAAGAATCAACAGCATCATCATACCGCCGCCCGCTCCAACAAATCCACAGATGAACCCAATGATCATTCCACACAGAACAGACTGCACCGCTCTTTTCTTGGTAGACACACTATTCATCGCTTCCTTGGTCGTCATGACCGGACGAACGATAAATTTAATTCCAAGAAAAAATGTCATAACTACCGAAAAACTTCCCATCGTAGTCGATGGTACCAGACTTGAAATATAACTTCCGATCACTGTAAATACAAGCACTGTCACCATCATAATACTGCCGTTTTTGACATCAAGATTTTTATTTTTGCCATAGGTGTACGCTGACACCGCACTTGCCAACACATCAGAGGACAGCGCGATACCGACCGCCATAAAAGGATTCATATGTAAAAAAGTAATGAGCATCGGACTGATCACGGCAGCCGCACTCATTCCGGCAAATCCGGTGCCAAGACCTGCCCCCATTCCCGCAAAAAATGTCACAATGATCGTCATAAGTAATTTCATGGTAAGTACCTTTCTATATTGACAGTGTCAATGTCCAAAAAAATTCATTATATTCATTATTTCTCAGACAGGTTGCGTCACAGAACGGCGAGCAATTCGACACTGTGTTTTTATTATCATTTTGCAACGAAAAAGTATAACACGGTTTTGTATTTTTTGCCACCTATTAACAAAGACTTTGTATAATCAATACAGAAATCGGCGTGACAAAAAGCCGAAAAAAAGAAAGAAGATTAGGAACCGTAATAATTCTATTCAAATTTTC
>ERZ773138.2569-NODE-2569-length-13418-cov-2.410387_pt1 | contig 13418 bp, 9 predicted proteins | sample MGYA00511114_ERZ773138 | MGnify/ENA primary metagenome ERZ773138 (study PRJEB29015, sample SAMEA2737805) | human gut metagenome | biome: human gut; feature: human-associated habitat; material: faeces | place: China | collected 2012 ...
ACTCAATTCTATCACTATATCTTTCCGCATTTCACTTTTTTGTAGTAACTTTGCACCCTATAAATGAAGGCGCGGTATGAAAGAAGAGGGTGTAAAGAAAGTCAATATGTCGATACTGGAGACCGAAATCGATCTTATCACATCGATCAAGAACGATTTCGCCATTTTTGAAAATTCCAGCGACCTGCCGGTGCTCGATTATCCGAGCCGGCTCGAAATGGGAATGATGGCGATTTGCCTCCGGGGAACTACGCGGATGAGCATCGACCTGAAAGAGTATACGTTCGGAGCGAACGACATGGTGATTGTCCTGGCCGACCAGATCGTCCAGCAACACCAGCGGAGCGACGATTTTTTGTGTTGCGTGTTCGCCGTTTCGATCAAGTTCGCCCAGGAAGCGATCCTGTCTTACCGGCAGTTCCTGCCGACCCTGTTGCGGATCAAAGAAGATCCCCGGATTCCGCTGAAACCCGAAGAGGTGGTTTCCGTTCTGGAATACTGTTCTTTCTTGCGCCAGAGAGTCAACATGCGAGACAACTGTTTCCGTCGCGAGATCGCCAAGAGCCTGTTCCATGCTCTTTTTTACGAATTGGGCAATATCATGAACCGTCATGCTCCCGCCGTCGGACGGCAGGTGAAAACGCGTCGGGACGAAGTGTTCGAACAGTTCATTCATCTGGTCCGGGATCATTATAAAGCCCAGCGTAGTGTGACCTTTTATGCCGACAAACTTTGTCTGACGCCAAAGCATCTGTCAAACGTGGTTAAGGGACTTACCGGAAAATCGGCCGGCGCGTGGATCGACGATTATGTGATTCTCGAAGCCAAGGCCTTGCTGAAATCGACCACTTTGACGATCCTGCAGGTGTCCGAAGCGCTGAATTTCGCGAACCAGTCTTTTTTCGGCAAATATTTCAAGCAGCATACCGGAGTCTCTCCGACCCAGTACCGGCGGATGTAGGCGGAATGCCGTTAAAAATATCCGGGCCCATCGGCCCGGATATTTTTTGAGAACGGAAACGGGCACCGTTTCCCGGCGGGAGATCGTGCCGTCAGTTCAACCATCCGCCGGTGAATCCGGCTCCTTTCAATCCGTTTACGATGTAGGCGTTCTTTTTCATCAGTTTCCAGATCAGTTGCGTGCGGTAGTTTTCGAGCATGACCAGGATCGGGCCCTGATCGATGCCGAGCCACCATCCGTCGATCCAATCTTCACTCGGATTGAACGAGTCGAGAAAGCCGTAGTCGGTGTAGAGCGCCCCGTTTTTGTAGCTTTTCATCGCTTTCAGCGCGGCGTAGGATTCCGTCGGAGTAAACGGGAACGATCCGCCGGCTGCCGTCGGGGCGATCGTGCCGTCGTCGGCGATGCCGGCGGCCGAAGCTCCGCGGGGGTGGGACGCCCATTTGCCGTAGGTGCCGGCTCCCGGCCCGTCGCAGGCGGTGAGTCCCCAGATATCGGCGCCGTATCCGACGTATTTACTCGGATTTTCGATGCAGTAGCTACGGTTGGCCAGCGTGGCTCGCCGGGAATTTTCGAAATAATCGAGACCCGGTTTGGAGCGCATGAAGGCGTCATCGATCCACATGTGCGAATACTGGTGCCCGAACAGCGGCGAGAAGTTCACCATCTCGTAGTTCTGGAAACTGCTGTAATTGTAGGTAGCCGTCCAGCGGTTCCATACGCTGCCGTCGAGTTTTTTGTCGGTCTCGGGCGAGCCGATTGCGAGGATGTAGAGGATCATGGCTTCGTTGTAACCCTGCCAGGTGTACGGTTGGAAGCCGGATTCGGGAGTCCAGCCGAGACTCATCAGTTCGCCCTCGTTCATCGCCCATTTCCAGTCCACTGCGCGGTACAGTTCGTCGGCCAACCGCCGGATTTCGTTTTCTACGGCATTGTCCCGGTCGTAATAGGTCTGGGCGGACAGGATACCGGCCATCAGCAGTCCGGTGTCGATCGTCGAGAGTTCGTTCTGTCCTTCCCGGAGACTGGTGTTCCGGTTCAGAAAATGATAGAAGAATCCCTTGTATCCGGCCGAAAATACCGGGTCGGTGCCTTTCGGCGCATCGTTGAACGTCCGTAGCGTGACGACCGTCCGTTGGGCCGCTTCGTCGCGCGTGACGAAGCCGCGTTCGACGCCGACGATGTAGGCCGTCAGGCCGAATCCGGTGGCGGCGATGCTGCTCATCGCTTCGTTGTTCGTCGCGCTGGCCCGGTCGGGAACCAGTCCGTTCGCCGTGTTGGTCAGTTTCCAGAAGAAGTTGAAATGCGTGCGCTGGAGATCGTTCAGCAGCGTTTCGTCCATGTCGGGCGGAGTGGGGGGCGGGATAAATCCTTCCGAATCGTCTTTCGAGCAGGCTGCGGCCAGCAGCAGCGACAGGACGACCCCCGTTTTTTGCAAAATATTCATTTTTCAGTGTTTTTTAGCGGTTGAAACGAAGAGAGACGATCCTTGCGGGCCATCCCTCTTCGCTGTATTTTTCCGGTAAGGCTTATTTCTTGATGCAGCGTACCGGCAATTGCCAGGCCGCATCGGCCCAGTTGGCTCCGGTATTCGACGCCGAACTGTTGTTGATATCGACTTTCCACGGGGCGGTGTTGCTGCCCTTGCTCGACGTCCAGTAAGCGGCCGCTTCGCCGTAAGCCTGCGGCTGCGTGTCGCCGTTGGTCAGCCAACCGCCAATCGGCAGCTTCATCACGGAGTTCATCAGCGTCAGCGTGATGCCTGCGTTGCCCGAAACCCCGTTGCCGCTGATCGTTCCTCCGGTTACTTTCGCGATGGCGGCGTTGAACTGATCCAGTGTCGGTACGGCGTACCCTTCCGGGCAGACCGTCCATTCGCCGATAGCGTCGTAATCGATCTGGTAGGAAGCGTCGAATGCGGTGGCTCCGTACGGCTTGCCGTATTGCAACATCTGGCCGATCGAAGCGGCGTTGATGCCGTCGGCGCCGTAAGCGCCCGGATCGGCCGAAGCGGCTCCGATGTTGCGGTCGAGCCAGACGTCGCCCGGATCGACGTAGCCGTTACCGTTGACGTCGATGAAGATGGTGGTGTATTCGAGTCCCTGGTAAGTGAAGGTCTCCGGTTCGAACGGAATGCCCGGAACATCGGACAGAACGGTGACCGGAATGGTCGCGGTGTAATTCGTCGAGCCGATCTTAACGATGACCACGAGGTTCGTTACACCGTCCGAAACCGGAGTTCCGGACAACGGCACGTCCACCATTCCGTCTTCGGCAGCCGGCAGCGTCGCGTCGAATGCGCTGCAACTGATGCCGTTGGTCAGGTCGATGCTGATCGTCGCCTGCTGCTCTTCGGCGGCCGTGTAATGCAGCGCGATTTTGACGTCGGAGAGTTCGACGCCTTTCGACAGGGTGCCGGTTACGGTACTGCCGGCGGCGTCGAGTGCGATATCGCCCGCGATTTCGACCGGAATGTCCGCCGTATAGGTGTTATCTCCCTGCGTCATAGTTATTTTCAGGGTCTTCGTTCCGTAGTCGGACGGCGTTCCTGTTACCGGGACGTCGAGCGTGCCGCCCGAAGGCGCAGCCGGTAGCGATGCGGTGAACTCCGCGATTGAAATACCGGATACCTCGTCTGCCGAAACGGTTACTTCCTGGTTCGCATACGACGTATAGTGCAGCGCGATGTTGCCGTTGGCGATGGCCTGTCCGATGCGGAACGTGCCGGTAACGACGCTTGCCGCGGCGTCGAGCGCAATGGCCGGCGTTACGGTCGCGGGGATCGAGATGAACACTTCGTATTCGCCGACGCGGATCACCGGCCGCAGGTTCATGCTGCCCGATGCAGTCGGGGTTCCCGAGACGGGGATCTCGACGGTTCCGTTCCCGTTGTCCGAAGAGGTCGGCGAAGCCAGCCGCACGTCGATCGGATCGCAGTACAGTCCGTTGACCTCCGGCAGCAGCACTTGGGCGCTCTTACCGAGACCGTTGGTATAGGCCAGCGTGATTTTGGTGCCCTGTGCGACCGCCTGACCTTGTGTCAAGCTGCCCTGGAACGAGCTTGCGGCCGAGTTGATATAGACCGTATTGTAAACCTTGTCTATTTTGGGGTCTTTGCCGCAGCCGGCCGCCAGAACCAGCGCGCAGATCGCAAGTAGTCTGAATGTTTTCATAATATTCATTTTAAATAGGAGTGGATTGTTTGTTTATTTCGTGATTTCGAAGGAGCCCTCGAGCGCAGCGTCCGAGCTGCCGCCGGCCCATACTTTGAAGTCGCCGGGCTCGTAGCCGAAGCTCATGTCCTGCCGGTAAAAGCCGACCGCGTCGGACGTAATCGTGAAGCTGACTTCGCGGCTTTCGCCCGGCTCCAGCGTTACCCGTTCGAACCCTTTCAACTGCCGTGTCGGACGGGTTACGCTGGCCACCAGGTCGCGCACGTAGAGCTGTACGACCTCCGTGCCGCGTACCTTGCCGGTGTTCTTGACCGTAACGGTTACGGCGACGGGTTGTTTCATGTCGGTTTTTTCCGGAGCGACCTTCAGGTCGGAGTATTCGAACGTCGTGTAGCTGAGACCGTAGCCGAACGGATACAGCGGCGTGGCGGTCGGTTCGTTCAGGTAGCGCGAAACGTAGTGTTGTTCGCCCTGTCCCGGCGTGTACGGCCGGCCGGTATTTTTCGCGTCGTAATGGATCGGCACCTGACCGAGGTTGCGCGGGAAGGTCATCGTCAGTTTGCCGCAGGGATTGAAGTCGCCCGACAGCACGTCGGCTACGGCATGTCCTCCTTCGGTACCCGGATACCACGCTTCGACGATCGCGTCGGCTACGGTGCTTTCCCACGACAGGTCGAGCGGACGTCCGTTCAGCAGGACGAGGATCAGCGGTTTGCCGCTTTGGGCGACTTCCCGGATCAATTCCTGCTGGATAGCCGGGATCCGAATGGAAGTCAGGCTCGTCGCCTCGCCGCTCCAGAAGCCCGGATGGCCCACCGCCATTACGACTTTATCGGCCGAACGGGCGGCGTTGAGCGCGGCGGCGAATCCGCTGCGGTCGTCCTTATCGGGTTCGGAACCTTTCGTATAAATCACCTTGTCGGCCCCGAAACGCTCTTTAAGTCCGGTAAGAATCGAAACGACCTTGTCGGCTTGTCCCTGTCCGTACCACGATCCGAGCAGGTCGAGCCGGGCGTCGGCGAACGGTCCGATCAACGCGATCTTTTTCCCTGCGGCGATCGGCAGCGCTTCCTTGTCGTTTTTCAGCAGCACCATCGACTTGCAGGCCATGTCGCGGGCCGCTGCGAGGTTTGCCGGTTTGTAAAATTCTTTTTCGGCTGCTTGCAGGTCGTGGTATTTGTACGGATCGTCGAAAAGACCGAGCGCGAATTTCACGCGCAGCACTTCGGCGCACATGATGTCGACCTGTTTCTGCGGAACCATGCCCGTTTCGACGAGCCATTTCAGGAAACGGTGGTAAACGTCGCCCTGCAGATCCATGTTGATCCCGGCCTCGATCGCCAGTTGGCCGGCCAGCGAGCTGTCGGCCGCTACGCCGTGCGGAACCAGTTCGTTGATCCCGGTGAAGTCCGACACCACGAAACCGTTGAATCCCCACTCTTTGCGCAGGATCTGCTGCATCAGGTATTGGCTGGCGTGGGCCGGCACGGCGTCGATATCGTTGAATGCGGCCATCACCGTTCCTACGCCTGCGTCTACGGCCGCCTTATACGGAGGCAGGTAGGTTTCGCGCAGCGTGCGGTCGGTGAGATCCACCGTATTGTAATCGCGCCCCGCTTCCGGAGCTCCGTAGGCGGCGAAATGTTTTACGCAGGCCAGGATCGTCGTGTCGGAGGCGAGCGCCTCGGGAGTCGTTCCCTGGTAGCCCTGTACCATCGCGATCGCGATCAACGATCCGAGGTAGGTGTCTTCGCCCGACCCTTCCGAAACGCGTCCCCAGCGCGGATCGCGGGTGATGTCCACCATCGGCGAGAACGTCCAGTTCAGCCCCGATGCGATCGCCTCGCGCGCCGCTACGCGGGCCGAGTTTTCGATACCTTGCAGATCCCACGAGCACGACATGCCGAGGTTGATCGGGAAGATCGTTTTCATGCCGTGGATCACGTCGTAGCCGAACAGCAGCGGAATGTGCATCCGCGTTTCCTCGACGGCAACCCGTTGCAGTTCCCGGTTGTATTCGGGAACGTGCGCGTTGAAAATATTGCCGCAGGTGCCGTTGCGGATCGCCTCTTCGACGTTCTTGGGCAGTGTCGGGCCGGTCGTGGTGAAATGGCTCGAATAGAGTACGAGCTGACCGATCTTCTCGTCGAGCGTCATCAGGCGCATCACCGAATCGACCCGGCGGTCGATCTGCCGGTCGGCGAAGAAATGCCGCGCTCCGTCGGTCGATATGCCGCGATCGGCAGTCATGTGACAGCCCTGCGTCAGCAGCGCCGCGCAGGCGGTAAACAGGATGTTTTTCAGGTTGGTCATAAGTTTCATTTTGTGTATTCGATGGTTTTGTGGTTGATCGTAAAGCCGAGCCGGTCGAGTCCGCGCCGGATGTCGTTCTTTTTCATAAAGGCGTTCCAAACGGTCGCGTTGCGGTGGTTTTCGATCATCACCAGGATCGGACCCTGGTCGATGGCGATGTAGCTTTCCGTCGAACGGGGTTCGCCGAGGCTCAGATTCACCGCGTCGTAGAATCCCATGATTCCGAACGCGACGGACCCGAGGTTGCGGTAGAGGTTTTTGAGGACGGCCATCGACTCTTCGGGCGTGTACGGCATCGACGACAAGGCGGCGGTAGGTGCGATCGTCCCGAAGTCCTCGCCGACGCCGGGCGTGTGCGCCCGGTAGCCTTCCGGCAGCGCGTCGCATGCGGTCAGGCCCCAGAAATCGGGGCCGTATCCCACCCAACGGTACGGGTTGTCGATGCAGTAGGCGCGGTCGACCAGCGTATAGCGGCGGTTCTGTTCCCAGTAGTTTGCAAACCGGTCGGCCAGCCCGCGCGGGTCGAGTCCCGTGTACGAGTAGTGCACCCAGAACAGCGGCCCGCCCATCTGCGCCCGTTTGCCGAGCGGCAGCATGATGCCGTAGAAATCGGTCGCGCAGAAGAACTCGCCCTCCTTGCGGTTGACCCAGCAGTCGTCGTAGACCTTCTTGTCGATCGGAAAGGTCGGCGATGCGGCTGCAAGGATGTAGGTGACGAACGTTTCGTCGTACCCTTTGATCGGATGGTTCATTGCGAAGCCGTAGTCCGGCGACCAATGCCAGTACAGGGCGTTCTGTCCCTGCGTATAATGGCTCCATTCCACCTCGCGCCACAGTTGTTCGATCCGGTCGCGCAACGCTTTCTCTGCGGCGTCGTTGCCGTCGAAATAGCCTTGTGCGGCCAGCAATCCCTGTACGAGAAACGCCGTTTCGACCAGGTCGCCGCCGTTGTCCTTTTCGCTGAAATGGTACGGCTGTCCGGTGCGTGTGTTATACCAGTGCGCCCATGCGCCGTGGAAACGCGGCAGTTTTTCGAGCGCCCCGACGATTTTCGTAAGCCGTGCGACTGCCTCCGGACGTGTTACGAACCCGTTGCGTACGCCCGCTACGATCCCCATGACGCCGAAACCGGAGCCGCCGGTGGTGATGCAGTCCGCCCGTTTGTCGTTCGAACGTTCGTAGGCGAGGCCGGTCAGCGGATCGGCGAAATCCCAGAAATAGCGGAACGTGTAACGCTGCACCATTTGTTGGAGCTGTTCGTCCGAAAAGTCCGAGATCGCGGCTGAAATCTGCGGGGTTTCCGAAAGCTGTTTTCCGTCGGCGCCGAGCGCCGCCACACGGTACGTATAGACTGCGTTGCGGCCGAGTCCGGCGACGAAGTCGAGGTAATAGAGGTTCGGGGTCTCTCCGCGCAGCGACTTTTTGCCGTCGCGCAGCAGGTATACCGCGTAGCTTTCCGCGCCGGATACCGCCGGCCAGCGCAGTTCCACGTGCGAGTCGTACCCCGCGGCCTCGATCCGGCCGACGGCCGGAAGGAAACTGCGCAGGTCGGTCTGCACCGGAGTCTGCGCCGCGCCGCAGTACCACAGCAGCGTCAGCAACGACAGCAGGAGTCCCGTTTTTTTCATCGATGTCCGATTAATAGCCGTCATTCTGTTTGAGGTTGTTCATCAGCAGGATCTGTTCGTTCGGCACCGGCATTACGTAATTTTTCGGAACGACTACGGGCGAAGCCGGCGGCAGCGGCAGCGTGGTCGATGCCGGGGCCAAGCCTTGCGCTTTCATCTCTTCGAGGCCCTGTTGTTCGGACTGGATTTTGGCCCATACCTTCGCGGCGAAATAGCCCGGTTGCATCTTGTCGATCCGTACCAGGTCGAAGTAACGGTCGCGTTCCATCGACAGTTCGATCCGCTTCTCTTCCCAAATGTTTTCGAGCGTCGGCTCTTTCGAGGCGAGTCCCGCGCGGGTGCGGACGGCGTTGTACCAGGTCGACGCTTTCGCGTCGCCGGTACGGACGGCCGCTTCGGCGCCGATCAGCAGCACTTCGGCCCAGCGCATCATTCGGATGTTGCCGCCGTAGTTTTCGTTACCCCCTACGACCGGCCGCGGCTGGTAGCCTTTGCGGCAGAAGCGGTTCGGGTAGCCGTTGCTGACCGAGTTCGGGTCGCTTTCGCTGTAGGCGCCGATGATTGTCGTGCCGTCGATCACGCTTTGGGTCTGTACCATGCCGCTGTATATGGTCGTTTTGCCATAGATGATGTCATTGTCTTTGCGTTTGTCGCCCGGTTCGTACGATTGTACGAGGTTCAGCGACGGCGCGATGTATCCCCAACCCCAGTTCGGTTCGCCGCGGGTGCCGAGCAACTGCCAGCCCTGGTATGCTCCGTCGGAGGTCGTGAAGCTGGCCGCCCCGATTTCGAATACCGATTCGACGCTGTATTCGCCCGCTTTCGTAAAGATGTTATCGACGGCGATCAGGTCGTATCCGTCGGTCGAAGATTCCATGTCTTTGACTATCTGTACGATCTGTTGATAATATTGCATGGCGTTGGCCGGATCGTCGGCGGCGCGGTACAGCAGCACTTTGGCCAGCAGTCCCTGAGCCGAGCCCTTGTGGGCGCGGCCGTACCACGAGGTCGGATACCATTTGGCGGATTCGGCTTTGTCGGGCATTTTCAGCGCGATTTGCAGATCGGCTACGATGGTGTCGTACAGCGCCGTGCGGTCGGAAATTTTCAGAGCGGCCTGTTCGGCGCCGGAGAGCGTTTCGAGCGGAACGATCGGGCCTTTACCCCATAGTTTCAGCACGACGAAGTAGAACCATGCGCGATTGAAGCAGGCTTCGCCCTGCAGGATCTCTTTCTGTCGTGGGGCGAGCCCTTCGAACGTGTCGATGGTTCTCAGCGCGGTGTTGGCCCGGCCGATGCCGGTATAGGCGTTCAGCCACAGCCAGTTCAGAAAGGCGGAACTTCCGGTGAGTCCGGACAGGTTCTGGAACTGGTTGGTGCCGTTGTTGTAGATCGTGCCGCCGCCGTCGGACATCGAACTGCCGCGCAGCGCGTTGTCCGAGCACAGGTCGCCGATCCACGAACCGGTCGTCTCGTAGGTGCTTCCTTCGCGGTAGGTCGCATAGATGCTGTTGGTCAGGCTCGCAGCGGAATTGCTGTTGCCGAGAAAGTCGCCTTCGGTCATCTGCCCCTGCGCCGGTTGGTCGAGGAAGCCGTCGCAGGAACTCAGGCTCAGCCCTGCGGCCAGTATGGATAAATAGATGGTAATCCTTTTCATTGTTTCCTGTTTTTAAGAGGTTAAATACCGATGCTGATACCGAACGAATACATGCGCGAAGGCGGATAAGTGCCGTCGAAACTGTCGATACCGGCACCGTTGGGCGGACCCGATATTTCAGGCGAGTACGAGGTTGCATTGGTCGCCGTCCACAGGTTGTGCACTGAGAAGTAGACTCTTAGGTTGCGCATCTTCATTTTGGACGAGATCCGCTGCGGGAACGTGTAACCGAGGGTCAGGTTCCGGATCTTGAAATAGCTGCCGTTTTCTACGTAATACTGGCTGTATTGGTTGTTCGTCCCGGGGCCGTCGAGCAGTACGCGCGTGGTCTTGTTGGTCGATCCTTCGCCGACCCACGAGTGCAGGTAGTCGGTCGTCACGTTGTACGGCGAGACGCCGAGCGTCTGACGGCGGGGGCTGTAAATTTTGTTCCCGAGGCTCGAATAGAGATCCATTTCGAGGTCGACGCCCTTGTAGGCGAAGCGCATGTTCAGCCCGAGAGTCACTTTCGGCAGGTAGCTGCCCATGTAGATACGGTCGTCCTTGTCGATCACGCCGTCGCCGTTTTGATCCTTGTACCACAGGTCGCCGGGCGTCGCGCCGTCGATCGACGCGGTCTCTTCGATGATCTGCTTGTTCTGGTAGATGCCGAGCACCTCGTAGCCCCAGAAACCGCCGATCGGGTAGCCGACCTTCGTGACGTTCGCGCCGTTTTCGAGCGGCGGCAGGTTCTGGTTCACCGAAACGACCTTGTTTTTCAGCGTCGTCCCGATCAGCGACAGGTCGTACGAGAAGTCGCCCCGGTTTTCGCGCCATCCGATGTTGAATTCGATGCCGGTGTTACGCGCCTTGGCGATGTTCGACAGCGGCGAGTAGGTCGAACCGCTGATGCCCGGCAGCGTGATGTTGGTCAGGATATTGGCCGTCGTTTTGATATAATAGTCGAATTCCAGCGTCAGGCGGTTGTTCAGCGCGCGGAAATCGAGCCCGAGGTCGAACTGCCGCGCCTCTTCCCAGTGCAGGCCGTAGTCGATCACCATATCGAGCACTTCCGAAGTGGTCACGCTCGCGGGATCGCGGCCGAATACGCCGTTGACCCGGTTCACGTAAGCCGTCTGAATATTGTTCGGGATACCGGCGTCGGAGCCTACCACGCCGTAGCTGGAGCGCAGTTTCAACTGGTTCAGCCAGCCGACGTTTTTCAGCCAGTTCTCTTCGTGCATCGCCCAGCCGACGCCGACGGCCGGGAACGTTCCGTAGCGACCGTTGACCGGAAAGCGCGACGATCCGTCGGTACGTGGCGGTTATCAGGTATTTGTTGTCATAGTTGTAATTGACGCGAGCCAGATACGAAAGGTAGGTGAAAACCGCGCCGCCGGTGGTTCCGGTCAGCGTAGAGGCTTGTCCGAGCCCGGTGTACCACAGGTCGCGGTTTTTCCATGCCACGTCGGGCATGCCCAGAATCTTCTGACTCTGATCTTGCGAGGTGGTTTTCTGGAAGGTGATGCCGACCAGCGCGCTGAACGCATGTTTGTTCTTTTCGAACGAGTAGGAGAGCGTATTTTCGTTCAACCAGTTGAACGTGCGGCTCTGGTTGACGCTCAGTTCGTTGTCGGTACGCCGTTGGTCGACGTTGACTTCGTATTTCGGCAGGAAGCTTTTGCCCTCGGAGTTGGAATTGTTCAGCGTATAAGAGGATTGGAAAACGAGGTTCTTGACCGGTTCCAGCTTGACGAAAAAGTTGGCGATCGTCTTGTAATAGTTCGTATAGTTGTCGCTGTTGTAGTATAGGTTGGCTACCGGATTGCCCGATTTTCCGATCTCGTCGACCGGGCCGAAGAATTTCGACGGGTCGTCCGGGTCCATCACCGGAGCCGTCGGCAGGGCGCGCAGCGCGCTCGCGAGATTCGATCCCTGGCTGTTGCGCCGTTCGTAGATGTAGGAGATATTGCTTCCGATGGTCGCCCATTTGGTCAGGTCGTAAGTGTTCGACAGCTTGACGTTGGCCCGTTCGTACCCGGAGCTTTTCATCACGCCTTCCTGATTGAAATAACCCGAAGAGAGGCCGTAGGTCGTTTTTTCGCCGCCGCCCACCAAGTTGACGTTGTAGTTCTGCGTTACGGCCAGTTGCGTGATTTCGCGCTGCCAGTCCGTTCCGCGTCCGGCCGCGTCGATTTGCTGCTGCGTGTAGGGCAGGGAGATCGAAGTCCCGTCGGCGGCGTTCTGCGCCATCACCCTGCGGTTCTGCAGGTAGAGGTATTGCCCTGCGTCGGCGTAGTCGAGGTAGCGTTCCATCTGCGATACGCTGACGTTGGCGTCCACGGTCAGTTGCACGGGTTGGTTCTTGCGGCCCTGTTTGGTGGTGATGATGATCACGCCGTTGGCGCCGCGCGAACCGTAGATCGCCGTTGCCGAAGCGTCTTTGAGCACCTCCATCGACTCGACCTCGTTCGGGTTGAGGAACGAGATATTGTCCATGATCAGACCGTCCACGACGTAGCACGGATCGGAGTTGGTGAACGAACTGACGCCGCGCACGCGGATTTGCGGCGCGCCGCCCGGCGCGCTGTTCTGCACCACTTCGACGCCGGCCACCTTGCCCTGCAGGCCTTGCAGCGGGTTGGCCGCCGCAACGGTCGTCGCCAGTTCGCTTCCTTTGATCGACGCGATGGAACCCGTCACGTCTCGCTTGCGCTGTACGCCGTATCCTACGACTACCACGGCGTCCAGGTCGGTGGCGCTGTCCTGGAGTGTCACGTTGAGCGAGGCTTGTCCCGTGTAAGGGATTTCTTGCTCTTTGTACCCGATGTACGAAAATACCAGGACGTCGCCCGGTTTTACGTCGAGGGAGAAGGTTCCGTCCGCGCCGGCGTACGTGCCCCGGTTGATGTCGCCCTTGATCAGAACGCTGGCCCCGATCAGGGGTTGCCCCTGGGTATCCGTTACGCGGCCGGTCAACAGTTTTGCGTCGCCCTGCGCATACGCCGCCAGGGAACAGCAAAAAATTAGGGCTGACAGCACGATCAGCCTAACCGGTTTTAAAAAGTCGAATACTTTCATAGAAACAGATTTAGTTTGGTTCGATTGTATTTGTTGACAGACAGGTACAAAGCAGATGCCAAGAATCGTATTCCGGTGTTTTTGCGCCTGAATGAGCCTAATTCGGCGAATCCCGTATTTTTTCGTTCGTTTCTCCGGCGAAAATGCCCGGAATCCGTTACCTTTGTAGAAGGTTTAAAATATTGCGGGTTATGAAAAGAATGTTGTTTGCCGTTTTGTTGCTGGCCGTTGTGTCGGCCCGTGCGGAAGGATTCCGTTTTGCGCTGATGAGCGATCTGCACGTCACGGCCGATTCGCTGGCCGCCAACGACTTGCGACATGCCGTCGATCAGATCAATGCGACGCCGGGACTGAGCTTCGTAATCGTTTCGGGCGATTTCACCGATTACGGAGACGATGCCTCGCTGCGGAAAGCCAAAGCGATCCTCGACGGGCTGAAACTGAAATATTACGTTACTTCCGGGAATCACGAAACCAAGTGGAGCGAGTCCGGGGCGACCGCTTTCGGGCGCATTTTCGGTTCCGACCGTTTCCGGTTCGAGTACGGGAATTACCTGTTTCTTGGGTTCAATACGGGGCCGGTGATCCGGATGATATTGCCGGGGTAAAGAAATAAAATGATAACA
>ERZ773138.2572-NODE-2572-length-13411-cov-5.182540_pt1 | contig 13411 bp, 13 predicted proteins | sample MGYA00511114_ERZ773138 | MGnify/ENA primary metagenome ERZ773138 (study PRJEB29015, sample SAMEA2737805) | human gut metagenome | biome: human gut; feature: human-associated habitat; material: faeces | place: China | collected 2012 ...
GGATAAACGCTGAAGGCATCTAAGCGTGAAGCCCCCCTCAAGATGAGATATCCCAACGCAAGTTGTAAGACCCCTTGAAGACGACAAGGTAGATAGGGCAGAGGTGGAAGTGCAGTAATGCATGGAGCTGACTGTTACTAATCGGTCGAGGGCATAACCAAGAAGGTAGGACAGGGTAAGGAAGAATGGATGGAGTAAAGATTTAAATTTGTATGTGGTTTTGAAGGTACATGTAAAAAGTAAGGGAGCTGTAGACCGTAAGGGTTTGCAGTTTTTTTATTGCATAGCAAAATCCGTAGGAACTTCCTGTTAAATAAAAGGCACTACGAGCCTAGGCACATTCTTTATTATTACATATTAAATAATAAAAAAAGAATGCACAGTCTGAACTGCAGCATTCTTTTTCTATTATTGTTTAAGTCTGTTCTGATTACGCCAGTCTCTTGGCGATATTCCATAAATATTTTTAAATGCTCTGGAAAAATGTAATTGGTTGGGATAACCGACTGCATTTCCTACATCTTTAATGGAAAGCTTTGTCAGTTTTAATAATTCAGCAGCTTTAATCATTCTATAATTCAACAAAAATTCCTGAGGAGATTTTCCAATTCCGTCTTTGAATATTTTTCCGAAATAACTGCGGTTTAATCCGCATACAGCAGCGATGTTTTCAACTGAAATATCGTTTTGAAAATTCTGCTCTATGTAGGATAACGCTTCATGGATATAAAAATCCTGAAGGCGGCTGATTTTCGATGTCTGCATAGTAGCCGTAGAACGGATTAGAGCATCAATTGCAAGATAGAGATGTCCGATGAGGTGAAAAGGTGTTGCGTCTCCGTGGCTTGCAATATAGAGAAGTTCTTCTTTCAGTATTTCGCGAAGATCTTTAGAAGTAGCTTTATAAATCGGATTATCCAAACTAAGTCCGGAAAGTTCAATGGTTTCCTTTGCACGTAGTCCGTCAAATTCAATCCATGTATATTCCCAGGGGAGTTTTTCATCAGAGATATAGGTATTGATCTGACCGGGGAAAATCATAAAGCCCTGACCACTTTTTACGTGATAGGTCTGTGTCACACCGTGGGAATCATTTGCCATTAAAATTCCAGTGCCGGAGATAATGTAGTGAAAAAGAAAATGATTACGGACGGCAGGACCAAAACTATGCGCCGGTTCACATTGTTCGTAACCAAACTGATACAATCCAAGATCGACAAAATTCTCGCTTGGAAATACTGAAAACATAAGTTCTTTCATAATAATTCCTTTCTCATAGGTGCTCTGCCGTGAAAAATGATGTTTAGCAGATGTTAAGTCAGTTGATATATATATTTATTCTACTGATTTAATAAATAGATTGCAACTAAAATATACCAAAATGCTATGCATTTAGCAAAAAAGAGGAAAATAATAGCATTTTGGAATAAAAATTCAAATACAATGATATTTATAGTCGCATAATGGTATGTTATTATACAACTATAAAGAAAGCACTTGATATATCGAGCGGTAACTAAAAACGAATATACCTGTGAGGAAGGAGAAAAAATGAGAAGGAAAAGAGCAGCAATTGTTTTGGGAATGTCCTGTATTCTGATGGCATCAGCTGTATTACAGGGATGTCAGCAAAATCCAAAAAGCGGAAAAGTGGAAATTGAACTTGTTCAGTATAAACCGGAGGCGGTAGATATATTTGAACAGCTCGAAAAAGAATTTAATGAGACACATGATGATATCCATTTGAAAATTTCTTCCCCAAATGATGCGACAACAATTTTGAAAACACGTTTTATCAGAGAAGATTATCCGGATATTATCGGAATCGGAGGAGATATCAATTATTCGTATTTTGTTGATTCAGGAATACTGGCTGACCTTTCAGATTATGAAGGACTTGGTGAGGTAAAACCTGCTTATCTGGATATTATTGAAGGATTGGAGTTTGTTCCGACAGAAGGAACATATGGGCTTCCGTATGTGGCAAATGCGGCAGGAGTGCTCTATAACAAAGATATGTTTGCAGAGCATGGATGGGAGATTCCGCAGACCTGGGATGAATTTATTTCTCTTTGCGAGGAGATTCAGAATGAAGGAATCCATCCACTTTATTTTGGATATAAAGATACCTGGACCTGCCTTGCACCTTGGAATGCCCTTGCAGTCGGACTTGCACCATCCGATGTTTGTCAGCAGGTGAATAAGGGAGAAACAACCTTCTCCAAAGAATATCCGCAAGTGGCAGAAAAAATGCTTGAATTGTTAAATTATGGTGAAGATGGACCGTTTGGATACGGATACAACGATGCATGTACTGCATTTGCAAATGGTGAATCAGCGATGTATACAATCGGAAGCTATGCAATTCCGCAGATCAAATCTGTAAATCCGGATATGAATATCGGATCCTTTGTTATGCCGGCTAATGATTCTGAAGAGGACAATGTATTAAATTCAGGAGTAGACCTTCAGTTCTGCGTGATGGATGCATGTAAAAATAAAGAAGCGGCATATGAAGTACTTGATTTCCTGATGGATCATGATAGTATCCAGTTATACTTAGATGCACAGAATGCGGTGCCTTGTAAAGACGAAGATTTTGCATTAGCTCCGGAACTGGAAGATATGAAACCATATATTCAGGATAACCGTATGGCGGATTACCAGGATCACTATTATCCGTCAGAAATGGCAGTCGATGCACAAATCCAGACATTTCTCATAAACCAGGATGTTGACGCATTCCTGAAAAAATTTGACAAAGACTGGATCAGATATAACAGGGATATCATTCGTATGATGGAAGATTATGAAGCAGGCAAGTAGGAGGGATACAGATCATGAATAAATTGAAAAGGATGAATGGCAGAAAGCGGACATTTTTACTGATTACGATACCGATACTTGCGTTGTTTTTCTGCTTTAATACGCTGCCACTTATTAAAGGTGTTATTTATAGTTTTACAAATTTTCGAGGATATGGCGAGTTTGACTGGGTAGGTCTTCGGAATTATGCAGATTTATTTACTGATGCAAGAGTCGGGAAATCCTACCTGTTTACATTCAAGCTTGCAATTGTTGCAACAATAGTTGTAAATGTGTTAAGTCTTGTTTTAGCTCTTGGATTAAACAGTAAAATTAAATTTAAAAGTGCACTCAGAGGAATGTATTTCGTTCCAAATATTTTAGGAGCACTTGTAGTGGGCTATATTTTCAATTACTTTTTCACTTATATTCTTCCGGCAGTTGTAAAAATGATGGGCGGAAAAGGTGACAGTATCCTGGCAAGCTCAAAATGGGCATGGGTTGCGATCGTAATTGTATGTGCATGGCAGTCTGTTGCAATGAATACGATTATTTATATTTCCGGACTTCAGACGGTACCGGAGGATGTATACGAAGCAGGTTCTCTTGATGGAGCGACCGGATGGAAAAAATTCAAGAATCTGACATTTCCACTGATCCTTCCATTCTTTACCATCAATATGGTACTTTGCATGAAGAATTTTCTGATGGTATTTGATCAGATCATGGCTCTTACCAAAGGAGGCCCGGCGCAGAGTACAGAATCAATTTCATTTTTGATTTATAACAATGGTATGGCTGGAGGACAGTTCGGGTTCCAGAGTGCCAATGCAGTTGTGTTCTTTGTAGTGATCGTTGTGATCTCTGTATTACAGATGAACTTTTTGGGAAATAAGGAGGAACAGTTATAATGAAAGTAAAGGTGAAAGAAAGAGTAAACTGGCCAATCACAATTTTATTGATTCTGGGTCTTGTAACCGTTATTTTTCCTCTTTATCTTACAGTTGTGATTGCATTTAAGAAACCGTCGGAAATGACAAACAGTATTTCCGGAATCTTATCACTGCCAAAAAGCTGGAGCTTTTCTAACTTTGCAGAAGCAATGCGTGTAACAGATTTCTGGCATTCACTGGGCAACAGTGTGCTGATAACGATTGTAACGGTGGTTCTTTCCATTCTGATTCATTCTATGATCGGTTATGTGATCGGAAGAAGTAAAAGTACCAGTAAATTTTACAAAGGCGCCTATCTTTACATTGTAAGCGGTATGTTTGTTCCATTTGCAATTTTGATGATGCCACTTGTGAAGCAGACAGCACAGATGGGAATTGACAATATTTTCGGTGTTATTTTGTGTTATCTTGTATTTTATATGCCGATGAATGTGCTCTTATACTCCGGTTATCTGAAAAATATTCCGATGGCACTGGAAGAGGCTGCACATGTAGACGGGGCAACAACCTGGAAAACTTACTGGAGCGTTATTTTCCCAATAATGAAACCGATGCATGCAACAGTAGCGGTACTTACAGCACTCGGTACATGGAATGATGTTATGACACCACTTGTAATTCTGGCAGGTAGTGATGTGAACACACTGCCACTTGCACAGATGACATTCCAGACACAATTTGGAACCAATTATAATCTTGCATTTGCATCCTATTTACTGGCACTGCTTCCGATTTTGATTTTCTATCTGATCTGTCAGAAACAGATTCTGAACGGTGTTGTAAATGGCGCAGTAAAATAAATTTGACAGAAGCTTAAGGAGAAGAATATGGGAATCATATACAACGAGAAAGCAAAAACATTTACATTACATACCCAAAATACAACGTATCAGATGCAAATTGATGCATATGGATTTTTACTGCATTTATATTATGGAAGAAAGACAGATGGAGTTATGGATTATCTTCTGACCTATGCAGACCGTGGCTTCTCAGGAAATCCGCAGGATACAGGAAATGACAGAACATATTCCCTTGATGTGCTGCCGCAGGAATTTCCGTGTCGACTGACAGGAGATTTCAGGAGTCCGGTGCTTGACCTTGTAAATGCAGATGGTTCTTTTGGATGCGATCTTAGATATCAGGGATATGAGATTTGTGATGGAAAATACAATTTGAAGGGACTTCCGGCGGTTTATGCTGCCGAAGAGGAAGCCCAGACTCTGATCATTTATATGAAAGATCAGGTGACAGGATTACAGGTAGAATTACTTTATGGAGTTCTTCCGGAGTATGATGTGATCACAAGAAGTGCAAAAGTGATCAATACAGAAGAAGATAAAATCAGACTGACAAAAGCACAGGCAGCCTGTATTGATTTCCTTCACGGTGAGTTTGATGTGATTTCATTTTACGGCCGCCATGCGATGGAAAGAAATATGCAAAGAACATCGGTAGGACATGGAGCTTTTGTAATTGGAAGCCGCAGAGGAACATCCAGCCATCAGTACAATCCGATGCTGATACTGGCAGAAAAAGAAACGACAGAAGATGCCGGTATCTGTTATGGAATGTCTTTTGTATACAGCGGAGGATTTAAGGCAGAAGTAGAAAAAGATCAGTTCGGGCAGACAAGAATGCAGATGGGACTGCAGGAAGAACAGTTTTCTTATCCACTGAAAAAAGGAGAGGAATTTGTGATCCCTGAAGTGATTTTAACTTGCAGCAATCAGGGACTTGAAAAGCTTTCCCAGAATCTGCAGAGATGTATCCGTAAAAATCTGTGTCGCGGAAAATATAAAGAAAAAGTAAGACCGGTACTGATCAACAGTTGGGAAGCATGCTATTTTGATTTTACGGGAGAAGATATCTATCATCTTGCCGAGCAGGCAAAGGATCTGGGAATCGATATGGTTGTACTGGACGATGGATGGTTTGGAAGTAGAAATGATGACAACAGTGGACTTGGCGACTGGAAGGTTAATGAAGAAAAGCTGCAGGGAAGTCTTGGTGACCTGATCAGCAGGATCAATGCGTTAGGTGTTAAATTCGGACTCTGGTTTGAGCCGGAGATGGTAAATGAAGACAGTGATCTTTACCGTGAACATCCGGACTGGGCAATTCAGATTCCGGGAAGAAAACCGGTAAAAGGAAGAAACCAGCTGCTCCTTGATTTTTCGAGAAAAGAAGTTGTGGATGCTGTTTATGAGCAGATGTGTCAGGTGCTCGATCAGGGAAATATCGAATATGTAAAATGGGATATGAACCGAAGTATGGCAGAAGTATATTCTAGAACAGCAGAAGAACAGGGTAGTGTGCAGTATGACTACATACTTGGGCTTTATGATTTCCTGGAGCGTATTATAAGCCGCTATCCAGACCTTCTGATCGAAGGCTGCAGTGGTGGTGGAGGTCGTTTTGACGCGGGAATGCTGTATTATACACCACAGATCTGGTGCAGTGACAATACCGATGCAGTGGATCGTGTAAGGATCCAATACGGAACATCCTTTGGGTATCCGGTATCTGCAGTTGGATCTCACGTATCTGCAGTTCCGAATCATCAGACAGGAAGAAAGACATCACTCCATACAAGAGGTGTCTGTGCCATGGCAGGAACCTTCGGCTATGAACTGGATCCGGCGAAAATGACAGATGAAGAGCGCAGAGAGATCAGGGAACAGATAGTAGAATACAAAAAATATGCACAGCTTGTACAAAATGGACTTTACTATCGACTGAGTAATCCATTCGCAGAAGAAATCGGCGCATGGGAATTTGCATCAGAAGATGGGAAAGAAGTACTTGTAAATGTAGTTATGCTTGAAATCCATGGAAACATGACAGTAAATTATGTAAAAATGAAAGGTCTGTGTGTCGGACAATTCTATAAAGATTCAAATACCGGAAAAATTTATCCGGCAGAGGCGCTGATGGAAGTTGGAATTCCGATGCCTCTTGAATTTGGTGAGTACAAAGCATATCAGATTTATCTGGAAATGGTCGAGTAAAAATGAGAAAAACAAATGATATTTTTGAAAAGAGACTGGCGAAGCATATGGATGAGCTTCGCTGGCTCTATATGGAATTATATGATAATGAAGCAATGTTTGCAGAGCTCTGTGAACAGATGCAGAATTACTATCGTGCAAGAAATGCGAAACTTCGAAAGAGAGATCTGGAGAAGGAAAAGGATCAGGCGTGGTATCGTAAAAAAAACATGCTGGGAATGATGCTGTATATTGATAATTTCGCCGGAAATTTAAGAGGAGTCAAAGGAAAGCTTAAGTATCTGGAAGAATGTGGTGTAAACTGTGTTCATCTGATGCCGTTTCTTGATTCGCCAAAGGGAAGATCCGATGGAGGCTATGCGGTTGCGGATTTCAGAAAAGTAAAGCCGGAACTTGGAACCATAGAAGACCTTGCAGATCTGGCTGAAGCCTGCCATGAAAAAGACATGAATCTGTGTATGGATTTTGTAATGAACCATACTTCCGAAGATCATGAATGGGCACAGAAGGCAAGAATGGGTGAAGGCGAATATATGAGCCGGTATTTTTTCTGTGACAATGAAAACTATGTCAGAGAATATGAGAAAACAGTGCCACAGGTATTTCCGGAAACTGCACCGGGGAATTTCACCTGGCTTCCTGAAATCGGACACTACGTGTTGACTACCTTTTATCCTTACCAGTGGGATCTGAATTATGCCAACCCGGCGGTGTTCGTAGACATGACCAAGAGCATCCTGCACCTTGCAAACCTCGGCGTGGAGGTGTTTAACGAAATGATGTATAATTTCCTTTTCCTGGTCAATCAGGGGATTGACATTCTGCGGATCGATGCAGTTCCTTATATCTGGAAGGAAATGGGGACAAGCTGCAGAAATCTTCCACAGGTACATACGATAGTCAGGATGATGCGTATGATCGGGGAGATTGTGTGTCCGTCGGTTGTATTATTAGGGGAAGTCGTGATGGAACCGGAAAAAGTAGTTCCTTATTTTGGTACCATAGAAAAGCCGGAATGTCATATGCTTTATAATGTAACCATGATGGCTACTACATGGAATACGGTTGCGACGAGAGATACCAGACTTTTACGGATGCAGCTTGATATTATGAACAACCTTCCGAAAGAGTATACTTTCTTAAATTACCTCAGATGTCATGATGATATTGGATGGGGATTGGATTTCCAGACTCTTTCTGGTTGGGGAATGCAGGAAGTCCCACACAAAAGATATCTGAATGACTTCTTCACGGGAAAGATCGCAGAAAGTGTGAGCCGCGGGGAACTTTATAATGAAGATCCGATAACAGGAGATGCCAGATTCTGTGCAACGACAGCTTCCATGTGTGGAATTGAAAGTGCCGGATTTGAACAAAATGAAGAAAAGAAAAAAAGAGCAGTCAGATTTGATCTGATGCTGCATGCATATATGATGGTGCAATCCGGAATTCCAATGCTTTACAGTGGAGATGAGATTGGTCAGGTAAATGATTATACTTATAAAAATGATCCGGAAAAACGGGTTGATTCCAGGTATATCCACAGAGGAAAATTTGACTGGAAGCTGGCAGACGGACGAAAGAGAAAAGGAACGGTACAAAAAGAACTGTTTGATGGAATTGGAAAACTTAGATCCATCCGAAGTAAGGAAAAAGTATTTGACGCATCGGCAAATGTCTGGACGCTTGATACCTGGGAAAATGGAATCCTTGGAGTTGTGCGGGAACTGGAGGGTGAGCAGATGACAGCACTTTTTAATTTCGCAGAAGAGGACCGGACAGCCTGGATCGAAGAAGAGGGAGAGTATATAGATTTATATACCGGTAAAAAAGTCAGCCTTCAGGCAATAAAAATGGAAGGCCATTCCTTTGTATTAGCAAAGAAATGCTAAAGTAAGATAGAAAAAGAGCAGGTAAGAAATTTTATCCTTTCTTACCTGCTTTTTTTACTTTATTGGTTTTCCTGCATATCTTTCAGCATCTGGATAAGTTCCAAATCCTTTTCGGTAACACGGAAATTAGTGGTATAATTCCGTCCTTCCGGAGATTTGACGGAGATTTCGATGATGCTGTCTTTGCGGCATGCATCTCCTTTTACTGCATGAATAAAAGGCATAAATTTAGGATGCTCCTGTTGAAAAGTGGAAAATGCGGATTTCAGTTTTGCAAGCATTCCAAGCTGTTGAAAGTTAAGCGCCATAAAATACTCCTTTATAATTCAATATATCCATTGAACCCTCCAAGGGTGTAATATGCTTTTTTGTCTTCTGGTTTCAGATAAATGGAGAGAGCTTCCGGAGTTTCTACAGCGTGTCCCTTTGCATTGCAGTCAGCAATCACACGTTCTGTGATAGCGGCTACAGTATATTCTGCACTCTGGTACTGAACATAGAATGCAGGATTTTTGGCAGGAACTTCTACTGGTACTTTGACTTCTTTTACAACTTCTTTTATCTCTACAACAGGAGTTGCTGTAGCCGGTGCTGATGATGTAGCTGTAGCAGTTACTGCTGATTCAAGTGTTCTTTTCTGTTTTTTCTTATCGATTCTTTTATTCATTATTATTACCCCTTTTTCAAATTGTACAACATCTATTATATTACTTTTATATGGAGAAGTCAAAATGGTATTTATCACAGATATTTTGCAGAAAATGAAAAAGGGTTGCGCATAATGGTGAGATATGAGTATAATGAGTATCGTGTAATTGGAGTATAACCGGGAGGAAAAGGTAGAATGAATAGAGCAGCATTATTTTTTGATATTGATGGGACCGTACTCAGTGAGATTACAAAAGAGATTCCCGCAAGTACGGTAGATGCACTTAAAAGGGCACACGACGCAGGACATTTTTTATTTATCAATACAGGAAGAACATACTGCAGTGTTCCGGTGGAACTGAAAAAACTTCCATTTGATGGATATTTGTGTGGATGTGGGATTTATTTTACATTTGATGAAGAAATTATTTTTGAAAAGCATCTGGATCCGGAGAGGGGCGATGAGATCGCTGATTATATGACAAAATGTCAGATTGATGGGATTTTTGAGGGAGCAGAAGATGTGTATTTCACTTCAAGAGTTTCAAGATTTGACAGATTGGAAAATACAAAAAAATACATGAATAACCGTGGACTTGGAATCGAGCGTTATATGGAGCAGAGAAGATGTCCATATGATAAAATCTTTATTTATACGGATGAAAAAAGTGATGTAAAAGCATTTTTTGAATTTATCAAAGATGATATGGAAGTAATCGACCGTGGAAGTAATACATTTGAATGTATCCTCAAGGGCTATACAAAAGGAACTGCGATTGACTGGGTACTGGAGCATTTTGGAATGACGAGAGATCAGTCATATGTATTTGGAGACAGCAGCAATGATCTGGCAATGTTCCGGCATGCCGGGCATGCGATTGCGATGGGCGCGCATGACCAGGTGCTGGAACCTTATACAGAATTTGTTACAAAGACCGTTGAAGAAGATGGAATTGCTTATGCGATGAAGAAATATGGACTGATCGATTAGAGAATCCTCCGGTAAAGTTACAGAGAAAATTTTCTAAGATGCAGCAGCTTTTATAAGATCATCAAGAGAACCAAAATGATAGCCCATTTCTTCCCATTTGGTGAGAAGTTCATCTAAGATTTCAGCGTTTGTAGAGGATGTACTGTGGAGTAAAACGATGGCACCGGGATGGATCCTCCCAAGCAGCTTTTCAAAAGCCTCTTCGTGGGATGGCTGGCTATCCTGATACCAGTCGACGTAGGCGAGACTCCAGAAGAAGGTATGATAGCCAAGATCCTGTGCCATTTTCAGGTTGGCTTCGCTGTATTTGCCTTGTGGTGGACGATAAAATCTGGAAATTTCCTGTCCGGTGATCTGCTGATACAGTTTTTCAACTGTCTGGATTTCTTCAGAAAAGGATTCCATTGTAGAAATCTGTGACATGTCTTTGTGATGCCAGGTGTGGTTGCCGATGGTGTTACCGGCAGCGAGGATCTGTTTGATAAGTTCTGGATTGCTTTCCAGAAGTGTGCCGACGACGAAGAACGTTGCCGGAGCCTGATGTTTCGTAAGAGCTTCCAGAATAGCCGGTGTATTTCCATTTTCATAACCGGCATCGAAAGTAAGGTAGATTACCTTTTCGCCGGTGTCCTGTGCGTAAAAGGCATCAAATTTTTTCAACTCGTCAAATGTGGCATTGCCGACAGGGGGCTCCCCATCAGTTTGGAAGCTGAGCCCCCAGTTGCCTTCAAAAGAGGTGGGAACAGCGGCTGAAAAGAAATGATCATGCAGAAATGCAGCGCCGGTTCCCACAAAGAAAGCCGCGAGGAAAAGAAAACAGATCCGTATAATATTTTTTGATTTTAATCTGGAAAACATAAAAGGAACTCCGATCGGATAGAAAACAGGTGATTGATAAAATATATGTGGAAATGGAAGGAAAAGAACCGAAATAGATAAAATAGAGGTCAGAAAATAAAGTGGACAAAAAGTAATCAAAGTGATTAAAAAAGTGATCAAAAATGAAAAAAAGACTTGCATTTTTTCTGAGATGTGATATTATATTATTTGTCTTTAAGACGCGGGTGTAGTTCAATGGTAGAACACCAGCCTTCCAAGCTGGATACGTGGGTTCGATTCCCATCACCCGCTTTTGTTATGCGTAAAAAGAAGAGAGAATGTAAGGAAAATTTTGTTTGACTTTTTGAAAAAGAGGAAATATAATTACAAGAAACGAGTAGCAAGTAAGCGTAAATCCAGTTTACCAGCTACTCGTTTTCATTTTGCAAAAATCAATATCGCCATGAAAAAGTGTGTAGCGTGTCAGCGTAAGTCCAGCTTATATGACAGGGTGTGCACTTTTTTTGTGCCAGAAAAGAGAGGAGTTAGAACAAAAATGGCGGAAAGCAACAAAATGCAGGGCAGTCAAGAACATATTTTATCGGTGCAATGAGGGTGATTTCTTTAAGTTTCTTGTTTGCCGGAATCAATATTGCTTATCAAGGCATTTATCAGGCATTGAATGGTGGTGTGGAATCACTGGCTATTTCGCTTCTGAGACAGCTTATTATTATTCTGCCGCTGGCTGGAATTTTTTCCGTGTTTGCCAGAAATGGTCAGATGACAGTTTCGCTGATCTGGTGGGCATTTCCGATTACGGAAGTGATTTCATGTCTGATAGGATATTTATTTTTAAAGAGAATCAGAAAATATAAAGTCAATGCGTTAAGCTAAGGAGGAAACAGAGATGGAAAAAAGAATTATTACGATCAGTAGAGAATTTGGAAGCGGTGGACGTTTTATCGGAGAAGAAGTTGCAAAGAAACTTGGAATTGCGTATTATGATAAAAGCATTATCAATGAAATTGCAGAAAAGTCTGGTTTATCACCGGAATACATCAAGGAAAATGCAGAATTATCACCGAAGAAAGGATTATTTGCCTATGCATTTGCAGGGCGTGACATTACAGGAAAATCAGTAGAAGATATGGTATACGAAGCACAGAGAAAAGTGATTTTAGATATAGCAGAGAAAGAGCCTTGTGTGATCATTGGAAGAAATGCAGATTATATCCTGAAAGACAGGGAGGATGTGCTAAATGTGTTTATTCATGGGAATATGCCGGAAAAAATACAGCGTATCGGTCAGTTATATCATGTCGGTGAAAAGGAAGCTGCCAAAATGCTGGCAGATACAGATAAAAGGCGTATGACAAATTATAATTTTTACACAGATCAGAAATGGGGAAAAGCCAGCAATTATACCTTATGTCTGAACAGTTCGCAGCTTGGATATGACAGATGTGAGAAGATCATTATGGAATGTTTAGGGGTGTAAAAACAAGAAGTTTTTACGGTTTAACCTTAAAAACTTCTTGTTTTTTGCATATAACTTGGATGTTAAAATAATATAGGAAACCTAGTGGTAGCAGAAAGTGTTTTTTAATCTGGAAAAATAAACTATTGTGTTGTATTACGGCGGATCAATACAGGTGTAATTTGTTTGTGAATAGGTTCGCCCAATGGTTTGGGAGCACGCTTTTTCTGCTCATCCATCTGCCGGACCAGAAGATCCATGGCGGTTTTGGCAATTACATCAATCTGCTGGCCAACGGTTGTGATTGGAAGGATTGCCTCGCTGGCAATCGGGGAATTGTCAAATCCAACAATCTCATAGGTTGAAGGAAAGTTTCCGTATTTTTGGAAAATTAAATTCAGAAACATATTGGCATAGGTATCATTCGCAAGAAAGATACCTTTTTTTTGATCTGGGTATTTTGCTTCTATCTTATTAAAAATCTCCCGGATCACATTTAAAATCTCATGATAAGAATTACCTTCTACACTCAGATCGATATCATATGGAACATGATATTCTTCACAAGTTTCCTGAAAGGCCCGGATGCGGTCATAAGCTGGGATGGATTTATCCACATTGACATTTATATGAATCAATATGTCACATTTATCCCGGATCAACAGGGAAGTAGCCTGAAGTGCACCCATATAGTTATCGGTATTGACACTGCTGATATGTTCTGCTTCACGTTCAATTGCGATGACAGGAATCTGATAGGAAGCGAGCTTCTCGGATGGAAGCGTGTGACTTAAAACAATCAGTCCCTCAATCTG
>ERZ773138.2575-NODE-2575-length-13399-cov-3.362410_pt1 | contig 13399 bp, 10 predicted proteins | sample MGYA00511114_ERZ773138 | MGnify/ENA primary metagenome ERZ773138 (study PRJEB29015, sample SAMEA2737805) | human gut metagenome | biome: human gut; feature: human-associated habitat; material: faeces | place: China | collected 2012 ...
CTTGATAACTTGATAAGTTCGTTAGCGTATATGGGAATGTCCATTCCTTCTTTTTGGTTTGGTATGCTGCTTATTATTGTATTTGCTGCAGTATTAAAGGTATTACCTTCTTCCGGTATGCATACCGTTGGAAATGTATCTGCATTTGATACGTTCCAGCATATGATTCTTCCATGTATTACGCTTAGTATCGGTCATGTTGCGGTTTATATCCGTTATATCCGTGCAAATACCATCGGACAGTTAAGCGAAGAGTATGTGCTTACCGCCGAAGCAAAGGGAGATTCTCAGACGAAAATTTTATTTCGACATGTGTTGAAAAACACGCTGTTGCCTATCATTACATTGATGGGAATGAATCTGGCATCTTTGGTATGTGGATCCTTTATTGTAGAAAGTGTCTTTGGATGGCCGGGAATTGGAACCTTTGCGATGTCTGCGATTGGTTCAAGGGATTATCCGGTAATCATGGCGTATGTTATGCTTTCAGGTTTTCTTTTGGTAGTCGGTAATTTTATTGCAGATTTATTGTATTCCTTTGTTGATCCAAGAATTAAACGGGGAGGTGCATCCGGTGGGAAATAATATAGTAATAACCAATGATTCATTTGCAAAACTGGAAAAAAAGAAAACAGTAGAAGTTTCTGTGGAGAGACAGAGCGTATGGAAAGATATTTGGAAAGAACTAAGGAAAAACAAAGTTGCTATGGTAAGTGTCGTACTTCTTGCCATTCTCATCATTGCTGTTCTTTTGGCACCTCTTAGTCCTTACGATCCTTATAAGTTAGATGCCTCTCAAAAACTGCAGGGTATTTCATCCAGTCACTGGTTTGGCACAGATGAGTACGGAAGAGATTATTTTACCAGAACCTTATATGGTGGAAGAGTTTCTTTGCTGGTGGGATTCATGTCTATGATCATGACGGTTGTAATCGGAACATCATTAGGTGTATTCTCCGGTTATGTCGGAGGAAAAGTGGATATGTTTTTGATGAGTTTCACAGATATTTTCCTTGCTCTTCCGAGTATGCTGTTAATGGTTATTTTAAATACCTTTTTAAAGCCTGGTTTACCGACTCTGATCGTTGTATTGAGTCTGTTTTCCTGGGCATCCGTTGCAAGAATTACGAGAGCGGAGACAATGTCATTAAAGGAACGAGATTTTGTGGTGGCTACACAGAATCTGGGGGCATCAAACTTCCGCGTGATCGTTAAACATATTATCCCTAATATTTTAGGACCGGTTATTGTTGCTGCAAGCTTGAGTGTGGCAAATGCAATTCTGATGGAATCTTCTTTGAGCTTCCTGGGATTAGGTGTGCAGATTCCACGTGCATCCTGGGGAAGTATGCTTCAGGGGGCACAGGCGCATATTTTGGATTACCCCTTATTGGCGGTATATCCGGGTGTAATGATCCTAATTACAGTTTTGAGCTTTAATTTACTGGGAGATATTCTGAGAAACGCATTAGAACCTAAAATTGTAGAATAGCAAAATAGGCAGTAACCACCTTAGGGAAAGGGATAAAAAATGAATAATTTATTAGAAATGAAACATGTGGCTGTGAATTTTGCTGCATATGGAGGCACTGTGCAGGCGGTGCGGGATATATCGTTTTCTATTGAAGAAGGACAGACGGTTGCACTGGTAGGTGAATCGGGCTGTGGAAAATCGATTACAGCGAAAACTATTATGGGGCTTGTAAAAAAGCCGGGGAAAGTAATGGAAGGAAGCCAGATCATATTTGAAAGTACAGATATCGCAAAATATTCTTCTAAGGAGTGGAAAAAATTCCGTGGCAAAGAATGTTCTATGATTTTTCAGGATGCACTTGTTTCTTTAAATCCGACCATGAAAATCGGAAAGCAGATCATGGAAAGTCTTGACAATCATGCCGTAACGACTTCTAAAGAAGAAAAAAAGAAAAAAGTAATCGATATGCTGAAGTTAACAGACATTGCAGATGCTGAAAAATGTCTTGAAAAGTATCCGCATGAGTTATCTGGTGGAATGCGGCAGAGGATTATGATCGCAATTGCATTGATTTCTCATCCGAAATTGTTGATTGCTGATGAACCAACCACATCTTTGGACGTAACGATCCAAGCGCAGATTCTGGCTGAAATGAAAGCTCTGCAGAAAAAACTGAAGATGGCAATTCTGCTGATTACGCATGATTTGGGAATTGTGGCGGATGTGGCTGATAAAATTATAGTTATGTACGCCGGGAAAATTGTAGAAGAGGGTACGGTCAGAGAGATTTTCTATCATCCGGTTCATCCATATACAAAAGCCCTTTTAAATTCCGTTCCACGACTGGACAGAGACGGAAAAGAAATGCTTTGTACCATAGAAGGAAACATTCCGGATATGACAAATCCGCCGAAGGGATGTGCATTTTGTGAAAGATGTCCGCATGCCATGAATATTTGTGCACAATATATGCCGGAGGAAAAAACGGTATCTTCCAGTCACAGGGCATCCTGCTGGATGATGGATGAACGTGCCGCAAAGGGAGGTGTTGCACATGCCTAGCCAAAAGAAAATCTTAGAAGTTAAAAATTTGAAAAAATATTTTCCGGCTGCTCAAAAACAACAGTTAAAGGCTGTTGATAATGTGTCATTTGATATTTACGAAGGTGAGACTCTGGGAATTGTTGGTGAATCCGGATGTGGAAAAACAACAGTTACACGGCTCGCAAACGGACTGATTCCCCATTTCTTCCACGGCAATCTTTCGGGGCAGGTGAACGTAAACGGTATGGATACCCGGGAGACAGAGATTGCTGCGCTATCGGATGCGGTAGGGACGGTTTTTCAGAATCCTCGAACGCAGTTTTTCAATACGGATACGGACAGCGAGATCGTGTTTGGGCTTGAAAATCGGGGCATTCCGCGAGAGGCTCTGCGCTCCCGATTAGATGAACTTACGGAGGAGCTGCATCTTAGCGAGCTCCGGGGTCGAAATATCTTTGAACTGTCCGGCGGCGAGAAGCAGAAGATCGCGTTTTCCAGCGTGTATGCTTCGGCTCCCGATGTCCTTGTGTTTGACGAGCCATCATCCAATCTCGATATGAAGGCCATCGGAGAATTGGCTGATTTGATCCAACGGGCGAAAATATCAGGAAAGACCATTCTGATCGCAGAGCACCGCATCTGGTATCTGATGGACATTGTGGATCGCGTCGTTTATATGCAGGATGGCCGGATTGCATCGGATATGGAGGCTTCAGCGTTCAAGGCGCTGCCTGAAGCAGATATTCGCAGAATGGGACTGCGTGTCAGGGATCTGTCGGTATCCGAATCGGGCGGTGTGAAAACAATCGCTGCCGATGGATTGCTTTCCGTTCAGAAAATCAGTGCCCGTCTCGGCGGCCGGAATGTATTGAATGATATCTCTTTTCAGGCAAGCCGCGGAGAAATCATCGCCATTGCGGGCGTCAACGGCGCCGGGAAATCGACCCTCGCCAGAATGCTCTGCGGATTGCAAAAGAACGGCTCCGGCACTGTTTTTTGGTCTGGAAAACCGATGAGCCGGCGGTTGAGGCGGAAAAAGGCATACATGGTCATGCAGGATGTGGGGCACCAGCTCTTTACCGACAGCGTGGCGGCAGAATGCGCGCTTGGCATAAAAGCTCCGAACAAAGACGAGATTGACTGCGCATTAGAAAAGGTGGATCTGCTGGCGTATAAGGAACGGCATCCCTTGTCTCTTTCCGGCGGGCAGATGCAGCGCCTTGCGGTTGTGGTGAGCGATATCTGCGGCAAGGAGCTGCTGGTGTTCGATGAACCTACCAGCGGACTGGATCTGAAAAGCATGGAAGAGGTTGGCATCTTGACACGAAGCCTTGCGACGCAAGGCAAGGTGCTTTTGATCATCACACATGATATTGAGTTTATGATGCGGATTTGCACAAGAATACTGTTCATCCGGGACGGAGAAATCGTAGAGGATCTTTCCGGTGGGCAGAAAGAAAAGATTGTAAGACTTTTGCGAGGTGAGGAATGATGGCGGGAAAAGAAAACTCGGCGATGACGATTCTGATGGATTTTGCGAAGCCGTGCAAAGGGAAACTGATCGGCTCCGTCATACTTGCGATTTTGGGAGCGCTATGCGGCATGATCCCCTACGTTGCGGTGTCCCGGGGGATCATTATGATCTGCCACGAAGACTATGCTTTCAGCAAGTTGGCGTTTCTGGCATTGATTGCTTTTGCGGGCTATCTCGGGCAGGTGTGGTTCGGAACTTTTTCTACAATGAAAAGCCATGAATCTGCCTTTATCATTCTGCGGAATATCCGTATGGCGATGACAGAGAAGCTCTCCCGTGTTCCCATGGGAACGATCCTTGATACGCCGTCCGGGAAATTCAAAACGATCATCGTGGACACCGTGGAAAAGCTGGAGCTTCCGCTGGCGCATATGGTACCGGAGCTCACTGCCAACATCCTAATCCCAATTCTAATGCTCGTTTACCTCTTTAGCCTTGATTGGAGACTCGCGCTGATCTCTCTTGTGACGATTCCGGTGGGCGCCTTCTGCTATATGGGGATGATGAAGGATTACGAGAAGAGATATGCCAGAGTACTTGCCGCCGGGAAAAACATGGATGCCGCAACGGTGGAATACATCGGCGGCATCGAAGTGGTGAAGACGTTCAATCAGGGTGAACGCTCATATAAAAAATACGCCGACGCCGTGGCGGAGAACGAGACCGCCAAAGCGACATGGTTCAAGCAGACCAACGGCTACTATGTGATGGGGCTTTCCATCCTGACGGCAACGCTCGTGGGCGTGCTGCCTTTGGGAAGCTGGCTCTTTATAAACGGAAGAGTCGAAGCGGGTACGCTGATTACCTGCATCATTCTCGCCCTTGGACTCGTAAAACCACTGATTCAGGCATTGCAGTACACCGACAGCCTGGCCATGGTGGATTCCACCGTAAAAGAGGTAGGGAATCTTCTGGATGAGCCGGAGCTTGTGCGGCCGACCGAGAGAGCTGTCCTTGCGGACGCCGACGTATCCTTTGATCATGTTACCTTCCGATACAAAGAGACGGAGGTTTTGCATGGAATTTCCTTTGACTGCGCAAAAAACGGTATGACGGCCATTGTGGGTCCCTCCGGCTCCGGTAAATCTACCATTGCACGGCTCATCGCCTCCTTCTGGGAGGCGGAGAGCGGCGGCGTCCGTATTGGCGGCGTGGATGTGCGGAACATCCCTCTTCCTCAGATAATGGAGCTTGTCTCATATGTATCACAGGATAACTTTCTGTTCCATCTGTCTATCCGGGAAAATATTCGCATCGGAAAACCGGAGGCCACAGACGCAGAGATCGAAGCGGCAGCAAAAAAAGCGAGCTGTCACGATTTCATCGCCGCTCTGCCGGAGGGCTATGATACGCTGGCGGGCGATGCGGGAAGCCACCTCTCCGGCGGAGAAAGGCAGCGAATCGCCATTGCAAGGGCAATCCTAAAGAACAGTCCGATCGTGGTGCTGGATGAGGCCACAGCATTTACCGATCCTGAAAATGAGGCCGTTATTCAAGCATCCATCGCAGGGCTTGTAGCAGGAAAAACTTTGATTGTCATTGCGCATCGGCTGTCTACCATTACAAAAGCAGACAAGATCCTTGTCGTGGATAAAGGAAATGTCGCTGCGGAAGGAACTCATGAGGAGCTTCTTGAAACAAGCAATCTATACAAGGAATTGTGGAGAGCCCATATGCAGGGCAAAGATACCGCAGAGGAGGTGGTGTGATGATAAGGTTATTTCAAAGACTTTTGTTGTTCTCGGGCTTACAGAAGAAGCGTCTTATCCGCTCTTTCCTTGCATACCTTGTCAGCTCATTCTTTGAGATGATTCCAATCATGGCCATTCTAACGGTGCTCACAGGAATCCTGAAGCAGCTTTCCGGCGATGTTATGCCTGAAAGCACGATCTGGATTTCGCTTGGTATCATGATTGTTTCCATTGTAGGGCGAATTGTATTTGTCAATCTTTCTGCCAATGCCAGAACTCTTGGTAGCTTCGCGTTCGGGTCGGAAAAGCGCATGGAGATCGGCGAACGCCTGAAAAAGGCGCCTATGGGCTATTTCAATGAAAACAGGCTTGGGGATATCACTGCGGCGGTGACGACCACCCTTGGCGATCTGGAGCAGCAGTCCGTTACCATTATGGAAAATGTGGCGGGCGGGTTTATCCACGCCATCGTGATTGGCGTTTGGCTTATGATCTATGAGTGGCGGATCGGGCTGATCTCTTTGGTCGGACTTGCTGTGGCGCTCATTGTTTATTCGTTTATCGGCAAGGTCGGCAGGAAATACGCGCCCCGCCGTCAGGCAGCCCAGGCTGGCCTGGTCACTGCCGTTTTGGAATATGTGCAGGGCATGGGCGTAGTCAAGGCGTTTGGGTTGGCGGAACGCACCGGAAAAGCAGTTGACACCGCAATTGAGGAAAGCAAAGAGGCAAATATTGTGCTTGAAAAGGCGTTTTCCAAAATGACGGCGCTCTATCAGACGGTATTCAAGCTCGCACGGGCGGCTATTCTGGTTTTTGCGCCCTATCTTCTGGCAGGAGGAAGCATCACACCGGAGAAGTGCCTGCTGCTTCTCGTGTCCAGCTTCATGATCTATGCCGCCGTGGAGGTGGCGGGCAGTATGTCCTCCATTGCCCGCGCGGTGGAGGCTTCCCTGGACCGGCTGGATAACATCATGGACATTCCATCCCTGGACGAAAACGGGGCTGATCTTGTGCCGGAAAATTTCAATATCGAAGTGAAGAATATGTCCTTTGGATACGGGGAAAAGGAGGTATTACATCAAATCAGCTTAAGCGTACCCCAGGGAAGCTCCTGCGCCATTGTTGGTCCCTCCGGCGCCGGAAAAACCACGCTGGTCGGTCTGATTGCCCGTTTCTGGGATGTGAAGGAGGGACAGATCACGCTCGACGGCCGGGATGTGCGGGAATATACCAGCGGCAGCCTTCTAAAGAATTTCGCCATCGTATTTCAGAATGTGTATCTCTTTGAGGACACCGTCGAGAACAATATCCGGTTTGGCAGACCGGACGCGAGCGAGGATGAAATCATAGCGGTCGCAAAGAAAGCCTGCTGCCATGACTTTATCATGACGCTGCCCGATGGTTATCAGACAAAGATCGGCGAAGGAGGCTCCAGCCTCTCCGGCGGAGAAAAGCAGCGAATCTCCATTGCAAGGGCAATTCTGAAGGACGCACCCATCGTCATTTTGGATGAAGCCACAGCCAGCGTGGATCCCGAAAACGAGCAGGAGCTGCAAAAGGCCATCCGGGAGCTGACAAAAGGCAAAACGATCCTGATGATTGCCCACCGTCTGTCCACCGTGCGCACGGCAGATCAAATCATCGTGCTGGAGAACGGCAGGATCGTTCAACGCGGAAACCATGAGGAGCTGATGCGCGAAGACGGCCTGTACAGGCGCTTTGTGGGAATGCGCAGCCAGGCAATCGGCTGGACGCTGAAAGGCGGGAAAGCACATGGATAGAAGGTTAGACAAAAGATACTTGACCGGAGCGGTATCTGCAATGGAAAAACAGTATGGCGCGGAAAAGACAGACGCGATCATAGAAGATGCATGGAGGCGTTATGCGGAAATCGTGGATGAAAACGCCGACGAGCCGAAAAAGATGTATATGCATACGCGGAAACGCATCTATCCTGCCATCGCCGCCTTTGATGCCATGACGGGAAACGGAATCTCCCGCGAGGAAGCGGCGGCTTTTCTGAATAGATATTATGAAAAGCGGGCAGCGGGCGTTGGTGCAAAAATCCGAGGGGCAATGAAGATACCGGGTCTGTATAAGCTGGTGCCGAGGTTCTTTGCCAAAATGACAAAAAGATCCTTTGGAGAGGACTGCGGTTTTCGGGCTAATTGGATACGAACGGAGCAAGAGGAAATGTGCTTCGACATGCTGGCCTGCCCCTATCAGGATACCTGTGTGAAATACGGCTGCCCGGAGATTGTAGCCGGCTTTTGCCGCGCGGATGACGAGGCCTACGGACATATGCATCCAAAGCTCAAATGGGGACGGACAAAGACGCTCGGTCAAGGCGGAGACTGCTGTGATTTCAGACTGACAATAGAGTAATGGCCCTATGAAAAGACTGATGAGTTACAAGCCCCTCCAATGCTTTCTTGCGGCGCTGATTATGATTGCGTTCCTCGCTCCTTCTGCATATGCATCCGGTGCACCGGACGCATATGAGGTAAGCGTAAATGCTGTTTCCGAAAAATATATTGGCAAAACGGTTCCGGGCGCGTGTGTCGTAATTTCGGAGCATGACAATACGGTATTTGCAAAGGGGTATGGCTTTGCTGATTTAGAGAACAATACGGCCATGGACCCGGAGACCACGGTTTTTGAATGGGGTTCCATATCAAAGACCTTTGTGTGGGTCAGCGTGATGCAGCTTGTTGAGGATAGGAAAATCGATCTGGAAACGGATATCCGCACCTATCTGCCGGACGGTTTTTTGAAAAATCTGCGATTCGCTGAGCCGGTTACTTTACTTCACCTGATGAACCATACGGCAGGATTTGAGGAAGAACTGCTGGATTTGCGCTATTACAGCGCGAGTGAGGAAATTCCCTTCAAAGAAGTACTATCTGCGCACCAGCCCAAGCAAGTCTATCCGCCGGGAACCGTCAGCGCCTATTCCAATTACGGCGCGGCACTTGCAGCGTTGATCGTGGAGGAAGCCAGCGGCCAAAGCTATAAGGATTATATCAAAGAACAGATTCTTTTGCCTCTGGGTATGACGCATACCTCTGTCGGTCCCTTTTGGATGGATGTGGTCGGACTCCTTGATCACAAGGCGAAGGGTTATTCTTATACCGGAAAAGAATTTCGGCGGGAGGATGAGATGCACCTCCGCATGTATCCTGCAGGAGCCATGAATGGCACAGCCGCAGACCTGCTTCTGTTTGCCGAGTGGCTGGCAAAGGCTCCAGGAGATGAGACACGACTCTTCAAAAGCCCGGAAACAAAGGAGCGGTTGTTTAAAGAGACATGGTGTTCCTATGGGGCAAACGCAGGACTTTCTCATGGCTTCTGGCAGTATGCGAATCATCCCGGAATACTCGGGCATGAGGGTGGGACCTATGGCTTCAAGACACAGTTTTGGGTGGAACCGGAAGCTGAACGTGCAATCCTAATCCTGACCAATGTGATGGAAACGGATTACTGCTCCGCCATCATGGAGGCGGTCATCGAGCAGGATGCGCGACCGCTGAAGCAGGAAGTAGGGTCACAGGACCTTTCTATGCTATATGGCGACTATCTTCCGGCACGATCCGCATGGTCACATGTAGGCAAGATACAGGCACGAATGCAAATAATCCAAATTTCAAAAGAGGGAGAAGAAAATCTCCGGCTGAAAATGCCTCTTGCCGATAAGGATTTACTGTACGAGCCTGTGGGAGAATATCAGTTCTACTGTGCCGAGGCGATACCGGAGGAAAGAAGCCTTGCTTTCTCTGTATCGGACGGTAGGGTGACGAGCATGACGTTCCGACTGGCGCATGACTATGTTCCCGCGGGACCTCTAAACGGCTTTGCCGGCAGCTTTCTGTCATTGGGAAGTTATATCCTGCTGACGGTTCTGTGGCTTGCCATTTTGATCGTATTGGGCTCAAAGATCGTTTGTAAACGCAGCTCTTTTCAATGGCAAAGGATTATACTTCCCATATGTGGGCTCATTCTTGGTGCGGCGGGGATTGCCGGAATGCTTCATTGGTTTTCTCTTTACACAATTATTTCGACGGAGTTGAACATAGTAGCAGGTATAGGAATTGCAGCGGCCATCTGCGGGATTTTCACGGAACTCAGCTATGTTGTAAAGAGAAAAAATAGAGCATCAGTACTTACGATTGTTTTATTTGCATTGCAAATTATAGCTGCGTGGATGCTCGGATTCTTAGCAGTAGTATAAATTAACAGAAAACGGAGGAATGGATTTATGGACGAAAAGAAAAAGTGGACGGTTAAGGATGTTATTACAACGGTATTGCTCTCCGCGGTGCTGATCGTGATCCAGCTCGTCGTCAATATGGTCTGCATGGCCAACGACTTTGTCAGCATGGTGCTGTCGGTGGGGATCACCATGTTCCTCTGCGCGCCGGTCTATATGCTCATGGTCAGCCGGATCGGAAAGCGTTTTGTGACGCTGATCTATATGACGCTGCTTGGCGTGATTTTCCTGCTGATGGGAAACTGGTTTTTGCTTCCCTACTTTATCGTTACAGGCATCATCTGCGAGGCGATTCTCTGGAAGGAAGGCTCCTGCCAAAAGCCGAAACGGCTGACTGCCGCTTGGACGGCGGCGAGCCTGCTGTACAACGGGGTCAATCTGCTGCCCATCTGGTTCTTCTGGGACACCTACTACGATTTTGCGCTGGCAAGCGGCATGGAGCAGAGCTATATCGATTCCTATGTGCGTTACTACACCTCTCCCAGCTGGCTGGCCTTTATTCTGCTGTTTACGACGCTGATGGGCTTTTTGGGCTGCATGGTGGGCAGTCGGCTGATCCGCAGGCATTTTAAGAAGGCCGGCGTTCTATGAGGGCGGACGCATCCTTCGCGGTGCCGGTCAAGCTGTGGGCGCTGCTGTGCGTCTTTGCCGGAGTAACCATCGGCGGGAATGTGCTGCTCACCTGCATCCTGACCGGCGGGGCGCTTCTTTATCTCGTCCTGCAGCGGAACTTCCGCCTTGCCGCGTCCTATGGCTGCTTTTATCTGCTGCTGGCGCTGCTGCTCTACGGCATCCGCTTCCACGGGCTGCACATGCCGGTCTTTTCGGAGTTTTATGTTCTGATGTTCTGGAATCTGTCACCGATCTTTCTGGTGTCATGGGATCTGATCACCACGCCGCCGGGGATGCTCTCCGCGTTTTTATCCCGCCTCCGTATGCCCACCCCGTTCATTCTCGGGCTTCTTGTGGTTTTTCGCTTCTTCCCCACCATGCGGACGGAGCTAAAGGGGGTGGGCAGGTCCATGAAAAACCGAGGGCTGACCGCGGCGGGGCAGCTGCTCGCACATCCCGTGCAGAGCATGGAGTTTGTGCTGGTTCCGTTTCTTCTTCGGGTGTTGCAGCTTGCGGATCAGCTTTCCGTTTCCGCCGTTGCAAGAGGCGCGGAGCGCCCGGGTGTGCGCGGCAGCTATTATGAGAAAAGGGCCGGGGCGCGTGATCACATCGCGGCAGCCGCATGTGCGCTGGTCACGGCTTCCTATTTGGTTTTGGAAAGGAGCATGGCATGATCGAGCTTACACACGTCTCTTTTCAATACGAAAACTCGGACAGAGGCGTGCGGGACATTTCCCTTTCGGTAAAAAGCGGCGAATGCGTCGTGCTGACGGGGCTCTCCGGCTGCGGCAAGACCACCGTGACAAGGCTTGTCAACGGGCTTGCGCCGTCCTATTATCCCGGAGCCTTCAGCGGAAGTGTGAGAATAGACGGCAAGGACATACCCAGCCTTTCCACGTGGGAGATCGGACGCTTGGTGGGAAGCGTTTTTCAGGACCCCAAAAGCCAGTTCTTTTCCTCCGAGCTCGCCGGAGAGGTCGCCTTTCCCTGCGAGAATTACGGCCTGTCCGCCCGGGAGATACGGGAGAGGACGGACGCCGCCATAGAGGCGTTGAAGCTGTCCCGTTTGAAGGACAGGGCAGTTGACGTCCTTTCAAGCGGAGAAAAGCAGCGGGCGGCCATTGCGTCCGTATATGCCCTGAAGCCAAAGGCCTTTGTGTGCGACGAGCCGACGGCCAACCTCGATGCCGCCGGGACGCGGCAGCTTGCGCAGACCCTCCGGCAGCTGAAGGAGCAGGGCTTTACCCTGCTCATCGCGGAGCATCGGATCGACTGGCTGATGGGGATCGCAGACCGGTTTTTATATCTGCGGGATGGCAGAATAGCGGCCGAGTATACACCGGAGAATTTACTCCTTCTGCCGGAAGCGGACATCTTAGGTATGGGCCTGCGCTCTCCGCACGAGGGAAAGTGCCCTCCCGCTCCCTCCGTATTGGACGAAAGCCCTGCCGTCTTGAAGACAGCAGGGCTCTCGAAAAGAATACGCAAAGAAGTCATTTTTGAGGATATTTCGCTGTCCGTTCCAGAGGGCGGCGTGACCGCCATAACGGGGCAAAACGGCGCGGGGAAAACCACCCTTGCGCAGATCCTCTGCGGGCTGGCAAGGCAGACAAGAGGACATATCCTGATAGACGGGAAAAAGGCAAGAGCGGCAGTCCGGCGCAGGGAGATCTATTACTGCGGCAACGACACGTCAACGCAGTTTTTTACGGCAAGCGTGGCGGAGGAGCTGCTGCTGAATACCAGATTGACAGAAGAAAGCAAGAGCCGTGCAAGGAGCCTGCTCAAAGAGCTTGGGCTTTACGAGTACAGGGACGCGCACCCGTCTGCCCTGTCCGGCGGGCAGAAGCAGCGCCTTGCCATCGCCTGCGCCATCTTTTCCGGTCGCAGGATATTGATACTCGATGAGCCCACCAGCGGCCTTGACGGGCAGAATATGCGCCTGATCGCGGAAAGGCTGAGAAGCGAAGCGCGGCGCGGCAGGACCATTCTCGTGATCACCCACGACAGGGAGCTGATCGAGAGCTGCTGCGATAATGTTGTGGAGGTTGAAAAACGATCATCATGAAACCGCCGAGGACTATTATGGGATATCCGCGCCGGGGGAATCGTTTTCTGCCCCTGCCGGCAGCTCTACCGCGATGGTCGTGCCCTTGTCCGAGCTTTCCTCCACCCAAACGGAGCCGCCATGGAGATTGGAGATCTCCCACACCAGAGAAAGTCCCAGTCCCGCGCCGCCGTACTCGCGGCTGCGGGACTTGTCTACCCGGAAGAAGGGCTGGAAGATACTGCGCTGATATTCCTCCGGAATGCCGCAGCCGGTGTCGGAAACGCGAATGATGCACTTTTCCTGCCCCTGTGCAAGCTCGACCCGCACCGTGCCGCCGGGACGGTTGTATTTGACAGCGTTCTCCGTCAGGTTGAAGAGCATGCGGTAGATCAGCGCGTCGCTGCCGGTCAGGGCGGCGTCGCCCTCCGCTTCCAGCGTGATGCTTCGCTTCTCCGCCAGCGGCGCAAGATCCGTAAAGATCTCCTCGACCATGGGGGCGAGCTGGAGCTGCTCGTTCCGCGCCACCTGCTGCAAATTGCTCATCTCCAGCAGCGTCTTGGTCATCTGTGTCAGCCGCTCCGTCTGCTCGCGCAAAAGCGTGAGGAACTCCGCCGTCTCCGGCCGCACATCGGGATGCTCTGCGGAGAAAAGCTCCAGCTGCGCCTGCATCAGCGCCAGCGGCGTGCGCAGCTCGTGGGCGGCGTTGCCGGTGAACTGCCGCTGGGCG
>ERZ773138.2583-NODE-2583-length-13356-cov-5.987069_pt1 | contig 13356 bp, 15 predicted proteins | sample MGYA00511114_ERZ773138 | MGnify/ENA primary metagenome ERZ773138 (study PRJEB29015, sample SAMEA2737805) | human gut metagenome | biome: human gut; feature: human-associated habitat; material: faeces | place: China | collected 2012 ...
GATGGATATCCTAACTTATTCAGTATGAGTTAGTTTAAACGGGACAGTAGTGATTTTTTTTCATATATTTAATTAAGGAATGATCGCTTGTTTTTTTCTCAAACAATATGAATGCGATCATTCCTTGTTTTTAGATTCATATTGCTTAATAAACTTCAATAAATTACACACCTAAAGGTGGTGGTCGTTGTGTTTTCATAAATTTTGAAATTGTTTAGATTATGTAAGGTTGTTCTTGGTCCAGAAACAGCCTTCACTAAAATTGTCAGAAGTGCGATTACTGTCAGATTGACAAATGCATACGCAGAAAACGACACATCGATCAAACGAATCGGGAACTATTGAGAGGCACAGTATTTTTCCCTCTCTTTCTAATTCATATAATGCAGATTTTCCCGGGATATAAAGGATTCGTGAAAAATTTTATACTTTTTTTCTTGATGAATCGCTTTTCTCGCCTTGCGCTTCCAATAAAATGCAGAAGTATATGATAAATAAGGCTTTACACGAAAATCGAGAAAAAAATTATTTTCCTAACAACATTGAATTGAAAATCAGTTTTTCAACCGTAGACAAAAAAAGGAGAGAGATGAAGATTAAATCTTTCATCTCTCTCCTTTTATGATTAATCAAGTTAGGCGTATGCTGTATAACTATTTCATTTAGCCTTGTCTCTATTTATCTGTTAGAAACTCTTTTTTTGCAAAACAGTTTAACTTGATCAACTCTACATATCTAATGTCTTCAAATTGCTAGACCTATATTTTCAATAAGAGATTAAATTTAAAAGGTTCTGATCTTTTGATTAGTCGAATGTTGATATTCCTTGAATTGTGAATCTTCGAATTAATTAACCTGTCTGATTCTAGTTGTCGTATAAAACTTGGTTATGATAGAAACATGATCTAATCTAATTTTAGATATGTTATTTCTTGGATGAGAATTATTTTTTGTTTTGATTACCGCTTGAGTGTCTGTAAATATATTGGCTGGATTACGATTAATCATCTCTGCGACTATGTGTATGTTCAAGCTCTTCTGTTAATTTTTGCATGTCAGCTAAAAGGTGTCAATCGATTTCCAAATAACCTTATTCTTCAGCCTTGCTAACATCTTGATTTGTGATCAATATCGATTATAGATTTTTGTCTGGCATCGTTTTGCGATAATTGAAAATTTTGTTTGTTTTTAAAATAAGTGATCGAACGTGATAACCCGGTTTTGCAACTAATATTCATTTTACTGTATTGAGACGATTCCGAAAAATATTTTATCGAGGGTGCCAATTGATAAGTGAATGGTTTGTTGGAGGCGGTATGTCTAATTTGTATCCACAGTGGCATTCTACTTTGATGTTGTCGAGTTATATTACTAAGGTAAACCTTGTAAGTATCCGTCATATATTGAGCGGTTTCACAATTCTTGAAAAGGCAATCAGTGTGGTTGCCTGTTTGTTCTAATGAAGCCGATTCAGCCACGACAAAACTCGACACCATGAGACCAATAAGACCAATACACACAAGATATGCGACGCCAATCAATTCAAGATTCTCGATATTCCAAATAGAAGTATACATTGCCATCATTTTATTTTACATTTTTTGGTCTGACACAAAAGTATAAATTTTCCAAAAGGACGGCGAGAAACCTTATTGACAAATCTGTGACAAAACCATCGGGTCAAAACAGACAGCCTACATCATATTGATTTTCAGAAATAATCGACTCTGAAAACTTGCAAATTATTCAACTCTGATTGCGCTCCCCCCCTCTTTGACATTATCCTCAATAACTCTATTTTTGTAGCAATCAATGCGACCATGAAAATCAAACCTCATATATACGAGATACGTTATTTACAAGAGTGTCTTGACCTCGCATTCAATTGTGATAACACCACTCAAGGCCGAAACATCCATTTGCTTCATCAGCGCATTGTTGCGAGACTACAACAATCAGGCAAAAAAGCAATTGTAAGCGAAAGAACGATTCGGAGAATCTTCTCCTTCAATGGAGACAATGGTTTTCATGAATTATCGTTATTGGATTGTGTTCAGGCAATAGGTTATGCCGGGTGGGGAGATTTTCAAGCAGCTGCAATAAATCATGAAACATATTTTCCCCTGACAAACATCAAGTCAACGGATTTATCAGCCATACGTCAAGGTGAGATTATCACGATCGGCTGGCTTCCTCATAAATACGTAACATTAGAATGTATAGAAGACTGGAAATTTAAAATACTGGAAACGTCAGGTTTCGGACGAAAAAAAGGTGAAATTATCGAAGCATCAGGTTTTGTTCTTTTACATCGTCCAGGAAGTATATACCCCGAGATACAGTTTGAGATCGGTGATGAACGTACCGATTTTTTAGATAAAGAACCACAGAATTTCAACGATTTGTTTCCATCCGATAAATTCATGGAGGATAACGTAAAACGGAATCAGTGAACTCAGGTCTAATTCCGCTGTCGTTTTCGAGTGTTGTATTTTTAACTAAAAGCAGGGAGCCCACATGGACTCCCTGCTTTATTAATATCAGACACTTTAGAACCAAGCGATGTCCAAATCCGCTAACTCATCGTCAGTCATTGACGGATAATCGTATCGATCCATCAAATCGCCTACGACCAGAGGCCCGATATATTCTCCCATCAAACAAAACAACGCTTGATCAGTGCAATCAATCATGGTTTGCAAATATTGTTTATACAATTCGTAAGAAAATGCAAAAGCGATTGACAAGCCACTGTTACCGCACATATACCCTACAGCCCAATCGGCTACATTATGGAGTGCAAAACGATATTCAATTAGATGATAGAATAGCCTCACACCCGCATAAGACGCAAATTGCGGTCCAATACCGAATCGACTTACATCCAAATGTCCAATACGGCATACCTGCAAAATTCGTTCATACACCTTTTGTTGCTTTTCGATTCGTTTGGTTTCCAAAAACGAACCTCGGACAAATGCATGCAATTGAAGTTTACGAGAGTTTCGTGGAAATAATTTGTAAGCCCGAAGTACTGCCATCAATCGGTGATAACGGACTTTTCGTGGAGGATTCCGTAATAACAATACTTCGGAGTCATCGTGTTTAAGTCCCGACAGAGACTCTCCGTATATCAGCGACAAAAACTCCATCAAATTACGCATGAATCGTTGAGGTGTGATTGTTTGAGCACGAAAATCTTCCAATGCCGTAGATTTAGCAGATTCGATTGAGTTCAGTCTCGTCATAAATGCGTGAAGTTTCAATATCGATTAATCATTGTCTACATCAACAGACTCATCCTCACTCGGAATTTCCTGATCATTCACCGGAATTTCGTTTTTCGGTAAAAATTGAATTTTTCCCTCTTTGATCAAACGCTTTGCTTCGTTTCGAGCCTGTGCAGACGGTTTTTCTTCGTCAGTTACCACTTTCTGATTCCAGTCCATGATCCGGTTCGGATCGTACAGTTCCCAACTGATCGCCCGAATCAGGTCTTTGACACGCTTTACCAAAGGATGCGAATCATCGCGTTTATCGGTAATGAAAGCACAATGAGTCGGCAACAAAGCATAATTCCACAAAGAATTAAAGAATAGCGGATTATCTGTCTTGGCCCAAATGTGTGCAATCGTATAATTTACTACCGTGCTGGTCTGTCCCCAGCTGACGCGATGCCCCGTGTAGCGGAGGATCGTACATTTCGGAGCATAGTTACCATCGGCATCGATCTTCACCCGAATTTTGGTTTCACGATGGAACAGACATTTCGTTTCGTCGATATGGCCGTCGGGATCACACTCATATTTGGTGAATTTCACTGCTTCGCTCTTATTCTTAAAACGCGGTGTCGTGGTTTTGACCGCATGTTGCAGAAAATAATTGGCGTTGGAGGTGAATCGTACCGGAAGCGCCTGTCCGGTGCGGATCAGGGCACGGAGATCCCGTGCCTGATCACGTACCATCTCTCGATCGAAGAAAAGCGTATGTTCTACAATGTGTTCCACTAATGCATCTTCGTTCTCAAAAAGCGAACATAATGCGTCGAGACCATCAATCTTCTTTAAATTTTGATTTTCCATAATTCAAGCATTAATAATGATAATAATAAACTAATATACAAAAAGAATGAATTATGTTCAATTTAATCGTTCCATCTGAATGATCTTTCGTCCATCTATTCTATCAAGAACATGTTCTTGGCCGTTTTCGATTTGTACAATAATACTTTCTCCAGTTTGAAGATCATATCCAGAGAATTGCATAATGTCATCTGAAAAAATTCTTAGAGTTTCAATTTGGTACCGTCTATTGGCATATACTGTACTAACGGTCCCATCACTCGGATCGAAACGCATGATGTTTCCTCCGTTATCGGCAGCATATACATATTTATCCGAATGTAAATAGGGTCTATTCTCTTTATTCTCTGGGAACGCCACATCACAAAAGCGAACATCCGTTTCACTTCTGACGACAAAAATTCCACCGCCGGCAAAAATTATAGAGCAATCATCTAACATAACCACACAAAATTGATATGCAGGAGAGGTTAACTCAGAGCTTTGAAAATTTCCAGAATTTATGACCTCTTCTTTCAATATGTTTGGTTGCGGCGTATATCTATATAGAGTCCACGGCATCCAAAAACTGTCTGCATCTAAGCGATAATAATTCTTAGGGTAACCTGGCAGTGTAAAAATTTCACCCGATTGATATCCTCCGTCATAATTCTCGTCTCGAACAAAGTCTCCTGTATTTAAACGACACAAGGAGATGTCATCAAACATTTTCAACATCCACACATCGCCATTCCCATTAACGTTAAATCCTTCCCATGGATCATTGGGAAATATTTCGTACGAGACCAACTTCTCAACAAATACGTTTCCCGTCGCATCATCGTATATTTTACATATCCCTAAGTTCGAATAATATACATTATCCTCATCATCTACTTGTAATTGCCATGCCTTTTCACTTACTTGTGTCAATACATCTAGATTTTCTTTATATTCAAAGAAACTCATAGGACCAGACATTAAATAATTATGATTGTCATTTTGAATGCGAGGTGCAAACATAGCCCCATCGCTCTTTCTAACAATATATGCATATTGTAAACGATGTGAATAATCTCTATGATCACAATCAAATCCCACATTGACCAACAAAAACTTATCCGATAAATTCAGCGTGTAATTGGTCCAAACGGAAGGTTTATTCCCTTCCTCATCTATAAATTCAACCTCTTTGGTTTCACCATTGAAAGTTATTTTATAGAGCACCGGCTTCTCTTCATCGTCAATACCTCCGCGAGTCAATGTAGATGTTGCTATAAAAAGAGATTGAGCATCTGCAATATCTATATGTTTGAGTGATGAAACCAATTTAGCTGTATCGACAATATTTACCTCCTCTTTTTCACAACTGCACAGCAATGCTGCAGTCATGAAGAAATACAGAATCTTCTTCATAGTAATACGATCAATGTTATGTGTGATTATTTCTTGACCGGTTTTACCTCGGCAGCAAAATGCCGGATATGATCGTATGTCGCGCCCGGATAGTTTACCCGCAACCATTCTGCAATCACCTCGTAACGATTGGCTCCCTGAAAAGCCTGCGCCTGACGAATGTCGTCGACGATAAAGGTGCGATTGACCGGGATCGGACCATTACGCTGTACCGTTCCTTTGATTTTGACCTCCCACTGTTTGGGAGCATCATCCGAAAAAAGTTTCTTTAAAAGACCCATGTCCGTATGTTTTTATCGCTCTCCCGTCCCTCGGAGAAATACTACAAAAAGAAAGCGTGGGACCGATCGCTCATTTCACCGGACAGGCTCTGGTAAACCGTGGAGAAAAACAAGCAACAGTCCTCACGCCCGTATACATACAGACGCGAGAGCCGTCAGCCATTCCTCTCCGTTGAAAATTTACCAGATTTTGTCCGGAAGAATGAAGCCAACACTTTCGTGTAAGTTCCTAATATGTCTGTCACCCCTCGGATGACATAACAAAATTACTATTTTTCCCTTACACCGACAAGTTTTCAGACTCTAAAGGACTGTTGCCGTTTATTTTATCACATCTGTTACTCGTTTGCTTGCTGGAGGTACTCCACAAAACGTTGAGGTAACAGCACATTAGGCAGGTCGAGTGCTGCGGAGAAGAAAGGTGCAATCTGTGTTACCGTGTAGCCGGCAATTCCACATCCAATCTCCGTGACCAGAAAAGTCAGTTCGGGATGAGCCTCCGCATAAGCGATGAACTCCTCCACATAAGGACGGACTTTCTCAACCGATCCATCCATTGTAGGGATCGCATAACACTGTCCCGTGCGTCCGATTCCTTCTCCCCAGACAGCCCCGAACCGTTGTCGGGCATAAGCCGCAGCACCTCCGCAGTGCCAGCCGTGTCGGTTACTGCCGAAAACAAAGATTTCATCGGCTCGGAGTGATTCGATTCGCTCCGATGAAAAACGTGTTCTGCTCATTGTTCATTGATTTTATAGTAAACATTTCTTTTATCCGTACATTTGGCAATCGAAAGCAATCCGAGCCGGTACAGGTCTGAAAGATGCTCCTTCCACGCATTAGAAGTATGCTCTTCACCGGTGTACCGGGACAAGTGTTCAGGCCCTACGCCACAAGGGCATCGCCGCTGAAGACCTGCCACGAGAATCAATGTCGCCGTCTGTGTGACGGTCAATCTCATGGTCGTAGCTATTTCTTCCAACTCTGCACGGAAATCAAAGCGTTCGAGTGACGCGATGCCACCACATCTTTTCAACAGGTAAAACAGCACAGAGGGTTCGATGCATCGTACCGCCGCTTCGGCCTTCTCTTCCTGTCGGAGCCACTCTTCGGTCTCGGCAATCTCGCGACGTGTCTGCTCGATAAACTCCCGCACCTCGTGCTCTTCCTTTTTCCGATAATCACGCTCTATCGCACGCTCCATGCGACGACACTCTTCACATAAATAATCAGCTAATCCTTTCATATCATATTATTTACTCTAAAACAATTGATGACGCAACACCCGATCCAATTAAAACGAAATTTCCCGCATTCGCCTCGTTGCGCACGGTGAACCGCCACGCCTTTACATCCTTATGATAGCGTTGAGCGAACTTTACCGTATGCAAGGTGCCGCTACGTTCGGGGCACTGCGCGACAATCACAGTATTTGCCAGAGCAGCTTGTAAACGGTTTCGAGCCACAAGATACTTGGGCTTGGCCTCTGCGCCGAATAGTTGTTCGGAAAGCACGGCACCACCACTGCGCAGAATGTCCTTTTGCAAATCTTCGTTTTCCTGGGGAAATACAGTATCGAGCCCCGTCGCCACAACGGCAACCGTCCTTCCTCCTGCTTCCAGACATCCGCGATGAGCTGCCGTGTCGCATCCTGCGGCGAGGCCGCTCACGACAATATGATCCTTTCCGAATTCGTATCCGAGTTTCCAAGCGGCTTCACACCCTTGGCGGTCAGCATTACGGGCACCGACAACGGCGACTTGATTCAGTTTTGAGAACAAAGAACTGTCTCCGAGATAGTGAATCAACGGCGGAAAATCGCAGATCTCCATCAGCGATTTCGGGTAATCGACATCGAAACAGGAGATCGTACCGACCCCTGCATTCCGTTGCGCGGACAGGATCCGTTGCGCCCGCGCGAGCAGCACCTCTGGATAACCCGGTGTAAAACCATATTGAGGCAGTAGCAGGCGTAGCGTTTTGCATAGTTTTCCTGGCATCAGTGCCTGATCGAGCAAAGGGTGACCGGCGAGGCCGAATATATGCCGAGGCAATATGCCCAACATGTGTAGCATCATCACCTCTTCGTGTGTTATCTTACGGATAATATTCATTGACATTTTGTTTTCTCTAGTTTAAGTTTTACTGCGATTTTCGGCCAAAAATCGAGGCTTTGGAAAATTTGTTTTTTGCTCGTTTTCGTACAACTCTTTAAATCGTGAAATATGATTTATCAAACTATAAATCAATATATTAGAAGCAAAACCAATCTTTCCCCCTCCTATATTAAAGATACTCAAAAAAGTGCTCCTACACAACTTTTTTACGGTCAATTTAGGCCTTTTTCGACTGAATAACAGCATTTTAGCTTCTCACAGAGAGGACATACGGAACAATGGCCGAGACTATGTGCAAATAGCCTTTTCTCCATTTATATGACTGGTGGACAACTTTCGATATTTTACTACTGATTATCTACACATTAGTTTTCATAAATTGCAATTTTATCTTACATAAAAGACAAATTAGTAACTTTACGAGACCACAGAAATACCGTGCACATGACGACTGAAGAATTACGACTCCAGATCAAACATGATCGACAGATATTGTTGGATACCCCTTTTCAACTTCGGAATTTAGCGGGGATGGCAAGCGGGAACTGGATCATTGCAGCCGACAGACAACGAGGTAAGAGTTGTGCCTTGGCGCAACTCATCTATCAGCGCACTCAACAACGTGAAGATAGAAGAATGTACGGTGTGGAGCCGATCGTGCTCTCCTTTCGTAACGAGATCTACCGACGTACGACAGCCCACGAATTGCTCATGATTCTATCTTCTCAGATAACAGAAGACAAAATCCTGCTTTGTCTCGACGATGTGGATCTGCTCGAGGGTTGGCCCCAATTATTAACCATGGCCGCTGTCGCAGCACCCAATATCGAGATACTTGCCACGATGTCGACTCACTCGGCGCGTCAAATTACAGGGAACACCGAATTGCGGGACAAGTTCAATATTAAGAATCTTGCAGATTTTACGCTACACGAATATTTACGCGTATCGAAGTTGAATTACAACGAAGCCCTCAACCGTTTTATCCGATGGGGATGTTTCCCCGGAGTTTTACTATCCTCCGAACGTCACACTGAATCTCTCGAAAGGCTGTTTCGTACATTGTTTTACGAAGAGCTGCTTCCGAGATATAATGTCCGTAACGAAACGGCACTGCGGATGATCCTGCATCTGCTGGCGGAACACTTGGGCGAAGAGATTTCGTACAATGGGTTATGCCGCATGTTGCAGGAAACAGGATTGAAGGTCGGTGTATCGACTGTCGTAGAATATATTTCAATATTGGAAAAGACGAGATTTATTCGTTCGATAGGATGTTTTTCGGAGCAGACTACCCGAACTCCGAAACGGCGTTATTGGTTTGTGGATAACGGGCTGCTGTCGTTGTTTATTCACGCAACACAACTGCGTGAAAAACTATTACGGAACACAATGGCAAATGCTGTTCTGCAGGAGTATCAAAAGCATACAATTTACTATGCCTCGCAACGGAATGCTTCGGTCGATTTCTATATTCCTGAACGAGATATCGCAATTATACTATGCCCGAATGATGAACTGATTCCCGAAGCCGTACAGAATCTCCAGCGATTCGACCGAAAACATCCTACAACATACAAATACATCTATACTGTCGGAAAAATTTCAGATTCACTTCCTCGGGACATTTTCAATATATTTCTGCCTGAGTGGAGTTCGGCATTATAACTTTTGTCAAAGAAAAGTTAATCAAAATAAGTTTGTTTGCAGAACATCTCTTTTCGTCAGGCAACCTCCTGTTATCTGAAAACGTTTTTTTATTTGAGATACCTAACTCGGTTAACTGCATTTTTCTCTGGCAGGTCAAAAAATTTGTCCATTGACAAGTATTCCCAGAGAGGCATTATTTTTCAATATAGATTCAATGACCTATCGAATAGGCCATACAGCAAATGATAAAACACTGTCATTCAGTGTAAATATTCTTAAATTGCATTCAAAAAAATGGTCGATTCGTGAAATTTCGCTATCTTTAAAAGACATTTTCGCAGAATTGCATCGCCCACACGAAAACCTTCGCAAAAACGAATAGACAACTAAAACAGAACATTACAAAGATGAACCGAACAAAAGAGAAGATTTACGGAATACTCTTCGGACAGGCCATAGGCGATGCGCTGGGATTGGCGGCCGAGGGAATGTCCAGGGATATGGTAGCCGCCACCTATCCGAACGGCGTGAACGACTATGCAGATATCATGCAGGACGAGTTCCGCAGCCGCTGGCTACGTGGAGCATGGACGGACGATACGGATCAAATGCTCTGTATTCTGGACAGTTTTTTGGACAAGGGTACGGTCGATCCGTACGATATAGCCTCCCGATTCCTGAAATGGTTTCGCTCGGACGGTCAGGGTGTCGGACGCCATACCTATAATGTCCTGCAGATGCCGCAATACGAGTACCATCCGCACGAGGCGGCGGAGCTCGTCTGGCGTTTCAGTCGGGGAAAGAGTGCGCCGAACGGAGCGTTGATGCGTACTTGCATCCTGGGAATATGGGATTGGCAGAATGCGGCGGCCGTCCGCTCGAATACGGAATGTGTGTGTCGATTGATCCATTTCGATCCACGCTGTGTCGGTTCTTGTGTCATCGCAACCCATATCATCGATGGCGAGTTGCTCGGTACTTCCACCTCCGAAGAGGCAATAATACGGATCGGTACCGAATATGCTCCAGAGATCGAGGAGTTCGTTCAATTAGGTTTTCAGCCCGATCTTGGCAAGCTGCATCTCGATGATCACGGGACGAAGGGATACACGCTACGAACGCTGGCCGCAGGATTGTGGGCGACAATTTCGGAACGGATTTCCGTACGGCATTGCAGGCTATCATCGCGGCGGGCGGCGATACGGATACGAACGGAGCTGTCGCCGGAGCACTAATGGGTGCACGGATGGGATATGCAGCCTTACCCGAAACATGGGTAACAGGGCTGCTGAACAAGGAATTACTAGAGGAGCGTATCGAGCATATTATCAGACACTCGAATATGGCAAATATTTAAGTTCGCATACAAATAAAAGACTACAGACGAGCAACACACATTCGCCACACGATGGAAGAGATCGAGGAACTCCGACGAAATAACCATGTGATGACACTGACCTATATTGACACGGACAGCGAGGTGTTTTACGATCGGGTTGCTCCGATCTGTTTCAAAGGACTCGAGAATGATCAGTATCTACCCGCCCTCACGGAAGACGACAGAGCGGCTATTTTTCCGGTAGCGCACATTACGTGCGTAAGCGAGACCGAAGCGCGGACGACCTTTCCCTTGCCGGAGGACTTCGACGCAGAACGCTTCGCACAACGGTTCTTTGATGCGGAGAAGATTATGTAGTGCACAAATTATAATACCTGTTTGTGATCCGAATCCATATGCAATCTTATACTGCATATGGATTCGCTTTTGTATGTCGGGTTCTTTGCAAAACGATAATCAAAACGCGATCATGTGAATCGAATTATGCAGTCGACATTATCGGAATCGATAATCTGAGATGTATGTGAACATTTGGAATATTTCAAACGCAGAAAAATCGCCAATATAAAATGCTTTTTTTATAAAAAAATCGTCATTGAATAAAATAGTTTCTATTTTTGCATTAAATGGTATTTGGATATGGAAACAATAAAGAGAATACTTCAAGAGCGGATAACAAACAGAATTGAGCCGGGAAAAGCCGTATTGATCTTCGGCGCACGACGAGTAGGGAAAACCGTATTGATGCGCAAAATCGTTGATGGCTATTCGGGCCGGATCATGATGCTTAACGGCGAGGATTACGATACGTTGGCCTTACTTGAGAATCGCTCAGTCGCCAATTATCGGCATTTATTGGAGGGTATTGACCTGTTGGCTATCGATGAAGCGCAAAATATCCCTCAAATCGGTAGCATCTTGAAACTGATTGTTGATGAAATACCGGGTATAAGCGTATTGGCCAGTGGTTCGTCTTCATTTGATCTGCTGAACAAGACGGGAGAGCCGTTGGTCGGTCGCAGTACGCAATTCCTGTTGACACCCTTCTCTCAACAGGAAATCGCGCAAACGGAAACGGCTCTCGAAACCCGTCAGAATCTCGAAGCTCGCTTGATTTACGGCTCCTATCCGGAGGTGGTAATGATGGACAACTACGAACGCAAGACCGACTATCTGCGCGATATTGTCGGTGCGTATCTTCTGAAAGATATTTTGGCGATAGACGGGCTGAAAAATTCGAGCAAGATGCGCGATCTGTTGCGGCTTATCGCCTTTCAGCTGGGAAGCGAGGTCTCTTACGAGGAGTTGGGCAAACAGCTTGGTATGAGCAAGACGACCGTTGAAAAATATCTCGACCTGTTGGAAAAGGTCTTTGTCGTATATCGGTTGGGGGCTTACTCGCGCAATCTCCGTAAGGAGGTTACGAAAGCCGGGAAATGGTATTTCTACGACAACGGTATCCGCAATGCGATTATCGGAGCATTTTCTCCGCTGGCCATTCGACAGGATGTCGGGGCATTGTGGGAAAACTATATTATTGGGGAAAGACGCAAAGCGAATTTTAATGAAGGGCTGCATAAGGAGTTCTATTTCTGGCGTACTTACGATAAGCAAGAGATTGATCTTATCGAGGAGAATACGGATAATCTGACCGCCTTGGAGTTCAAATGGGGCAATAAGATACCTAATGTACCGAAAGTGTTTCAAGAAGCATATCCCCATGCCGAGTTTTATGTCGTGAATCGGGATAACTATTTGGAGTTCGTATAAGAATAAAGGATTATAGAAAATAGAAATATGTATTTAAGTCGTTTGCATATCAGTAAGTTTAGGGTATTCGATGATATCACTTTGTATTTCAAGAATGGTATAAACATCCTGATTGGAGAAAACAATTCGGGAAAAACCGCAATTATAGATGCTTTACGCGTATGTCTCGGCTGTGGCAAACAGACAATTATATTTATGTACAAGAAAGCGATTTACATGTCAATCCGGAAAATCCCGCAGAAATCAATACAGTCATACAATTTGACTTGATATTTGAATTTGGAGATGCTCCGATTGAAAGAGAATGTTTCTATGATTTCATATCGCAAGATAAAGAAGATCCTGCCAAACAAACCATACAATTGCATTTGAAATTCATCCAAGAAAATAATGGAAAGAAAAAATATTTCAAAAGGATTATATGGGGAGGGGATAATGAAGGACAGCAAGTTCCTTACGAATCTTTGTAAGAAATCTTTTATACCTATTTAAGCCCATTAAGAGATGCCGTAAGTTGTTTGCGGCCTTATTCCTATGACAATAAAACGTCGCAGTTATTCAACCAACTTACGAAATATGACAAAGGCGACGAAAGCATACCTCTGAATGAAGAAAAGAAAAAATCACTCGCAAAAAATCTACACCAAATCTTCGAGGATGATGCTTATGGAAAAGCCAAGCGAATTTGACCATGTTGGCCAATGAGAATTGTCCTCTTTGGC
>ERZ773138.2587-NODE-2587-length-13346-cov-4.380709_pt1 | contig 13346 bp, 7 predicted proteins | sample MGYA00511114_ERZ773138 | MGnify/ENA primary metagenome ERZ773138 (study PRJEB29015, sample SAMEA2737805) | human gut metagenome | biome: human gut; feature: human-associated habitat; material: faeces | place: China | collected 2012 ...
CGTAGTAAGCACCGGAGGAATCCTTGCAGGCGGCCTCCACGCTGGCGCTGATGTCGGCCTTCTGGTCGTCGGTCCACAGGTCGCTCAGATCGGCCATCAGGCCCTTGGCGCCCCAGTTGGCAACCAGACGCTCGGGTCCTTCCATGACGATGTCAGGTGCGCTGCCGCCCTCGATAGCGGTGTTGACCTGGTCGTCGCCGTTGGTGTAGTCGAGGTACTCGACGGTGACGTGGATGTCAGGATACTGGGCATTGAAGTCTGCCAGCAGCGCATCAACGGACTCGGAATCGCCCCACTTGCCGATGGGGTAGGTCCACAGCGTAATGTCAGCAGCCTGACCGGCATCGGCGGTGGACTCCGCGGGAGCGGCCTCGCTGGAGGCGGTAGAGGTGCTCTCAGCAGGCGCGGTAGAGGTCGCTGCGCTGGAAGTGGAGCCGCCGCAGGCGACGAGCATGCTGGCTGCCATGCTGGCGGCCAGGATCGCGGAAACTTGCTTCTTCATAGGTTGTTCTCCTTTTTTGCCTTTCGGCCTTTGTGGGGCATCTTCGTTCTGTGTCCCTCGTGATGTCTCCATTTTAGAAAACTTTTTTCATTTTGTCCAGAGGTGAAATAGCCAAGAAAAACTGTCGTTTTTGTACATACTGCACAAATCTCATCCACATAGTTGCAAAATACATGCGTTTCTATCGGTTTTTCTTGCTTTTCACGGGAAAATCGCCTCTTTTTTGATTTATTACAAAATGAAAACAACTTTTACCTTTGAAAATTTTCTATCGCGCGCGCTTTGGTGCTGTAAAGCAAAAAGGCGCTCACCCGTTACATTTACGGGTAAGCGCCTTTGCTTTGCTATTAGGATACTCTTTTTGTCAAAAAATACAAGATGTCAAAATGAAACATCCTTTTCACGCAATTCGTCTCAATTTTTGCACATTTGCACAAAAGCAGGCCGCTTTTTCCGGAAAAAAAGCCTCTTGCAAGCGCGGGTATTTCCCTATATAATGGAAGGAACGAAATAACTTTTCATTTTTAAGAAAGGGAGCCTTTTTTATGAATTATGAAAATATGACTCGCCGCCGGGTGCTCTGCTTCGGCGATTCCAACACCTACGGCTATGACCCTGCCCGCGACGGGCGCTACGGCGACGATGAGCGCTACCCGATGGTGCTGCAGGATCTGCTGGGCGACGGCTGGAGCGTGGTCGAAGAGGGGCTGCCCGGGCGCACCGCCGTGTTTGACGACCCTATTACAGAAGGTATGAACGGGCTGCGGGTCATCACGCCGATCCTGATGAGCCACGCGCCGCTGGACACTGTGACGATCATGCTGGGCACGAACGACAGCAAGGAGCGGTTCGGCTGCAATTCCCATCTGATCTCTCGGGGCATCGTGCGGCTCGTCAAGAAGGCACTGCACACCGAATGCTGGCGCGACAACGCCAGGCCGGACGTGCTCGTCATCGTTCCGCCGTCCATCACGCCGGAGTACGACCACCTGATTTTTAAAGATGCCATGGGCACCGGCTGCCATGAACGCTGCGCCGGCATTGCCGCCCAGCTGGAGCCGATGCTGAAGGACATCGCCAATGTGCGGTTCCTGGACGCCAACACACTGCCCGGCGCGGGCTGCTCGCCCCTTGACGGCATGCACATGACCGTCCAGTCCCACAAAGTCCTGGCCAAAGCCCTGCAAAAGGCGCTGACCGGGGATACATTATAAGTAATAGCAGCGGCCAGCCTCCTTGCCTCCCTCTGCGAGACAGCCTCCCCCGACACGGAGGGGAGGTAGCACTTGCACCAGAGGGGGCCAAGTTCCGCAACACACCACAGCAGAAAGGACCCTCCATCATGGCAGAGCAAAGTTTTTGGGATATGCTGCGCACCAAGCGCGACAGCCTGACGAAATCCGGCATCATCGTTGCGGATTACCTTATGCAGCACGCAGAGGACGCACAATACCTGTCGATCTCATCGCTGGCAAAAGCCTGCGGTGTGGCAGAGGCTACGATTTTCCGTTTCTGCCGCGCCCTGGGCTTTGACGGCTATAACGAGATGAAGATCGCGCTGGCAAAGGCCACGGCCACGGCGATGCCGGTCTCGCTCAAGCTGGAGCCGGGCGTCGACACCCAGACGCTCTGCACCCACGCCTACAACACCGCCATCGAGGCACTGAACGGCACCCGCAGCGCACTGGACCCCGAGTCGGTGGACCGCGCGGCCACGCTTTTGCAGCGGGCACGGCAGGTGTTCTTTTTCGGGCAGGGCGGCAGCTATATACTGGCCTGCGACATCTGGGCGCGGTTCTCGATGCTCTCCACGAAGTTCCGCACGGCAGGCGACAGCCACATGCAGGCCATCGCCGCCAGCCTGATGGGTCCCGAGGACGTCGTGGTCTTTGTCTCCTACTCCGGCGCAACGCGGGATATGATGGACACGCTGCATCTGGCCAGGGAAAACGGTGCCAAGGTCATCCTGCTCACCCACTACAGCGACGCCCCCGGCGCAGCACTGGCCGATGTCGTGCTTCTGTGCGGTGCCAAAGAAAGCCCCCTCGACTCCGGCAGCATGCCGGTCAAGCTGGCCGTCCTCTTTGTGGCGAACGTCCTCGTCCTGCGCTACACGCTGGACAATCAGGAGCTTGCCAACCTCTCCCTCTCCCGCACAAGCCGCGCGCTGGGGAGTAAGCTGCTGTAAAATAAGCACAAAGCAGCCCGTGAGCACTGTCGCCCACGGGCTGCTTTTTATTGCTGCACCTGTAATGTCCGATGCAGCAGCATTTTTAAATTCTCCGGCAGGCCGCTCTGTATCCCGCACTCCGCGGTAACACACAGCCCGATCAGGCCGCCGACAACGGCGGAAAAGATCGCGGTGCAGCAATATTCCAGACTTACCGCGGGATCGATCTCCCCCGCAGCCTGCAGGCGTATGAGCAGCGTGCGCATGATGTCCCGCAGCTCGTCCGCACAGGCGGGCACGGACTCGCACTTTCCCGGCGTGCCCAGCGCCTGGGCAATCATCTTATAATCGCCCATCCGGTTGGCAGCAATGTCCTGCAAATAGGCTACCGCCCGCTCCTCCAGCCCGGCCAGCGTGCAGCAGTCGGCAAACAGGACGCGGATGCGTTCGTTTTCCCGGGCAAAGCAGTATTCGGCCAGGCCCTGCAGGATCTCCTCCTTTGAGGAAAAATAGCCGTACACCGTACCTTTTCCAATGCCTGCCGTGTCAGCCAGCTGTTGGATAGTCATAGCGGCGGGGCTGACGCCCCGGGCGACCAGCTGCAGGGCAGCCTCGTAGACGGCGGCCTTGCGGGCTGCATGGTTATCCATTGTCATGGTCGGCCTCCTTTTTCTCCCCGTCGTTTTCCTCCGGCGCACGGGCCGCGCGGCTCAGATCCGGGCGGCGTGGCGCGGATGCAGCCTCGGCGGCGCGGCGGGCGGCGAACTCTGCGGCAAACTCGGCCGCATCGTCGGGCAGGTCGTCCAGACCGTCATCACCGACGTCAATATTGACCGGCGGCCTGCGGTAGAACAGGTCATACAGCACAGGCACGACGAACAGCGTCATCAGCGTGGCGTAGCTCAGACCACCGATGATGACAATGGCCATGCCGGTGCTCATCTCGCTGGCCATGTCGGTGCCGAACAGCATCGTGACCATCGCCAGCACCGTCGTCAGCGTCGTCATCAGAATCGGGCGCATACGGGTGCGGCCCGTCGCCACAAGGGCGTCGGTGCGCTCCAGCCCGCCGATGCGCAGCTGGTTGGCGTAGTCCACAAACACAATGCCGTTGTTGACGACGACGCCCATCAGGACCAGGAAGCCCATCAGCGAGATCAGCGACAGCTGCTCACCGGCAACCATCAGGCCGAGCATACCGCCGGTGAAGGCCAGCGGGATCGTGAACAGAACAATGAACGGCGACAGCAGGCTCTGGAACTGCGCCACCATGACAAAATAGACAAAAGCCAACGCCAGTGCAAGCATTTTTGCCATCTGGCTCAGCATCTCGGTGACCTGGGTCGTCTCACCGGCCAGCTCGGCGGTCACGCCGTCGGGCAGGTCCAGTGCAGCCAGCTGCGGCTCCAGCTCGCGGGAGAGCAGCGTCGTGTTGTAGCCGTTGGCGGTCTCACTCGTCACGGCCAGCTTGCGGGAGCCGTTCTCGCGGGCAATCGTCGTATAGCCCGCCGTCGTGGTGCGGGTCGCGAACTCACCGAGGGTGTGCGTCTCCTTTACGCTGCTGCCGTTCTCATCGGTGGTCGTCGTCTCGAACTCCATATTGAAAATATCGTCCAGCGTCGGCGTGTCGGTCTTATCGACGATGACGACGCTGTAGCTGTCGCCGCCCGCCTTCAGCGTCGTGGCGGTGGTGTCCGTCGCCAGCTTGGCGGCGATCTGCTGGTAGACCTGCGCGACGGTCAGACCCATCCGCATAGCCTTGTCCTTGTCAATCGTGATGTTGATCTCGGCGTCGCCGGCGTCCTGGCCGTCGGTGACGTTTTGGATACCGTCGATGCCCTCCATCAGCGTCATGACCTGCTTGCCCGCGGCGGCCAGGTCATTGAGGTCGCTGCCGTAGAGGTCCACCTCGATGCCGGAGCCGGACAGCGCACTCATGTCCATCATGCCATTGGAGTTCACTTCAATTTCGCAGTTTAGATCGGCTGTTTTGCCGTAGATCTCCTGCTCCACGACCTTGGCCTTGGGTGCCTTGTCGCCCAGCAGGACGTAATAGGTAAACGTGGTGTTGTCGGCGGCGGCATTGCTGCCGGCCATGGCGACCATGTTGTTGGAACCGCCCGACATCGCGCCGACAGTGTCGACGCCGTCCACGGCCATGACCGCGTCCATGACGCTGTCCGCCGTGGCGAAGGCGTCCTCCTTAGCCGTATCGTCAGGCACATTGACCGTAATGGTCAGCTGGTTGCTGCTCATGTCGGGGATCATGACGATGCCCATGGTAGCGACGCGCCAGACCGACACCCCCAGCAGCGCAATGGCCAGCGCCAGCGGCACAGCCTTGCGGCGCAGGCAGAAGCGCAGCAGCTTTTCATAGCCGTTCAGCACCTTGTCGAACAGCGGGTGCTTGATGTCCTTCTGCTTTTTCAGCACGGTGGAGCCCGCGCAGGGCACAACAGTCAGCGCCACAACAAGGGACGCCAGCAGACTGAAGGTGATGGTCCAGGCCATGTCGCTGAGAAGCTCGCGCACCATGCCGGTGGTGAACACCAGCGGCAGAAAAACGCAGATCGTCGTCAGGGTGGAGGATACGATGGACCCGGCCACCTGACGCGCACCCTGCACCGACGCGCGGGCGGCGGGCACGCCGCGGCCCCGCAGACGGTAGATGTTTTCAATGACGACAACCGAGTTGTCGACCAGCATGCCGACGCCCAGCGCCAGGCCGGACAGCGACAGGATATTAAAGGTAATGCCGGTGAAATACATCAGCACAATGGCAAACAGCACACTCAACGGCATACTGATGGCCACGACTATGGTCGGGCGCAGGTCCTTTAAGAACAGCGCCAGCACGATGATGGCCAGCGCTGCGCCCTCGATCAGGTTGGACAGCACGCTGTTGACGATGAGCTTGATATAGTCGCCCTGGTCCATGATGGGCGTCAGGTGCAGGCCCTCGTTTTCGGCCATCATCGTTTCCATCGCCGCGCTGCTGGCGTTGGAGACCGTCGAGGTGGACGACGTCGAGCTCTTGTACAGCGACAGCAGCACGGCGCGGTTCTTGTCCACCTTGGCGTAGGCGTCGTCGGCGTTGTCGGTCATTTCGACCTCGGCCACATCGGACAGGCGCACGTCGCCGATGCCGTCGATATTGCAGAGCACCATGCTTTTCAGCTCGTCCGCGTCGGCAAAGGCATCACCGACCTTGACGATGTAGCGGTTGTCGTCGCCGTCGCCGCCCTCGATATAGCCCGCGGGCATCGAGAAGTTCTGCGCATAAATGAGCTGCTGCAGCGTCGTCATGTTCAGCAGCTGGTTCAGATTCGCGCTTTTCAGCGCCTCCTCGCGGGCGGACTCGTATTCCTCCTGCGCGGCCTCGAGCTGGGTCTTGCCGGCCTCGAGCTGGGTCTTGCCGCTGGAGACCTGGAACTCGCCCAGCTGCAGCTGGGCCTCGGTGCCGCTCAGCAGCAGCTGGACGGCCATATCGGCCATGGCGGGGTCTACCGCCTCGTCGCCAAGGCTTGCCAGCATTTTTTGCAGCTTGTCGCGCTGTTCGTTCAGCTGGGCCAGCATTTCCTGCGCTTTGGTCAGCTGGTCGCGCAGGGCGGCGGCGGTGTCGTTCAGCGTCTGCTGCAGCGGCTGCATACCGTCGTTCAGCGCAGTCTCGGCCTCCTGCCGCGCAGTCAGCAGCGTCGTGGCGTTCTGCAGGGCGACCTTCGTCGTGGAGAGCGTTGACAGATTGCCGCTCAGCTCGCTGACGCGGGCGCGGCGGGCGGCGTTGCCGTCGATGACGGCCTGGTCCTGCGCCTGCTCGGCGCGCTTGGCGTCGATCTGCGCCTGTAAATCGGCCCGTTCGGTCTCGTCCTCGGTGTTGTTGAGGGTGTCCTGCAGCGACGCGATCTCCACCTCCAGCGCCTGAATGCGGGCGCTCATGGCCGCATACTGGGCATCTAAGTAGGCCGCAGTCTGCTCCACCGTCATGTTCTGCTCCAACAGCCCCTCGTCTGCGGCGCGCTGGCGGATGGCCGCATCCGCGCGGTCGATCGAGTTGATCATCGCGCCCATCTTGTTCAGGTCGCTCTTGGCTTCGGCCAGATTGGCCGGGAGTGCGTCGGCGTTATACTGCGGGTCGTAGGCGGCCAGCACCGTCTTGCAGCTGGCAAACAGTGCATCGTCGATGGGCAGCGTGATCTCGGGCAGGGTCGTGCTTGTATTTTTGGCGTCCTCCAGCTTGCGGTTTGCCTCGTCCAGGTCGGTCTGCAGGCTGGCGATCTTCTTTTCCAGCTCGGGGATCTGCTTGTCCAGCTCGGTGATGGCGTCCCGCAGCTGGGTCGTCACGTCGGCCTTCTGGCTGTTCAGCTGGGCCTTGCCTGCGTCCAGCTGGGCCTGGGCGGCGTCCAGTTCCTTCATGCCATCGTTGATTTTTTTCTTGTTGGCATCCAGCTCTTTTTTGGCATCGGCCAGGCGGTCACTGACCTTGACCAGCAGCTTGTCGTTGACAGCGTCGATCTTTTCCTGGTCGAGCGTGATCTGCACCGACTTTTCCACCAGGCCCGTCGTGGACACGCTGGCCACGCCGTCCACGCGCTCGAGCTGGGGCAGCACGTTTTCGCTGACATAGTCGGACAGCTCGTAAATATCCATGCCGTCGTAGTCCACGGCAATGTACTGCGTCGCCATCATGTCCGGGCTGATCTCCATCAGCGTCGGCGTGGACGCCATGTCGGGCAGCGCGTCGCCGAGCTGGTTCACGGCGGTGCTGGCCTTGACCATGGCGCTGTCCATGTCGGTGTCGTCCTGGTATTCCAGAAAGAGCAGGCTGTAGTTTTCATTGCTCTGGCTCGTCACGTTCTTGACGCCGTTCAGCGTCGAAAGTGCATTTTCCAGCGGCTTGGTCACGTCAGCCTCGACCTGCTCGGGGCTGGCGCCGGGGTAGGTCGTGATGACCATCAGGTAGGGCAGGTTCATGGCGGGCAGCAGGTCCGTCTGGATGCCGGTCAGGCTGACAAAGCCCAGCACCAGCACCAGAATGACCGCCACCAGAATGGTAAATGGCTTTTTAACGCTGTATTTCGGCATGGAAGTGTTCCCTTTCTTTTCCGACCGACCGGTCGGTCGGATTTATTATAGCACCCTGCCCGCCGGTTGTAAAGGGCTGCGCGTCCAGCGCGCCATGGAGCTGCTAAGGGCATCGGCATCCTCCCGATGGCCTGCGGCCAGGCGCTGACCCTGATTGCCCTGTGCGAGGCCTGCACTGAAATTTGCATCCTAAGGCAACAAAAGCTCGTTGAAACTTATCGTTTCAACGAGCTTTTGTTGAGTTTTGTAGTGTTGTGTGCCAAGGCTCAGAACGGATTTTGTCCCATGCGTACAAAGGAATGCTGCATGGTACCGACCTGTTCCAAGCCCTTTTGGGGGCAGCTTAGTTTTTCTGTTGCTCCCCTTCCGGGAAGATGATTTTATAAATCGGGAAGTAAATCACCATCTGCGCGCCGCCGTTGACAACGGTGATGCGCACGAACGCCGCCAGAAACAGCGTGATGGCAAGCGCCGCAAAATAGCCCCTACCTCCATAGCTCACCTCATGCTTGCGCAGGCACAGTCAGCTCCTCGCTGTATTCGCCGTCGGAAGCAGCAATCGTCATGGCGTCGCCGTCCCCCATGCGGACGATGGCAAGCGCCTCGCCGTAGTAGGTATCGGTTTCGCTGTCCAGATAGCTGTGCTTGTTGAAGGGGCAGGCGCTGCCCAGCCCCACCAACGTGCCGCCGCGCACCTGTACCTGAATATTGCCGCGCACCAGCGGCTTGCTGATGCCGTTTTCATCGGTGTAGCGCAGACGGATGTAGCACAGATGCCCCGGTTTTACAGTAGGTTCTTCGGCGTCCAGCGTCAGGCGGGTCGTGCCGCCGGCACTTTGCAGCTTGCAGCGACCAATTTCGTGATCGGCAGCGTCATAGCTGACGGCTTCCAGCGTGCCGCTCTCGTAGGGAATGCTGAACCTCGCAAGGCAATCATTTTTCAGCGTTTTACTGCCCACCGTGTGACCATTCAGCACCAGCTCCACACGGGCGGCGCGGGCGTAGACCTCCACGCTGGCCTTGCGCCCCTCGCAGCCGGTCCAGCTCCAGCTGGGCATGGCATTCGTCATCTTCCACGCACTGGGGCTGTGGCGGTCTCCGGTATGGTTGACCGGGCAGACGGCGATATAGGGGCCGTTGTCGGCCTCCAGCGCCACGCGGGTATAAAGGGCTTCGCCCAGCGGCTTGCCGGTCAGGTCGATGCGTCCCGAACCCGCCGACACCCAGCCCAGGCCGCCGTCGAACGTTTCGGCGTAGTCGGCGTACTCCCATGAGCCGACCATGACTTCGCCAAGGTAGTCCATGCCCGCCCAGACAAAGTCGCCCACCAAGCGGGGTTCCTGTTTGGCCAGCTCACGGAATTTATAAGCATCGTTGCAGAAGGTCTCGCTGCCCAAAATCAACCGCTGCGGGTACTTTTTCAGGTCGTGCTTATAGCGGTAGATGCCGTAGTTGTAGCCCGCAATGTCCATGTTGGCAAAGGCGTCACGGGTCTTGACGTCGCAGCCGTGCAGGGTCGCGCCGCGCTTCATGAACTCATCGCCCAGCAGCCCCGCCAGATTGTTGAAGAACTGACTGCCGACTGCCTTTTGCTTGGCGGCCTTCTCGCCGCGCTGTTTGGCTTTTTCGGCGCGCTCGGCTTCTTTTTTTGCCTTTTCGTCGCTGTACACGCCGAAGCCGATGGAGCTTAAAAAGTTGAAGAAGATGTTCACACCGCAGGTCACCGGGCGGGAATCGTCCAGCGCGTGCAGGAAGTCGGTCATCTCTTTGGTCAGGGCGATGCCGCGCTTCTGGGCAGTCTCGCTGACCTCGTTGCCAGTGGAGTAGAGCACGACGCAGGGGTGGTTGTAGTCTTTTTCCACCATGTCGGTCAGATCCTGATGCCACCAGTCGTTGAAATAATCCACGTAGTCATGCTCGGTTTTGTGGATGTACCAATGGTCGATGTACTCGTCCATGACAAGCATGCCCTGCCGGTCACACTCTGCCAGCAGCGCCTTGGAGCAGGGGTTGTGCGCTGAGCGAATGGCGTTGTAGCCGTTCTCTTTCAGCAGGCGTACCTTGCGCGCCACGGCGTCGGGGTCACAAACTGCGCCCAACAAACCATTATCGTGGTGGATGCACGCGCCCTGGATGATGTACCGTTTGCCGTTGAGCAGGAAGCCGTCCGTGCCCCACTCGACCTTGCGGACACCGAACGTCTCGGTCACCTCATCATCGGCAAAGCTGACGCGGCAGGTGTACAGGTTGGGCGTTTCAGGTGTCCAAAGGCGGGCGTTATCAAGGGTCAGGGTAAATACGGCCTCGCCGTCGCTCTCCTGCTGCACGGCGGGCAGGTCGTCCACCGTCAGGCGCACCGTGCCGGGGACGGTGGTCTTTACGCGCACCTCCACGACGGCGGGGTCAAGCGACAGGGTACGGATTTTAACGCCGTTCAGTGCGATATGCGCGCCCCCTGCCGTCCAAAGCTGCACCGGGCGGTAGATGCCCGCGCCGGAATACCACCGGCTGTTGGGCTGGTCGGCGTTGCGGGCAATGACACTCAGCTCGTTCTCCCCTGCGTGCAGATACGGCGCACAATCAACATAAAAGTTGGTGTAGCCGTAGGGGCGGAACGCTGCCTTTTGACCGTTGAGCCAGACCTCGGCATTATGGTAGACGCCCTCAAACTCCAGAATGTGGGTGTCTGCCAGCGCGTTTTCCGGCACAGTCAGGGTGCGCCGGTATTCGTAGTCATATCCCTCGTACCAGCCGGTGTTGGTGCCGCCCGCGCTCAGGGCGGTGCGGGGCTCGGCCAGCATGGCATCATGGGGCAGGGTCACCGGTTTGCCGGGTGCGGTATCGCCCAGATGGCGGCACGTCCAGCCGGTGAGAAGGGATGTTGCTTTCATACAAGATCCTCGCTTTCAAGGTTATCCATAGCAAAAACCGCAGGAGACTTTCCTTTTCTATTGTCTGCACTATATCACAATGTACAGCAAAAAGGGGATTCACTACGTGAACGGTCGTTTTTCCCACGCAAGCCGCCTGCGGCATTGGCGAAATAGACAATCGTATCATGCGCTTTATGTGCAGGTTGCTTAAAGCAAAAAACAGCCCACCAAAATGGGCTGTCCGGGTTATTTCTGCTTGATGGGAAACAGCACCTTTAATGTGAACTGGTTCTCCTGGGTGGTGATCTCTGCCGTGCCGCCGTATTTTTCGGCGGTGTCGTAGATGCTCTTTAGACCGTAGCCGTGGTAGCGGGCGTCGGACTTGGTAGTTTTTGGCAGGTTGCCGTCCGCTTGGAAGGCACCATCGTAGGTGTTTTCGACCCGGATCCACAAAAAGCTCTTTTGCCGTGCCACGACCAGATGGATGAGCCGCTGCTCGCTGTCGGGCAGCTTTTCTACACTCTCGATGGCGTTGTCCAGCGCATTGCCGAACAGCGAACACAGGTCCATCGTATCCATAAAATCCAGCGCCGCACCGTCTGCCACGCAGGTCAGCGTGATGCCGTGCTGCTGGCAGTACAGGCTTTTGCTGGTCAGGATCGTGTCCAACACCTCGTTGCCGGTCTTGTTCTGCGCCTCATAGCTGCGAATCTCCTGCTCCATCGCGTCGAGATAGTGGGCCTTTTCCTCTGAGGTCTCGCTGCGCAGCACGGCGATCTGGTGCTTGAGGTCGTGATATTTTTTATTGATAAGGTCAATGCTGTCCTGCGCCGAGCGGTACTGTGCGTACTGCGCCTGCAAGACGTTCTGCAAAGCGTCGCGCTCCTTTTTGCGGCGGTACTCCACCAGCTGCATGTGGTGCGCAAACAGAATGGCCATGCCGCCCAGGTCTACCAGCGTGCGGATGTTGTAAATTTCTGCCGTCATCTTGCCGGAAAACGGCGTGTCCGGGCTGACATAGCTCAGGTTGCTGGCGGCATAGACCGCCACACCGATGAACAGCGTGCTGAGGAATTCCTTTTTGTGGATGTGCAGAGGCGAGGCAATATCGTTATAATTGCGTTCCAGCGCGAACACCGCGCCATACACTGCGGCATAGTCGACTGCCAAAATGCACACACGCACACCCGCGCCCGGCGTGCCCTGCCGCCCGGCCATATAGTAGTAGAGCTGCCATTCCAGCGAGGCGGCCAGTTCCCCCAAAATAAACGCGCGGACGCAGTAATACCCCGCGCTCCGGGCGGGCACGTCGGCCTGCATTCGGATGTACAGATACATGATCAAGATGGATACCGCAATGCAGGGCAGAAACCAGAATTGCGGCACCTGCCCCGTTGCCTGCATAAAGACGCCGAGCAGCAGCAAAAACACCGCGTGGATCGTATACCGCCGCCAGCCTGCTGTACGCTTGGGCAGGAAGAACAGATACAAAAGGCAGGCCAGCCAGTCCGCCAGCGCGGTATACAGGCGGGGAATGTTGCCCAGAACTTCCGATTGCATCAGATAGTTTCCCCCATGTAGTGGTTGATCGCCGCCAAAAATGCCTTGCGCTTGGCGCGGCTGATCTGCACCCGATCACCGTTGACGATGGCGTCCTCGTCCTGGATGCCGTCCACGTGCTCCAGATTGACAAGGTACGCCTTGCTGCTGCGGAAGAAATTCTCCGGCGGCAGCTTCTGCTCCACATCGCGCATGGAGCCGGTGGAATGCACCTCGCCCTGCTTGGTGTGGAACAGCAGATCGTGGTCGCAAATTTCTACATAATAAATGTCGGAGACATCGAGCTTCTGCACACCGCCCGCGCAGGGCACCGTGAGGAAATGCTTCTGGCGGCGCCCCAGCAGCTCCCGCACATGGTTCATCCGCTGGCAGAAGGCGTAATAACTCAGCGGCTTTAAGATATAGTCCAGCGCCTGCACCGCGTACCCCTTGATGGCATACTGCGGCGAGTTGGTGATGAAGATGATAAGCACCTCCGGGTCGGCGCGGCGGATCTCCTCAGCTGCTGACATACCATCCAGGAAGGTCATCTCGATGTCCATCAAAATCAGGTCATAGCCGCCCTTATAGCCCAGCGCGATCTCGTCGCCATCCGAAAAATACGTAATTTGAAAATGGCAGTTTTTCTCCTGCTGGTATTTTTCCAGATACGAGTCCAGCACTGCCCGATCCTGCGCGCTGTCCTCGACTACTGCGATGTAGTTCACGAAAATTCTCCTTTTGAGAGCAAATGAATGCGTTTATGTGCCGACTGCTATGCCGCTTGCCTTTCATGGCTATAGGCTCTATCTGATAAGTATTATACAGATTCTTTTCCGAATTTTCAATAAATCATGGTTCCGCTTATCCGCCTTGATTGCCCACGCTTTGGGCGGGAAGATGTTTTACATCGCATAGCGTTTGATTACCCACAAACGCATTTCCGGGGTGTCCCATCGAGGAATGCGGACACCCGTCTCACAGGGTTTTCACGCAGGAAAAGCCCCGGCCTTTTCTGGCCGAGGCTTGATGGTTGCGGAGCAGAATGTGATCTGTTCGCTTCCGCTGACAGGGAGGGCAATCCGCTTAGGGTTCCACCCGCACCGTCAGGCGGGAGGCGTGCAGCCCACCGTGGTATACCCGGTTATGGGCCACCACGGTTCGGTCGGAAGCAAAACCT
>ERZ773138.2591-NODE-2591-length-13327-cov-5.560277_pt1 | contig 13327 bp, 12 predicted proteins | sample MGYA00511114_ERZ773138 | MGnify/ENA primary metagenome ERZ773138 (study PRJEB29015, sample SAMEA2737805) | human gut metagenome | biome: human gut; feature: human-associated habitat; material: faeces | place: China | collected 2012 ...
GGTGTTGGCAGGGCGTCTGCGCCCCAAAGAGAATGTGGCCTGCCCGGAAAAGGGCGGGACTGCGTATTACAAGGTGAACGGGCTGCGGGCATACAGCGGCGGAAAAAGCGCGCCGCTGGCCGAAGCGGGGCCTGGCACGCTGTGCGCCGCCGCCGGTCTGGGCCGGGTGATGCCCGGGGATGTTGTGGGGGCGGATGCCCGGCCGGGTATGCCGCCCGCACTGCGGCCGCTGCTTTCCGCCCAGGTATTGGCAGGGCCGGAGCTTCCGCCCCGCCGCCTGCTGGAGCTGCTGCGTGAGGTGGAGGACGAGGAGCCGCTGCTGGGCGTGGAATTCAGCGAAGAGCTGCAGCGTGTGAACGTTCAGGTGATGGGAGAGGTCCAGCTGGAGGTACTGCAGGCCGTGCTGCGGGAGCGGTACGGCGCAGAGGTATCGTTCGGCCCCTGCGGCGTGCTGTACAGGGAAACCATCGCGAACGCCGTAGTGGGCTGCGGCCATTTCGAGCCGCTGCGCCATTATGCCGAGGTGCATCTGCTAGATGGAGCCTGCAAAGCGCGGCAGTGGTCTGACTCTCGATACAGCGTGCAGCAGCGATGAGCTCGATACGAACTGGCAGCGTCTGATACTGACGCATCTTGCGGAAAAGGAGCACATCGGCGTGCTTACGGGGTCACCGCTGACAGATATGAAGATAACGCTAGTCGCCGGGCGGGCTCACCTCAAGCACACGGAAGGCGGAGATTTCCGTCAGGCTACTTACCGGGCGCTGCGCCAGGGCGTGCGGCGCTCTTTTCGCGGAAAACCCGAGGCCTGAAGACGGCATGTTTTCCTCGGTGACCGCGGGGCTTGCCTGTGCCCTGAACGCTTTTCCCCTGGCCGGATGGTTCGGCGTACAGCCTGTGGACATTCCCCTGATCCGGCCTGAAACCATCTCCGCCGCCGTCAGGGCCGCTGAAACGTCAGAGGCCGGCTACGTGATTCCCGTCTGCGGCGGATTCAGGGGACATCCTCCCTTCCTGAGCCGGGCCGCGGCCAAAGCGGCGCTCACCATGAACCCGGAGCGGGGACTCCAGAGCGTGCTTGGAGAAATTTCGTGCGGGGAAGTGCCCGTAGACGATCCGTATATCAATATGGATATGGACAGGCCGGCTGACTACGACAGGGCCCTCGCCATACTGCGGAAACGGGAAGAGGATTCCGCGCGCAGGGAACAGAAAAGAAAAGGAAGGTGACTGCCTGGGAGTATTTCCCGGCGGATGCGGCAGCGCTGCCGGACAATGGCAGGCTGCCCCGCGAAACGCCAGAAAATGTGCAGCGGGTGAGGGATATGAGAGAGGATTAGTCAATGGCGGAAACGGAGCTGGAAACGCCGGCACAGGAGCCGGAGAAAGCTCTCGCGAAGTCAGCGCACTTCTGGCAGCGGTAATGCCCGGTCACCTCGTCGCGTTCCCAGCCGTGCGCGGCAAGATGCTCACGCAGGTGTTCGGCGTCGATGTCGGATTCGGTGCGGCCGCAGATGGCGCAGGTAACGGTATGGATGCCATTGATGCTGGTAATGGAATGATGCATAAAGAATACTCCTTTTATGATGATACTGATGAAAGATGAAATAAGCGGGGAAGCACACGCGTACACAAAAGAACGCCCGCGGAAGAACTCCGCGCTTCTTTCATGTATTCCGTATGCCACCGGTGAACAGTTGCTGCACAGCGGACCTGCAACGTTTTTATGTCCTTTCTGTGCCGGAGAGGGCGGTCACACACCTGCCCCTCATGATGTAAAAGTAGTGCACCCCGCGGCAAAAGTCAATGCATTTTTGTTAAATAATGAAAAAAGCCACAGTTTTTCGGCTTTCTGGCCCGAAGTATGCATAGAAAAAATAGCAGAACCTGTGCTATGGAGTAATTCTATGTTCAGAAAATATATGGCTGCCTTACTTCTTCTGCCCGTCCTTTCCGCCGCGGCCTGCGTGAGCGCCTCCGCAGGGGAGCATCCGGCCGCCGGAGGCGCGGCTGTGCCCTGCCCTCCCGGATACGGCGCCCAGATACACGGCGGCATGGGACAGGCGAGGGACTGCCTTGCCGATCTTCCGGCTGACAAGCAGAAACGCGCGGTGCAGATAATGGAAGAGGCCATGCCCGCCCTGCGTGACCTTGACGGCCAGATCGGCGCCAAGCGCAGGGAACTCGAACAGCTCAATTTCAATGACGGCAGCGACCCCGAGCAGCTGGCGCGCCTCGGCCGCGAGCTCCAGGAGCTGCGTGACAGCATGAAGGAAAAGCTCAGCCAGGTGTCCGACCGCCTCAGAACGGAAACAGGGCTTGACCTGCGCGTTCCCGATACGAGGGGATGCCGCAGCATGCAGCGGGTTTACATGCGCGGCAAAATACACGGCCACGAATAGCCCGCGGCCTGTATGAAAACCATGCAGAAACAGTTACAAATGGACAATAAATAAACACCTGTCATGTCCGGTATATTTTAGTCCGGACTGCCGGAAGACTTCCTCCCCCGGAGGAAAGGATAAAAGCCGGAATTTCTGACTGCACGGTAGCTCCGCGCCTGCGGGGAAAAAGAAGCCGCCTCCCCTCCCGGTTCCCGCCTTTACACGGGGGAGAACGTCCACCAGCATGGCCGCCGGTTCTTCCGGCGGTTTTTTGTTATCCCTTCCTTTATTGAATGAGGCCCATCCACGGAGGGGCGGAGACGAAAAAAGCCCTCAGGACCGGATTGGTCCGGAGGGCTTTGCAGCCTGTGTTGCGGAAACAGGGCTACTCGTCCCCCTCCCCGCCGGCGGAATCGTCCTTTCTGGCGTTCTTGCGGCGATCCCAGATGTGCATGTCCTTCATTTTCTGACGGCGCATGCGCTGCAGGGATTTGCAGGCAAGAGAAGAATTTTTGCGAAAGCCCCACTTTTCCTTGTACTCCTCGGGGGTGAGATTGTGGATCCTCAGGTGGCGTTTGGTGATCATCTTGAACTTCTGGCCGCACTCAAGACAGGTCACGGAATTTTCCCTGATGGACTTTCTGGGATCCAGGCCTTCAGTATCAACTTTTTCTTCGGCCTGGCCGTCGTCTTCCGTGTTTTTGTCCAGTGTGCTGCGGATAGCGCGAACAAGATCATTGATGTAGGTAACAATCTCCTCTGCGGACATGGACCTAACGCCGGCCTGGGCTTTGGTAATAGCCAGGGCCTGGATCATGGCCTCATCATGTTGAAGAGTGCTCATCCTCTCTCCTTCGCATGACTGCTAAAAGCAATCCAGCTTCTTTTTTTTCTTTATTGGTTCTACACAGGGTTTCATACTTTGTAAATACTCAATGCAGGAAAAAACGTAATTATTTTTTCTTTAGCCAGGATGCCGCATGTCTTAACACACAACGTAATGATAATGCATTCAAATTTCTGTATAGAAATAAACGATCTTTCGAATTTATATATGGTTAAAAAACAGGGCATCTGCGGATCCTCTGTCATTTTGCGCAAGTCATTTCCGGACACTATGCCAGCCTTGCCGGACAATATGCTGGCCCGCGCCCGACTCCTTGTATAGATCTGCTCAGATATGCAACATCCATCCCCGTTTCTTTGCTATACCACGCTTTCCCGTCTGAGCATCTTGGAAAACGAAGCCGGCCGAATGTTATTCTTTTCTGTACAGCGGCTCCACCAGGCTCTGTTCCGCGCCTCTGCCCGCGCAGGGGGAATTATTTTCTTTAAAGAAAACCGGACAGAATAACAAGCCGGACCACATATTCCTTTTTCCGGAATGCAGGCCGCCTTTCCCTCTTCCCTCCGCCCTGGTTCGTGACGGAAACCGCCCGGAAGGGCCTCTGCTCCTTCTCCTGATCCGGCCCCGTACGCGGCAACAGCTGGCACGACATCATTTCCGGGCCCCGGCCCGGGCCGTGACACGTAACCTTGACACAGGATAGCTTTTTTCGCAGGGATTATCCCCCACCCGTGAAAAAGTTTTTTTGCCGGATTATTATTGACTTTGAAATCCATTTTCAATTATACCAACCCTGTACCACGGGATGGGACAGCTGCTCGCTGCGATCTGCCTGTCCCCGCGTGCCGCCGGCAGGCCTGAACGGGGTCCGGCGCAGAAGAAGCAATGGAGGTTTCGGATGAACGATAAAGAAAACGCTAGGACGGCCGCAGCGGGCAATGCCTCTCCGGCCGGGAAAAAGGGATACCGCATAGCTCTGGCCGGCAACCCGAACTGTGGCAAGACAACACTTTTCAACGCCTATACGGGATCGCGCCAGCACGTGGGCAACTATCCCGGCGTCACCGTGGACCGCAAGGAAGGCACGATCAGCGTGGACAACACACCGGTCACCCTGGTCGATCTGCCCGGCACCTACTCCCTGACAGCCTACTCCCAGGAAGAACTTGTGGCCCGCGACGAGCTCAGCCTCGGCAGGGTGGACGCTGTCATTGACTGCGCTGACGCCTCGGCCCTCGAACGCAACATGCTGCTCACCGTGCAGATGATGGAAATGGGCATGCCCGTGGTCCTCGCCTGCAACATGATGGACGAGGCCCGCAAGGCCGGCATCCATATCGATATGCAGAAGCTGTCCGAACAGCTCGGCACCCCTGTCCTGCCCATTGTCGCCCGTAACGGCGAAGGCATCAGGGAAGTGGCCAGAGCCGCCCTCGATCTCGCGAAAAAGGGCCGGAAGGAACCGCTTCACATCAATTACGGCCCCGAACTCACCGAAGCCGTGGAAGCTCTTGAGAAACGTCTCAGCGAGGAGAAGATCCTCATTGACCGTTATCATCCCCACTGGACGGCCCTGAAGCTCCTGGAAGGCGATACCAAGGTGCAGGAAAGCGTGCGCGAAGCCCGCCCCGACCTCGCTCCCGAAATCCTGTCCTACTGCGAGGGCATCGAGGAAAAGGTCAAGGCCGCCACGCAGGCCACCTGCGAATCAGTGATTACCGACGCCCGCTACGGCTATATCCGCGGCCTGCTCGCCCAGGGCGTCGTCAAACAGGACCCCGGCAAGGACCGTCTTGCTCTCTCGGACCGTCTGGACAAAATCCTCACCAACAGGTTTCTCGGCCCGCTCATCATGATCGGCGTTCTCTACCTCATGTTCGTGATCACCTTCAACCTGGGCGCCTACCCTCAGGAATGGCTTGAGGATTTCTTCGCCTGGATGGGATCCGAGCTGGGCGATCATATGGATGACGGCCTCCTCAAGTCCCTCATCTGCGACGGCATCATCGCCGGTGTCGGCGGTGTGGTCAGCTTCGTGCCCCTCATCGCCATCATGTTCGCCCTGATAGCCTTCATTGAAGACAGCGGCTACATGGCCCGAATCGCCTATATGATGGACCGCATCTTCCGCTTCTTCGGCCTGCACGGCGCCTCGGTCATGCCGTACATCATTGCCGGCGGTATCGCCGGCGGCTGCGCCATCCCTGGCGTCATGGCTACCCGGACCCTGCGCTCCCCCAAGGAAAAGCTCGCCACCCTGCTGACCCTGCCCTTCATGTGTTGCGGCGCCAAGGTCCCCTGCTTCCTCCTGCTCATCGCCGCCTTCTTCCCGAAGAGCCCTGCCCTGGCCTTCTTCCTCGTTCTCTGCTGCGGGTGGGTCGGCGCCCTGCTCATGGCCTCCCTCCTGCGCCACACCATTATCCGCGGCGCCGGCACACCCTTCGTCATGGAGCTCCCGCCCTACCGCCTGCCCACTATCTTCTCCATTCTGATGCACATGTGGGAACGTACCTGGATGTACCTCAAGAAAGCCGGTACCATCATCTTGGCTATTTCCATTGTCATCTGGGCTGCCATGACCTTCCCGTCCCTGCCTGATTCCCAGAAGGCTCCCTTCGAGGAGAAGGTTGCCGCCCTTGAGAGCCAGCAGAAGGGGCTCCAGGAAGACAGCGAACAGTACAAGGCCCTGCAGGACCAGATTGATGAGGCGAATAACGACCTCGCCGCTGCCCAGCTGCGCTACTCCTACGGCGGCCGCATCGGCGTGGCCATCGAGCCCGTCACCAAATACCTCGGCTTCACCTGGCGCACCAATATCGCCCTTGTGGCCGGCGTCGCCGCCAAGGAAGCCGTTGTTTCCACCCTGGGCACCGCCTACTCCATGGGCGAGCAGGATCCCGAAGACGCAGCGCCTCTCGGCGAGCGCCTGAAGCAGGATCCGGACTTCACCCCGGCCGTTGCCCTCTCCCTTATGATCTTCATTCTCTTCTACTCTCCCTGCTTCGTCTCCCTTGTTGTCATCAAGTCCGAGGCGGGCGGCTGGAGATGGCTCTTCTTCAGCATGATTGTGGATACAATTTTCGCCGCAATCCTTGCTTTCATCGCCTACAACATCGGCCGCTTCGTATGGGGCTGCTGACGGGATTATAAAAGCTGCCTTCAGCGGCCGGGTTTTCCGCCCGGCCGCCGGCGGCGGAGGTTTTTTCAATGACCCAGAATATCATTGTCGGTCTTATCCTGCTTGTCGCTGTTGTCTTCCTCGTTCTGACCGCTAGGAAGAAAATCAAGAGCAAGCGGTGCGCCTGCTGCGGCGGCCCCAACTGCTGCTGCGGTAAAAAGAAGTTCTAGAAAATCCTGCCGGGCCGGCCCGGCAGGATTTTTTTCTGTCACGTCCGTCTCTTCTCCCCCGGAGCCCGGCCGGTCTTCAAAACGCCGGAAAACGGAAGAAAATTTCTTCGGTTTCCCCCTGACAAAGTTTCCGGCCTGCCCGGATACATCCGGAATTTCCCGCCTCCGGCCGGGATGGCCCCTGGCTCCCTATTGACAATCACTCTGAAATAGTCTTGTGCTCAGCGCAGGAAAGAATCAACAAAGGGAAAAGGGGATCAGACTATGAGCAAAGCAGAGTGCAGCCTCAGAGACCTTCACGTGGGGGATAAGGGACGTATAGAGCGCGTCAGCGTGAGCGGTGAACTCGGCCGCCGCATCCGCGATCTCGGGCTCATTCCGGGCACCAGCATCACTGTCGTGGGACGCGCTCCCCTGCGCGATCCTGTGGCCCTGCGCCTCGAGGGCGTGACTATCATGCTCAGAAACAAAGAGGCGGATTACATCACTGTCACAAAGCAGTAGCGTCAGACGGCGGCTTTTCCTGAGCCGCTTTTTTTATGAAAAAAATTGAAATTGATTTTCCTTTTCTTGACAAAAGACCCGAAATGTCTATTGTGAGGCCAAGGGGGAGCCCCTCCCCCGGCTTTCGAGTTTTTTCAGGAGGAACATCATGGAAAAAACCTGCAGCCTTCGCAACATGGCCGTTGGTCAAAGAGGTCGTATCTCAGCAGTTAAAGTTTCCGGTGAACTGGGCCGCCGCATCCGCGATATGGGTCTCGTCCCCGGCGTCACGGTTTCCGTTGTGGGGCGTGCTCCGCTTCATGACCCCGTGGCCCTGCGTCTTTCCGGCGTGACCATCACACTCCGCAATAACGAAGCCGATTACATCAGCATCGTCCAGTAGCCACGTTCTTCTGTGCAGGGCAGGCGCCCCGTTATGAACCTGCCTTTCCCTTCTCTGCCTCTGCCGGCGGTAAAAAAAGGGCGGAAATTCCGTAAGGAGTTTCCGCCCTCTCGTGTTCCCGGCATCAAATCAGCGGACGCCGTGCCCGGCCAGCCACGCTTCCCTGAGCCTGTCGAGATCCGCGCGCTTCAGGTAGCGCTGGTTTTCGCTCCCGCGGTAAAGGAGATCAATGTTCCTGAGCTTCTCTATATAGGGGCCGTCCACAAGGGCGTCCAGCTCATCCAGGAGCCCGCGGATGGGGGGTTTCTTCAGGCTTTTCTCCATGAGCTGCTCAAAGGTGTATCCGGAGAACGACATGACATTCCTGCCCCTGGCGTGCACCTCCCGGGCCAGCCAGAGCAGGGGCTCAGGCTGCAGAAAAGGCTCGCCTCCGGAAAACGTAATGCCGGCAAGGAGAGGATCAGCGCAGAACTTCTCAAGGATGTCTTCAGCAGCAGCTTCCGTTCCCCCGTTCAGATCGTGGGTCTGCGGATTCTGACAGCCGGGACAGCCAAGCAGACAGCCCTGCACAAAGACGGTCATGCGCAGACCGGGACCGTCAACGATGCTTTCTTCCTCAATGCCAGCGAGACGCAGAATATGTGCCATGGTATTTTCAGCCTTTATGAAATTTTGGCGGGACGCCTCTGTCCGGGACAGGGCAGAACTGAGGGCAGACTGCCGGGGCCGCATCCGCCGTCCGGCGCGCCGGAAAGAGAACAGCCAGGCTCCGCTTCCCGCGGCCGGGTAAGCCCGGGAAACGTCTCTCCTGCCTGCTTCTCTTATATCCCATATCGTCCTGCAGGTACATGCCATATCGGACGGAAGAGAGGAACTTCCGGACTCAGCTTTGCCTGGGGACGGTCCGGCTTTAGAGAACCGCGGGCATACGCGTCAGGGAAGGGCTCACTCAGGCCCGCATGCACTCCCAGGCAGAACATTTTTGCATTTTTTCCGGTATTATCTGCCGTATGGCATTCGTTCTTCCCCGGTCTGTTCTCTGTGTTGGCCTTCCACCAGCATCGCCGGATGGCACACTGCCGCGTTTCCCGGGAACCGACCTTTTCCATTTCCTTTGAAAATCGGAAAGTATTTTGTTTTCAGCAGCCGGGACGCAGGGACCTTTACCTCTTCCGATTGCTTTGGCCATCGGGTCCGGATTCGGACTGTGAAAGAAGGAACAGCGCAAGATGCTTCCGGATTGCTTTGGCTTTTCTTCTTAATCCGTAACATTTCGGGGAAAAAACCGGATCACTGGATAAAATCGGTATTTCTTGACATAAAGCGCATACAGACTTTAAGTTGTGTATGAATTTATGCAATTCTCTGATAAAGACCACAAAAAATTCCCTGCCCCGGCAGGATAGCACTGGAGGTTCGTTTATGACTAAGGCTGAGTTGGTTGACAAGCTGGCTTCCGAAGGTGGCATCACCAAAGTTCAGGCTAACAAAGTCCTGGGCGCTCTCGTTGAGGCTGTGATCGCGGCGATGACCTCCGGCGAAGCTGTCATGCTGGGCGGTCTTGGAACTTTCAAGGTTTCCAAACGCAACGAGCGCAAGGGCCGCAATCCCCAGACTGGCAAGGACATTATCGTGCCTGCCAGCATGGTTCCCAAATTTACCCCAGCCAGGGCTCTCAAGGAAGCCGTGGCCAAGATGCCTCTGAAAGAGGACGCTTAGTTCCGTGCGCCTGAAGGCGCGGTAAATGGAAATATGAAAAGAGCCGGAAGCAGCGCTTCCGGCTCTTCTTTTGCGCCCGGCATGAGCGCGTTCTGATGGATGCAGGTCCCCGGGACTGCCCCCGGGCAGCGAGAAGTCGCAGCCGGGCATCGGTAGCCCGCCATGAGACGGAATCCGGGAAAGGTGATGGAATACTTTCATCACGCCGGCAGAGACAGGCGGGAATGCGGAACAGGCAGGAGGAAGTAAAAACACTCCCACGGGGGCTGTCCTCCGGTTCAGGAGAGGAAACAGCGCCCCCGTGAAGTCAGAAACCCAGGGTGCACGGCGCGCCGGTGTGAGGGGCGGGAGAGCTCCCGGGGCCCTTCCTGCCCGCTTTCCCTGAGGAAAAGCCGTTACTTTTTCTTGCCGAAACGGCCCACTACTGCCGCGCCGGGGAGACCTGCCCTTCCCGGCCTGACGCCGCCGAGGACACGGGCTCCCTCGCCAAAACTTTTCAGCCAGGCCCTGAACGGGGTGCTTCCTTCCTTCATATTAAGGATGATTCCGCCATCGCCGCACCTCTCTACCGCAAAGCCGGGGATAAGGTCCTGCATCACACGGCCGGCGTATTCCCTGCCGAGATAAACCCGGACGGGGCAGGATTCGTCAGTCGAAAACTGTGGCAGAAGAACCCTGCCAGAAGCGGCGCTTTCCGCTTCCGGGTGGCCTGCGGGTGTGACAGAGCTGATGAGATGCACGGGCAGAAAGGCCGCTTCGGGATGCCTGTCACCAGGATCCGAAAAGCGCCATCCCGCAAAATACAGAAGTCCGTCCCTGAAGAGAAGCCGTACAGGAAGGAGCAGCGCCGTTTCTCCCGGTACAATGCCAAAGCGGCAGAGACGGCCTTCTCCGGCGGCATGCAGAAACGTTCTGATGTGCTCAGCGTGCGCCGCGTAGGAAAGCGCGCCGGTTTCGATATCAAGAATATCCGAAACGGCGATGCGTGGGATTCCTTCCTTCACGGCCTGCCCTCCCTCAGCCTCTCCGGCACCGGGCAGGGAGCTATCCTTCTCAAGACGGTACCAGCGGCGGTTGTTGTCCATGCCGGTGGTGAAATCTCCGCCAGTGACCGCGGCAATACTGTCGGTCATGCGCAGGATCGTCTGCGGCGAACATCCGAGAGCCCGTTTCAGGTCCGCGAGATAATGTTTTCTGCCATCACGCAGGAGAAGAATAAAAAGACGCAGCAGCCGGGTTCCGGGTACGGATTGCTGGGCTGAATGACGCGGCATATTTTCCTCCTTTTCCTGTCCGGCCCTGTCTGCCAGGCCGGATTGTCTTCTCAGGTTACGGAGAATGTCTACCAGCACGCCTTTCCAGATTATGAACAGTGGAAAAATTTTATACGGCCTGAAAATTTTTTTCGTTTTTCCGGGAAACCGTCCTTTCTGTTTCAGACCGGATCATGGGAAAAGAAGACTGCCAGACGGAAGAACCGGACGGCACTGGGCAGAAGAGAAATATGGCGTGTCCTTTACAGGATAAAATCCGCAAAAAACGCTTTTTACCCTGTATGGATTTTCTGACACGTCCGGCTCCGGATCCTCCGCGCCTCTGTCCGGACCGCTTCCGATCTTCCTTTATTTTTCCAGGGCGGCTTCCTTCTGTCCGGGAGTTCAGGAAAAACAAACAGACGCAGGACAGAGGAAAATTTACAGTATGCGGCTTATTTCTGTATGCTTTTTATACAAGTACCCGGAAAGTGTCTGAATGCTGGACAGAAATACGCAGCCCAGCAGGAGCGCCCCGGCACCGTTCCGGTTCCGGCCGGACAATACAGCTCTCAGGGTAATGGCACACAATTTGCTTTGTACTAAACAGAAGGCTTTTGAAAGCCCCGCCTCATGAAAAGAACCTGAACCAAACACCGAAGTTCCCTGACCGCCGTCTGCCACGGCGGTCCACCCCGGCCGGAGGCCGTGCTCCGGCATAGAAAAAAACACGGCAGTTTTCCCAGCATCCAGTCCTCCCTGACTGAAAAAATACAGCCCTCTCCTCCCTTACAGTAATCCCGGAACATCCAAAACTTCTTCCTCTGAAGACCGCCGCCCGCCACGGCGGTCTTCCTTTTTGCCCGCTTCCGGGCAGAGTCCGTTTTCCAAACATGTGTATTGCCGGCCGGCGGATGAAAATTAAACAGACACCGGATTCGTGCCGGCAGGGAATGAACGCAGCCAGCTCTGTCCGGTCCATCAGCCGGGAGGTGAAGGCTTCTGCGGCGGCCTCCGGCGGAAAAATCGGTTTACCGGGCAAATCCGGACAAACATGGCACGCATATTGCTTAATACTTACTGAAAGCGGACAGACTCCGCCTTCCTCTTCATGAAAGACTCCCCAACCAAGTAACCAACTCCGAAACCTCCTCCGGACCGCCGCCTGCCACGGCGGTCCACCCCGGCCGGGGGCCGTGCCCCGGCATAGAAAAAAAGCACGGCAGTTTTCCCAGCCTCCAGTCCTCCCTGACTGACTGAAGATATACAGCCCCCCTCCCTTACAGTAAACTCCAGAATATCCCAAACTTCCTCCTCTGAAGACCGCCGCCTGCCACGGCGGTCTTCCTTTTTGCCCCTTCCGGGCGGAGTCTGTTTTTTGGGCATGTGTATTGGTCTCCGGATAAAAAGTGAACAGAGTGTCTTATGTTTCCTGATATGCCCGGAGAGCGCGGAGACCGCAGAATCCAGCGGGGAGAAACAGAAAGGAAAAACTGCTCAGGGTTTTTCAGCGGCAGCGATGGTTCCCGAGGTCATCCAGAAGTGCCTGAAAAATAAAAAAATACAGACACGGCCTTCCATCATCTCTGACAGGACACCATGTCAGGCAGAATTCTCAGCTGCTCTCCAGGATTTCCACGCCCTGCCATCGCTCCTGTTTCCCTGATGTCAGTCACCCCTGCTGTCTGATATTCCCGCAGGTGTATAGGACTGTGCCCAAAAATTGAACAGCCGCTGCCTTTTCCCCTGCCCGATGCTTAATCAACCTGATGTCCATAGGGTGAAATTGACAACGCAGCCCTTCCCCTGGGCCCGTGCCACGCCAGCATGACCGCCTCCACGCTCCATGCGCTCCTCTCCTGGTTTCACCGCGTCTTCTTCCAGGATCATTTTCCAGGTATTTGATACGTATGGCGCACGTTTTGCAGTTTACAAAGTATATGCGGTGACCAGCCGCAGCAATCTTCGTGAATAAACCTCAGACAACCAAGACCGAATCCTCAACAAAGACCGCCGCTACCCCACGGCGGTCTTTCTTTTTGTCCCCGGCCGACTGCTCGTGAATGTATCTAAAATAGATACACCCTGTTGGACACATGTAAAAAAAGTAATCATGTACGGCTGTTACGGGCGGAGGGGCAGAGCGGATAGGGAGCTCCGCCGGCGGCAGCGCAGCCAGTTTACGGGGAGGATGCAGGGATGGCACGCTGTTTGCTTATACAGAAGTGGAACACACAAAGACCGAGTTATACATCTTCCATATCTTACTCCACTCCTTGCCCAGAGACCGCCGCCTGCCCGGCGGTCTCTCCTTTTCTGGCTGCTCCGGAAAAACAGAATTTTTCAGTTGGAGTGAGATAAACGGGTTTATGGCACGCGTTTTGCTTAATCAAAAGTGAACATCCTGAAAACTCCCTACCCCCTCTGTCAGAAAGGCCGCCGGCGTTCCCCGGCGGCCTTCGACGTATCCGGAGAGGGTGAAGGAACCGCCCAATTCCTAGCGCGGCAGGAGAAAAACCGGAACTTTTTTATTGCGCAGCCCCAGAATCTTTTTTAATGGCACGCTGTTTGCATATTACTAAGCGGAACACATAGAAAACCAAGACACATCTTCCAAACTCTTCTCCACTCCTTACCCAAAGACCGCCGCCTGCCCCGGCGGTCTTTTTCGTCGGCAACCGCTCTGCAGGACAGCGGAACGCCGATCCCTGTGCCCACGTGCCAGGCGATTGCTCCCAGCTCCACCAAACGGTAGCTTACCCAGCGCGCCGTCAAGCCTCGCCCTTCAGGGCGGGGATATAAGGGCGCACCATAACTGGAATTTTTGCCTTTAAATGGGCGTTCGTTGAGCTTCGATATACTGCCGCAGAACAGAGATAGGCGCTCCTCC
>ERZ773138.2597-NODE-2597-length-13293-cov-7.632044_pt1 | contig 13293 bp, 10 predicted proteins | sample MGYA00511114_ERZ773138 | MGnify/ENA primary metagenome ERZ773138 (study PRJEB29015, sample SAMEA2737805) | human gut metagenome | biome: human gut; feature: human-associated habitat; material: faeces | place: China | collected 2012 ...
CGTCGTACCCAGCGTGGGGCACATGCCCAGCACCAGCACGAACGTCGGGTTGTTCTTGACGATGCCGCTCGATATAATTTGCAGTTTATTCATTTTGACCTCCTTCCTGAGCCGCAGGCTCGTTGGTTTGTCCGGCGGCGGCCGTCGCTCCGGACGCCGTGTCGGTCGGGGCTTCGCCCGTCGCCACGCTCTTGTAAGCCATCCACGCGCGGTTGATCGCGTCGACATAGGCGCGCGACGAGATCGTTGCGGCGGTCAGCGCATCGACGTCGCCGCCATCCTTCGTCACGGCCAGCTTGCCGTCGACGAGCTTCTTCGATTCGAGTTTCCGGCCCTTGACGCTCGCAAGCAGGACGTTGCCCTCGTCGGCCATCTTGGTACCGAGACCCGGAGTCTCGGTCTGCTCCAACACGTTGACGTTCACTACTTCGCCCTCGGGCGTGAAGCCCACCATCAGGCGCACCACGCCGCCGAAGCCCTGCTTGGTCATCGACTGCACGGCATAACCGCTCACGCTGCCCCCGGCCGTCGCCGTGTAAACCGTGATCGGCATGTCGTCGATGGTCAGCTCCTCGGTCGTCGTGGCGTCGAACGCCGGGAGCACCTCGTTCAGGGCCGCCAGCGTCGCGGCTTCCTTGGCCGCCGCGATCGGCTCCACGGTAATCATATTGACGAAGCCCACTCCGGCCGAAGCCACGAGGGTGATGCCGAAGAGGACGGCCGTCATGTTCAAAAGTGTACTTTTCATGCTGTCACCTCCTCTTATTTCACGCCGAAGCGCTTGGGTTTGACATATTTGTTGATCAGGGGCACGCAGGCGTTCATAATCAGGATCGCAAACGACATGCCCTCGGGATAAGCGCCCCACAGACGGATGCACATGGTGATCAGTCCGATTCCCACGGCGAAGATCACGCCGCCCCGAACGGTCATCGGCGAGGTCGAATAGTCCGTGGCCATGAAGATCGCACCTAACATCGCGCCGCCCGCAAGGACATGGAATATACCGGCCCTCCACGCAGTCCCGAAGAGGTATCCCAGTTTATAACCGGCCGAACAGGTTCCGTCGGCAGCCTGCGGAAGCGCGTCGAACGACACGGAGCACATCGCAACCACCCCGGCGAACACAGCCATCGTCGCGAGCACCGTCACGGGAATGTGCCACGTGATCACGCGCCGCCACAGCAGGTAGACGAATCCGCACAGCAAGGCCGCAGCGGCCACCTCGCCCAGCGAACCGGGGATGTTGCCCAGCAGCATCTCCTGCACGCCGATGGCGCCGGGACCCGCCAGCCCCTGCTTCACGGCCGCCAGCGGCGTGGCGCCCGACAGAACGTCGAACGAGCCGTTCACGGGCAGCGGCCAGGTGGTCATCTGCACCGGATAGGCGATCAGCAGGAACACGCGTCCCACCAGCGCGGGGTTGAAGGGGTTCTTGCCCAGGCCGCCGAAGGTCATTTTGGCGACGGCGATGGCCACGAAGGCGCCCATCACGACGATCCACCAGGGAATCGACGCCGGAAGGTTGAAGGCAAGCAGCACGCCCGTCACCACGGCCGACCAGTTGCCGACGGTAGTCGCACCGCGGACCATGAATTTCTGAATCAGGTACTCGATCACCACGCACGACACCACGGAAAGGGCCGTAACGCGCAGCACGTCCAGTCCGAAGACCACCGTCGACACGACCAGCGCGGGCATCAGCGCGATCACGACGTCGCGCATGATCCGGGTCGTCGACTGGGCCGTCTGCACGTGGGGTGCGGGAGCCACAATGAGTTTATTAGCCATATCTATACTGTTTTTTCATTTACTTTTTAGGTGCAGCCGCTGCGCGTGCGCGGATCAGGCCCATCACGGTCTGCTTGCCGAGGCGCACCCAGTCCAGCAGCGGCAGATAGGCCGGACACGTCGACTGGCAGCAGCCGCACTCGATGCACGAGGTGATCATCAGCGCTTCCAGTTCGTCCCAGCCCTTCTTCTGGGTCATCTTCGAGAGGTAATAGGGTTCCAGTCCCATCGGACAGGCGGAGACGCACTTGGCGCACTTGATGCACTGCGTCGCCTCGCGGCGCTGTGCGTCGCGGCCCGACATGACGGTGATGCCCGAGCAGCCCTTCGTCACGGGCGAGTCGAGGTTCACCATCGCCCGGCCCATCATCGGACCGCCGTTGATCACCTTGCCCGCATCCCCGGGAAGGCCGCCCGCGGCCTCGATCAGCGCCGAGATCGGCGTACCCATGCGGGTCAGCAGGTTCTTCGGCTCCTTCATGCTCTTGCCCGTGACGGTCACCACCCGCTCGATCAGCGGTTTGTTCTTCAGCACGGCCTGATAGACGGCAACGGTCGTCGAGGCGTTGCACACCACGGCCCCCACGTCGATCGGCAGCGCGGGCGGAGGCGGAACCTGACGGCCCGTGACGGCTGCGATCAGCTGTTTCTCACCCCCCTGCGGGTACATCACCTTTAGGGGTACGACCTCGATGCCCTTGTATCCGGCGGCGATCTTCGTCAGATGCGCGATCGCGTCGGGTTTGTTGTTCTCGATGCCGATATAGGCTTTCCCGACGCCCACGGCCTTCATCAGAATCGTGACGCCGACGACCAGTTCCTCGCCGTGCTCCAGCATCGTGCGGTGGTCCGACGTAAGATAGGGTTCGCACTCCACGCCGTTAATGATGACGCACTCGGCCTTCTTTCCGGGAGGAACCGAGAGTTTCACGTGCGTGGGGAACGTCGCGCCGCCCATGCCGACGATGCCGGCGTCCTTGATCTTGGCGATGATCTCCTGCGCCGAGAAGGGGCAGACCTTCACCAGCGCGTCCGAACGGTCGATGCCCTCGGCCCAGTCGTCGCCCTCGCGCTTGATGGTGATCATCATCTGGCGCAGGCCCTGGCCGTTGACGACCATATCGACAGCCGTCACCGTACCCGAAATCGGGGAGTGGATGTTCGCCGACATGAAACTGCCGGCTTCGGCGATGAGCTGGCCCGTGAGCACCCGATCGCCTTTGGCGACCTTGGCCACCGCCGGGGCGCCGATGTGCTGTGCGAGGGGAATCGTCACCACATCGGGCAGCGGCAGCACCTCGATCGGTTTGGCGCAGCTCAACTTATTTTCCGACGGATGGACTCCGCCCATTGGAAATGTTCTCATAGATATAGTAAGGTTCTATTTTTATGCTTCTGCTTCGAAAAACCTGTGTCGTTTTTCCTTATCCGCAGGTCGTGATCGCGGCGCAACGCCGCGTTTATACATTTGACCCACCTCTAAATCCCCGCCTTGACGGGAACTTATCGCCCGCGACCGGATTGTCAACCGGAATGCGGATGGAAAAGTCTCAACTCGTCTCTTTCAGTTTTCAACTTTCGGCGCAGCCCCGGCCTTCGGAGCGGCGGGTGTTGCCGGTGTTGCCGGAGCCTTCGGGGCTTTGGGCAGCGGGTCCATGCCGACGAGCCGGATGGCTCCCGTAGGACATTCGTTCACACACTTGCGGCACAGCTTGCACTTCTGCGGGTCGATGTAGGCGAGGTTGTTCTCCACGGTGATGGCATCGAAGGCGCATACTTTCACACACTTGCCACAGCCGATACATCCGGCCTTGCAGGCCTTCATCACCACGGCGCCCTTGTCCTTCGACACGCACGACACGTACACCGCACGGTTCTTGGGCCATTTCTTCCGCAGTTCGATGATCATTTTCGGACATGCCTTCACGCAGGCGCCGCAGGCCGTGCACTTGTCGGCGTCGACCTCCGGAAGTCCCGTTTCCGGGTTGATGTGAATGGCGTCGAAGGCGCAGACCGCGACGCAGTCGCCGAAGCCCAGACAGCCGAACGCGCAGCCCGTCTCGCCCACATAGAGCGACGAAGCCACGGCACACGACTTGGCCCCGTTGTACTCGTTGGTGCGGGGACGCTTCTCGCACGTGCCGCCGCAGCGGACGGTCGCCACCTCGGGCTGCTTTTCGGCAGCGGCCTTTCCGAGGTATGCAGCCACGGCTTTCATACAGTCGCCGCCGCCCACGGGGCAGAAGAGCGCCGAGATGTCGTCGCGCTTCACGAGCGCGTCGGCCATGCCCCGGCATCCTGCGAATCCGCAGCCGCCGCAGTTGGCCCCGGGGAGCATCTTCTCCACCTCGTCGATCCGCGGGTCCTCCTCGACCCGGAATTTCCGGGCCACGAAATAGAGGATTACCGCCGAGAACACTCCCAGCGCACACAGCGTCAGGATCGTGTAAAGTAATACTTCCATCAGATTTTTGTTATTGTAAATTGAATTGTGTGTTCGATTTTCCGCCGGAAGAGCCACAGCGCAAAATAATAAACGCCCACGCCCGCAATAGCGGCGAGGGCGCCCGCACCTTCGCTCCATCCGGCAACGGCGATCGTCCCGACCAGAACGGCCAGCAGGACGGCCAGCGCACCGACATAGGCCAGCACGACGGCGCGTACGCCGGCACTCCGCCGCACGCCGACCATCACCTCCCTGCCGGCGGCATACTGCCCGGCCTCGGGGGTCGCCACGGCGACGATCTTGTCCTGCGCCTCGGCCAGGCCGCACGCCTGGCGGACCTTGCAGGTTCCGCAGGCGCTCCGGGAGGTGATCCTCACATAGACCGTGTCGCGCTCCGTACGTTCCACCACGCCGCAGTGTTCGATCAAATCCGCCACGCCCTAATCTCCGTATTTGTTGGTGAGGGGCATCAGCCGCTCATGTCCGAACGTGCACGACGAGAGCCGCAGCACGGGCGGAAACTGGTAGCGTTTCTTCTCGTTGCGCATGATCATGCCGTGGATTTTCTCCACCACCTCCGAGTCGAAACCCGCGTTGACGATCTCCTCGCGGTGCTGCCCCTCCTCGATCATGCGGAACAGGATGGCGTCCACCACCTCGTAGGGCGGCAGAATGTCGCTGTCCTTCTGTCCGGGATGCAGTTCCGACGAAGGTTCCTTGGTCAGGATGCTTTCGGGAATCGGGTTGCCCTGCGTCCGGTTGATATAGCGTGCCACGTCGTACATTTCGCTCTTGTAAAGGTCGCCCGTGGGGCTGAAAGCGCCTGCCGTGTCGCCGTACAGGGTGCAGAGCCCCAGTGCGTTCTCGCTCTTGTTCGAGGAGTTCAGCAGGATGTAGTCCGTCTTGTTCTGGAGGGCCATCAGCAGCACCGTGCGGATACGCGTCTGGATATTCTCCTCCGTGGCGTCGAACTCCGTGCCGCCGATGACCGGCTTGAGGGTGTTCACCACGCTGGTATAGATTTCCGAGATCGGAATGACGTTGTATTCGATGCCGAGGTTGCGCGCCAGCTCCTTGGCGTCCTCCACCGACTCGAGGGACGAGAAGAGCGAGGGCATCAGCAGCGCGCGGACATTCTCCGCCCCCAGCGCATCGGCGGCGATCGAGGCCACCACGGCCGAGTCGATGCCGCCCGAAAGGCCGATCGAAGCCTTCCGGTAGCCGTTCTTGCGGAAGAAGTCCCGCAGTCCGCAGCGTGCCGCCTCGTAGACCAGACGCGTGCGGTCGTTGTAGGTCGAGGGGATCGTGATCGGCCGGGCGGACGCCTTCGTATCGAAAATCTGGAAATCCTCCTCGAAATTCTTCATCATCAGCACCAGTTCGCCGCGGCTGTTCAGCGCGCCCGACGTGCCGTCGTAGACGATGTCGGTCGAACCGCCCACCTGATTGACCAGCACGAGATTCTTGCTCTCGACGAAAGCCAGGTTGCGCATCATCTCGTAACGGTAGGTCATGGTTCCCTTGCCGTATTTGCGGGCGTTGATCGAGATGACCGTTTCGACCGACTGGTCGAAGTCGCGCTCGCGGCTCAAATCGTCGCCCACGATGATCGCGCACTTATGGCCCTTGATCGTGGCGTATTCATAGCCTTTCGAAGGGACCAGGAAACCCATTTCACGGCGCGCCGTGATGTATTTCTTGCCGATGTAGCGCAGCACCTTGCGATCCTGGATCAGCGCCGCGGCGCTGATCGTGCCGTCCGCCGTGAGGATCGGAAGACCGACGATGGCGGCGATGCCGTCGCAGCACGAGGCTATTTCGACCAGAGCGTCCTCGCAGAGTTCGAGAAAGGTCGTCTTGCGCAGCAGGTCGAAGGCGGGGGTTCCGCTCACGGCCTGTTCGGCGAAAATCACCAGGTCGGCATGCTGCGCTTTCGCCTTGTGAATGGAGTCGATGATCTTCGAGGCATTGCCGTCCACGTCTCCGATCGTGTAATTCAGCTGAGCTATGGCTATTTTCATGCGAATAATTTAAGTCCGGAAATTACAACTTTGCAAAGTTAAGGATTATTTGCAAAAGTCGGAAAGATTTTCGATGTTAATAAATTAACATTCCCGCATTTACAAAAATATTTAAAAACAAAAAAGCTCCCGGTTTTCCGGAAGCCTTTTCGCTGTTCGTATCGTCTCTATTCCTGCGTTTCGTCGGGATCGGCGACGAGGATGCGGCCGCAGTATTCGCAGATGATGATCTTCTTGCCCTGGCGGATGTCTACCTGACGCTGGGGCGGGATGCGGTTGAAGCAGCCTCCGCAGGCGTCGCGCTTGACGGTCACCACCGCCAGTCCGTTGCGGACGTTGCGGCGGATGCGGTCGTAAGCCGCCAGCAGACGCTCGTCGATCTTCTCCTTGACACGCTCGCCCTGTGCGGCGTATTCCGCCACCAGCGGAGCCGTCTCGGCCTCGATGCCCTCCAGTTCGGCCTTCTTGGCCGCGAGGTCGGCAGCGCGCTCTACGGAGAGGTTCTCGGCCTCCTCCAGCTGGAGTTTCTTGGCCTTCACGCCGGCGGAATACTCCTTCAGGCGCTTCTCGGCCAGCTCGATTTCAAGCTCCTGATACTCGATCTCCTTGGTGATGGCGTCGAACTCGCGGTTGTTGCGCACGTTGTTCTGCTGCTCCTTGTAGTTGCCGATCATAATTTTAGCCTGGTCCACCTCGCGCTTGCGCTGCTTGGTCAGCGTGTTCAGCTCCTCGATCTCGGCGTTGATGTGTTCGATGCGGGTCTTCATCCCGGCCATCTCATCCTCGAGGTCCTGAACCTCGAGAGGCAGTTCGCCTTTCACCTTGTTGATTTCGTCGATCTTGCTGTCGATCTTCTGCAGCTCATAGAGCGCCATGATCTTCTCCTGCATCGAATAATCGACGTCGGCCGTCTTCTTTTGCGTTGCCATATGTTGTCTTTATAGTTTAGACTTAAACCAGATAGTTTACCGGATTGCGCGAGCGTTCACTCTTGCGAACCGCAAAGGTACATAAATTTTTCGATAAAATATCAAATATTAATTGAATTGCGCAATATTCGCTTTCGAAATGACCTATATCCGCCACCGTGAGGGCCTTGTCGGGCGCCATGAAGTCGTTGTACTTCATGTCGGCGGTGATGTAGATGTCGGCCCCGGCACGGCGCGCTTCGCCGATCAGCGAGGCCCCGGCCCCGGTGCAGACCGCCACGCGGCGCACCCCGGATGTCGCTATGTCACTGTACCGTATGACGCTCACCTCAAGCCGCCGTTGGATGATCCGCATAAATTCCACGGTGTCAATGGCTTCCGGCAGTTCGCCCACGACGCCGAACCCCGCGCCGTCCCCGGTCTCCGAAGGCTGGAGGACCCGAAGGTTCCCCACGCCCAGCATTTCGGCCAGCCGCCAGCTCATGCCCCCGGGGGCGCTGTCGAGGTTGGTGTGGCAGGCGTAGAGCGCAATCCGGCTGCGGATGGCCCGCTCGACGCACCGCTCGACGGGATCGGCCGAGTTGAACCGCTTGAGCGCGCGGAAGACGATCGGATGATGCGTGATCACCAGATCGCACCCTTCGGCTTCGGCCTCGTCCAGCACCTCTTCGGTAACATCCACGGCCAGCAGGGCCTTGTGCACCTCGTCGTCGGGGCGGCCGACGATAAGTCCCGCATTGTCATACGATTCCTGCCACTCAAGTGGGGCAAAGCGTTCGATGACGTCGGTTATTTGTCTGATAATCATATGAGTTAATTATATTATACAGCATTCAGGAGTTCTTCGCCGCCTGCACCTGCGCTTTTAGCCGGTCTGTCGCTTCGCGGCATTACGCCCCGCCGAGGCGGGGGCTTGCGAAGACGGCGGCACACCGTGAATACGCCCGGTAAAGCCGCGAATCCTTGAACAATACCCCGCGCGGATCGAGAACGTCTTTACGGACAATGCTCAAAATAAGGATTGTTCGTAAAACGCGAACAGCTCTTTGGTTTCGGCCTCCTCCTTCTTGCGGCGGGGCCTGCGGACGTTGCGTTTGACGGCAGGCTGCGCCGAGGAATCCCCGGCGGCTTTCCCGGCGGCATCGTCCGACGGTTCGTCGATCTTCACCACGGCCTTGGCCCGGCGACGGCGCACGGGCGTTTCGGCGGCGGCAGCGGTATCAGCGGCGGCAGCAGCGGAGGCATCGGCATCGGTCATGTCGGCATCCGAAGCAGTCACGATCTCACCCTCCCCGGCTTTCAGGTCCTCGCGAACCTCGACCAGCAGGGCGCGGATACGCTGCAACCGCTCCATCAGTTCGGCATCACGGTCCACGCCGCTCTCGGAGGGCGCCTTCCGGAGCGCCTTCTTGGCCCCTTCGAGCGTCATGCCGCGCTCCTTGACCAGGTGGTAGATCATCTTGAGGTTCTCGACGTCCTCCGGCGAGAAGAGGCGGTTGCCTTTCTTGTTGCGCTTGGGGCGGAGAATGCTGAACTGCGACTCCCAGTGGCGGATCAACGACGTGTTGACGTCGAACATCTCGGCCACCTCGCCCATCGAATAAAAAAGTTTATCGGCCATATCTATTGTTTTATAATTCGCAATGAGTTGGGATACAGGTTATTCACCCGTGCACCGATCCGTTTGGCGAATCCCAGCGCACGCCCCCGCGAGCAGACGAGGTTCATCCCCTCGGCCAACCCTCCGGCGGCGATGTCCTGCCGGCGCAGGAAGCGCAGCGTCTCTTCGTCGTCCAGTTCCGCCGCAGGCAGCGCCCCGCGGTTCAGCCCGTCGAAAAAAGCCAGCGCGGGATCGGGTTTCAGCACTCCCTTGAACACCTGCCCCAGCGCCACGCCCGAATAGATCACGGGCAACGCCTCGGAGAGCGTCCGCACGGCGTCGGCCTGCGCGGCGTACCATGCATAGCAGGTGTCGGCCACCGCTGCGAAGCGCATACCGCCGGGATTCCGCACCCAGCGGGCCAGTTCGCCGGCGGTCTTCCGGTCCACGGCCGCAAATACCGTGCGACGCGCCTTCGGCGCACGCACGCGCCCCCCGGCGTCGAACGATTTGCGGGCCACGGCGGCGAAGAACCCTTCGCCGCAGGTCCGGTGGGGATAGAACCGGAACGTGCGGAACGCTCCGACACGCCCGCAAACGATGCCCCACGCATCTTCCACAGCCGTTTCTTCCGACTCGGCGATCTCGTCGCCGGCCCACGCCGCCATCCGCTCCAGCGCGCCTTCGTCCTCGTCGCGGTTGAACGTGCAGGTGCTGTAAACGAGCGTCCCGCCCGGTTTCAAGGCCCGCCACGCCTCGCGCAGGATTTCATCCTGCCGCGCGGCGCACTGTTTCACGTTGCCTTCGCTCCATTCGCCGCGGGCGTCGGGGTCCTTGCGGAACATCCCCTCGCCCGAGCAGGGGGCATCGACGGCCACCACGTCGAACCACGCCTCGAAATCGCCCAGCGCACGCGGCTCGCAGGTCGTGACGGCCACGTTGCCCGTGCCCCACTTGCGCACGTTGTCCGCCAGCACCGAGGCGCGGCGGCGGTCGATCTCGTTGGCGACGACCAGCCCGTCGGGTCCGGCCAGCGAGGCGTAGAGCGTCGTCTTGCCGCCCGGAGCTGCACACAGGTCGAGGATGCGCGCCCCTTCGGTGCGGACCGCAGCGAGCAGGTGTCCCACGAACTGCGACGAAGCCTCCTGGACATAGTAGGCCCCGGCATGGAAGTCGGGATCGAGCGTGAAGGAGGGACGCACGGCGAGGTAACGCCCGTCACGGCTCCACGGCACGCGCCCGGCGATCGCCAGGGCGGGAAGCCCCGCAGCCTCCGGAACGGGAAGCCCGGCGTCAGGTCCGGCGGGAAGCGTGTCCGCCCCGGTCTTGGCAGGGTTCAGCCGCACCGATACCGGCGGCTCCGCGTCGAGCGCCGCGCAGAGGGCCGCGCCCTCCGTCCCGCCGAGGTCGCGCAGGACCCGCTCCACGAATTTCGCAGGCAGCGTCATGCGCTATTTCTTCGCTTTGAGCGCGTCGAGGCGCGCGCAGATCCGTTCCAGCACCGCAGGGTTCGAGACGAAATCCTCGTGGTCCTTGTCCACGACGAGCACCTCGCCCTCGTAAATGGTGTCGATCCAGTGGTTGTATTTGTTGTTCAGCCGCTTGAGGTACAGTTCGTCGATGTTCATCTCGTACTCGCGGCCGCGCTTGCGGATCTGCGAAATGAGCGTCGGGACGCTCGCCTTGAGGTAGATCAGCAGGTCGGGTTTGGGAATGAGCGTCGTCACCAGCCGGAAAATCTTCATGTAGGTCTCGATGTCGCGCGTGGCCATCAGCCCCATTTCATGCAGGTTGTCGGCGAAGATGTGCGCATCCTCGTAGATCGTGCGGTCCTGGAAGATCACCCCCGACTTGCAGTCGGAGATCATGCCCATCGTCTGCTGGATGCGGCTCCCGAGGAACGAAATCTGAAGATTGAACGCCCAGCGGTTCATATCCTCGTAGAAGTCGCCGATATAGGGATTGTCGCACTCCTCGAGGTAGCACTTGGCGTCGTAGCGCTTCGTAAGGATCTGGGTAAGCGTCGTCTTGCCGCTCCCGATGTTTCCGGCTATGGCTATGTACATGGCAGTATAGGTGTTATTTTACGTTTCTCATTCGTTTTCCGGTCTCCGAAGCGCATATCCCGCCGCCTTCGGCCTCGTTTTACAAGCCTGACTCCACCCGGCTAAAAGCCGGGATTCAGGGGCGATGCAAAGTCACTGCACCCGGACTCAATTCCACGCTTCCATTCCCAAAAGCCGTTTCTTAAACGGCCCTCGGGTGGGGCTTCTCGCAGCGCGGCCAAAATGCGGACAGACAGCCTCAAAGGGCCTGTTCGGTCTGAAAAGCCAGTATCTCGTCGGCCACGCGGCGGTCGTTCACCAGCCGCGGAACCTTGTTTTTACCCCGCGCGCGCATCCACGCGAGGAACCGCCCCCGCTCCACGACCGTCAGGCGCTGGCGTTCGAGCGTGGTCCGCCGCTTGGCGTCGTAGTCCGAATTGACGGCCCGCAACTCCCCGTCGAGCGCCTCGGCGAAACGTTCGAGGCTGTCCGGCTCGCGTTCGAACTCCACGATCCACTCGTGCGCGCCCCGTTCGCGGAGCGACATGTAGCACGGCGCGACGCTGTATTCGCTCACGACGGCCCCCGTCTTCCGGCAGGCGGCCAGCAGCGCATGCTCGGCGTTGTCTACGATCAGCTCCTCGCCGAAAACGTTGATATACTGCCGCGTGCGGCCCGCGAAGCGGATGCGGTAGGGATTCGTCGAGGTGAATTCCACCGTGTCGCCGATCTCGTAACGCCACAGACCGTTGTTCGAGGTGATCAGCACGGCGTAGACCTTGCCGCACTCCACGCCTTCGAGCGGCACGATCTGCGTCCCGCTGCGGAACTCGAAGAAGGTTCCGTAATCCAGCATCAGCAGCATGTCGCTGCGCGACGGGTCGTCGGCCATGGCGAAGAATCCCTCCGAAGCGTTGTAGGTCTCCATGTATTTCATCTTCTCCGAAGGGATCAGCTCCTCGAACGACGTCCGGTAGGGCGCGAACTCCACGCCTCCGTGGGCGAACATCTCCAGCCCGGGCCACACCTCCAGCAGATTTTTCCGGCCCGTATACTCCAGCACGCGGCGCATCAGCGCGAGGTTCCATGACGGGACGCCCGCAAAGGCCGTGATCGGTTCGCCGACGCACTGGCGGCAGATGGCGGCGCACTTCTCGTCGAAATCGGGAATGATCGCCGTCTCGGTCCGCGGCGCCCGGAACCAGCCGCTCCAGAAGGTCGTCTCGTGGATCAGCAGCGCCGAGAGGTCGCCGACCAGGTTGCGGCCCTCGCGGCTGCACGACCCGCCGAGCGTCAGGGTCTTGCCCTCGAAAACGCGGGTCTTCGGATTGTTGGCCGAAAAGACCGTCGCCACGTCGCGCATGCCCAGCGTATGGTTCCACCACAGCGACTCCATCGTCACGGGAATGTATTTGCTCCTGTCGGAGGTCGTGCCCGACGAACGGGCGAACAGCGACACCCGACCCGGAGCCGTGACGCTCCGCACGCCCTCCATCATCCGTTCGATATAGGGCTTGAAGGTCTCGTAGTCGAAAGTCTCCACCTGCGACTGGAACCGCTCCACCGAACGGATATGCCGCAGGTCGTAGCGGTCGCCGAACTCCGTGAAGCGTCCCCGGCGCAGCAGCTGCCGGAACATCCGCGCCTGCGTCTCGACAGGACGGCGGCGAAAACGGTCGATGGCCCGCTCGCGCTGCGAGAACCAGGCTTTGAGAATTATGTTTCGAAAAGACATGATGCGCTGCAATTCAGAATTGTGAATTCTGAATTGTGAATTCTTAATTAAAGTAATACCCTACCTTCCCCACCGAACCGGGCATGGCGAAGACCACCACGCGGTCGTAGGGGATTATTTCCATGTTGTCGACGGCGATGAAAACCTTGTCGCCGCGGACGATGCCGCCGATGATCGTATCCTCCGGCAGCCCGAGGTCCTTGATCCGCACCTTCGTGGCCGGGGAGTTGGGTTTCACGATGAACTCCAGCACCTCGGCGTCGCTCCCCGTCAGGCATTTGATGGCCTGCACGTCGGTCGACATCGTGAAGCGGAAAATGTTCGACGCGGTAACCAGCTTCTTGTTGATGATCGTGTCGATGCCGATCGACTCGGCGAGGTTTATGTAATTGAGATTCTCGACCTCGGCGATCACCTTCTTGACCCCCATGCGCTTGGCGAGCATCGCCGCCAGGATGTTGGTCTCGCTGCGCCCCGTCACGGCAACGAAGGCGTCCATGTTCGAAAGCCCCTCCTCCATCATCGCCTCGGTGTTGCGGCCGTCCTCGTTGATGATCAGCGTCTTGTCGAGCGTCTCGGCCAGCCGGTAGGCCTTCTCGGCGTTGTAGTCGATCAGTTTGATGTTCACCTCGTCCTGCAACTCGGTGGCGATGCGGATGCCGATGCGCGAACCGCCGAGGATCATCATGTTCTTGATCTCGATGTTCGACTGGCCCGAAAACTCCA
>ERZ773138.2599-NODE-2599-length-13285-cov-3.056992_pt1 | contig 13285 bp, 15 predicted proteins | sample MGYA00511114_ERZ773138 | MGnify/ENA primary metagenome ERZ773138 (study PRJEB29015, sample SAMEA2737805) | human gut metagenome | biome: human gut; feature: human-associated habitat; material: faeces | place: China | collected 2012 ...
GTACGGTGCTGCCCGCAAGGTAGTCGTAAACCTCGCGGGCATTCTCCAACGCTTCGGCAAGCGTTATCCACCTGTTGCCACTTATCATGCGTTTATACGATAAGTAAGAGCCACCTCAGCCGTACTCCATCCCGCACTAGTATTAGGACGACCAATACCAATACGCTCATCTTTGAAGTCACTCTCCGTATAAGTTACTGGCGCAGAACCCTGTTGAATTGTAGCGCTACGTGTTAAACCTTGCACATTGACAGTTCCAAAAACGTTTGACACAACCATTTTTATCAAAGTCATGTTATCAAGATTTTTATAAAAAAATGTGGATGTTCCGGTGTCTGGTCTAGATGCTCCGACCGCTATAACTTTAAACACAACCTCCGTAGATGGTTTTGGCGCACTTTCCAGTGACGTCACCCTCCTATCAAGCACCTGCAAATCCGTTTTGTTTCCATCCGCCGTCTGCTTTGCTTTTGTCGCGTTTGCACTCGCTGCATTCGCAGCGTTTACAACATCGGTCGCTGCCGTCTGTGCGGCGGTTGCTTTCTGCTCTGCTCTGTTAGCTGCTTCCTGTGCTGCCGTAACGTCTCCGGACATGCCGTCCGCAATTTCTTTCAGCTGCGCAACCTGTTTTTTGGTATCCTCGTGAACGGCTTTCAGTTCTGCCTGCGCGCTTTTTACAGTTTCCACATCGTTAACTGCTTCCTCCGCTGTCTGACTAGCAGTAAATAAAGCGCCGTCAATGATCTCTATGTCGTTGTTATAGTCCCCAAGGAAAGTGGGTTTGTCTGTCCCGATAAACTGTGATAATTTAAAATTGGATGTTTTGTTTGTGCTACTCATGTTTTACCTCCTTTTAAGCGTTTTCTAACGCAGCAATTCTTTCCTGCAATGTTGTGATCTTTCCAGCGTTTTCACTGTTTGCATCGTTCGCAATTTTAACTGCTTCCTGTGCTGCGGTTACAAGGTCTTTAGAATTGTCAATATCTGTGACCGCTTTTGCAGCTTTTGCTTCTGCACTGCTGGCAACCTGTGTTAAAACATTCAGTGCGGGCATCACAGCCAGCAATTTTCCCTGCGATAAAGTGATTTCATTTTTTAATGTTACATTTTCTTCTGTCATTTTTGTGATCTCTGTCTGGACTGTTGCCATTTCGTTTTTCACACCGGATGTTTTACCTTTCAGTGATTGCAAGGCTGCATCAATCTTTTTGTTGTTTTCGTTCCAATCTCCCATGATATCAACAGCATCTTTTTTCTGATACATTCCGAAATTAAAAAACCTTGTGTGACGTGTAAACATTTATTGCACCTCCTTTTTAACTGGTAACTCCTTTAGTAAAGCGTTTTCGCAATATAAAACACCTCTAATTGATGCAAAAGCAAAATTATCAAGAGAGGATGTCTCTCCGGGTGCGGCTAAACCGTAAACATTAAAACGGAACTGAATAACTGTTGGCAATCCGTCTTTATATTTATTTTCCGCTTGATAATAATAAATACCATTGCTGCTGTTTGTCTCTATGCACAGCCACGCGTGCCACTCATTATCATTAGTGATTTTTACGTTGAAGCCAACTACTGCCGTCCACGTATATGGGTATGTTTCAGTTGTTGGCTTTTCTGGTGGTGTTATACTCGTTACGCATTTTTTAATAAACCCGTGTGCACTTCTTCCAATTGTCCGCACTCCAAGTCCACTACCAACGTTATAGGTATCATAATAAGTCGCGTTTTCGGTATCCCACCACAACGCATCCTTATTTTTTGCTTTGATTGCCTGACAAGTTTCTGCCATAACAGTGTCAAATTCCTGCGCGGTAAGGTGCAATTCTGCGTCCACCTGCATAACTTCGTCAAGTGCTCTGGCATGGAAAATCAGATCTCCACTTCCGGGACTGTTAACGCTTGCATCAAAAATACCGTACATTTTGCAATAGCTTTCAGCATCGAACGCACCCGCACGGATATACAATTTTTTAAAATCTTCGCAGTTCTTGTCAAAAGCTGAAAACCAAGCATCAAATTGTCCGCAAGTAATTGCCAGCACTCTTAAAACATCGTACACATTATTAACAGTGTTTCCAACTCTGTCTCTGTATCCGGTTGTCGGGTCAAAAATACGGAAACCATCTTCGTTTACTTCGTCAATTTCAAACCGCAGCTTTTCCAGCTGCTCTTCTACCCACTCTTTCAGACGCTCAACTGCAAAGTCTGTGTACTGTTCCAGATAGGCTTTTGTCTCGTCAATTTTACCATTCAGCTGCGCAACATCTTTTTCATGCGTAAGTTTGACATTGTCCACATACAGCCGTAACTCTGTTATTAAATCTTCCAGCCGCTTTACGTCTTTGGTATGTTCTGTCCAGTAATAAACGTCTTGAGTGTCAATGTAGGCGCGTAAGGTTTCAACCGTCTGTTCGAGAGTTTTCAAAAGCTCCGCTTTTAACTCTGCCACTTTTGTGTCTGTATAGTTCTGGTAATTCGTCTCTAAGTCAGTCAAAAACTGAATGATCTGATTGATATTGTATGCAATCTTCTGCATCATTTCCAGCTGGCTAATTGAAGCATCCCATTCAGACGGCAGGGACAGATACGCATTATTAAAGCATAGCTTTTCCGGTAATTTTTTATCCATCTTTTACCTCCTTTTAATAGATTTTTAAGAAAAGAGTACGGGAAACTGTGTCGGAAAATTGCCCTACTATGTCCATAAGCGTCTCCCTGTATTTCATAATCAGTTCCGCTTGTGGCACATTGTACCCGCTTTCATTAAACTTTTCTGAATACACCTCTTTTCCGTTTGAAGATGTCGTTCCGTTCCCGCTGCCCTCGTCTACTGTTATTGTAGTTGCATAATCCGAATTTGTCAAGCTATTTTCCGGTGTGTCATTGAAAACATTTTTGTTGTTGCTTTCGCTTGCGCTTTTCCCTCTTGCGCTTGTCTTTCTGTTACCTGTCCGCGCGCTTTCCCGGCTGTAGCTCTTTAGTTTGTCCAGCTCCAACAAACTCGTTTCATAAAGTTTATTGTATACAGGCAGCCAGCGCGACACGTTCTGATTAAATTTCAGAATAAAATATTCCGTTGTTTCGTATTCAATTTCCCGCATCATATTGTCAACGCAAAACTGTTGGAAAAAAGCGTTTCTGAATTCTTCATCGAAAAATTTGTTTGTGTTATACAGCATCTTAGAACGTGCTTTTTCGATTCGCTCCATAACACCCATTTCATCTTCAAACCGGATAAACGCATACCGTTTTTCTTCCTCTGGGTGCAGCGGGTTATTGTCCTGCGAATAATGGTATATTATATTCCTTAAAGTTGTTGTGTGGTTACTCATTTATAGACACCTCCGGTTCGTCTACAATCTCAGGACTGGTCTTTGATTCCGTGCTATCAATTCCAGCGATTTCTTGCGTTCCCAGACTTAAGCGGTTACAGTTAGGATTAAAGTCTACACGAATTTCAGATAAATCTGGGAATAGTCTTTTAATTTTCTTTATTGCTTCCCTGCGCATAAACAACCCACCGTCCCTAAGCGCAAGAATATGTTCTTCATTCGCTTCTGCTTCGGATTCCACCAGACGTTCCTTTTTGTAAATGTTAAGGTTGTTATAACCTAAACGCGTTAAATACTCAGACCATATGCAGTTTTTTTCTTTTTCCAGCTGTTCAAGGATACACGGAACGGAAAGGTCAAGAACTCCTTTCGTGTCTGCGGAAAAACCGTCTGTATCGTCCACAAGAACAAACGGTTTCCCGTCCTCTGCTTCGTTGATTGCGCGTTTCGCGCTGTTTACGTTGTCCTTATTTACAAATACTCCTTTCGGTTTCAATTGCAAGCGTGTGTTAACGTCTTTCGCCTTTTCAATCATTGTAAATTTCTTAGCGAAATAATAAATTTCTGGCATGAACGGTCGGAAAGTCTGATCGTTAAAAATAATAGCGCTGTCTTTTTCGGTCGCCTTGTGATGGTATCCGCTGGCTGTGTTAATATAGCGGGTTGTCGGTATGTTATAAATGTTAAAGCTGCCCGCTTTTGCACAAGGTAAACACAGATACCCCATTACGTCATCCTTAAAAAAGCAAACTGCGCCGTTAAAAATTAAAGCCTGTTCCAATGCGCGGGCGCTGACCGTGTCTGGTAACCCTGTCCATGTATATCTGTTTATTGCTAATAAATACAACTGACACACAAAATGGTCGAACGTCACCCCTTCATCGAATTTTCGAACGATCTTTCCATCATAACCGACGCCGCACAAACCGAGCGGGTCAGTTGAAAAACCAGTTCTTCCCATTTTTTCTTCCTCCTTTTTTACTTTTGATTGTTTCCGTATGTTCCAACGTTGTTCTTATCATGCCACAATGTAAAACCGTTTATAAACATATTTCGCAATGGCTGCAAAAATTCATTCGGAATGCTTCCATAAACATTTACATTGTTGCATTTAATATAATTGTAACGTGGTCTACTGTTTAAGTTCGGAACACCAAAACGGCTAACCTTGTAACCGTAAACATCAAAAAACTGTTCGATCTTTTCCGCAAACTCCGGTTTTACTGTCCACCATCTGTACAAAATTTCCAGTTTTTTAGAAGCAATAAAGGTTGCAAGCCCTCCGCCACTTGCGCCTGTCAAACTAACGTTTGTCTGCATCTGTCCGATTCGCTGTCTGTCTCTTTCGGAACTTTGAAGTTCAGAACGCACATTTTTGTAGCCATCTATTCCGGTGGAAAGCACGTTCAACGGGTCACCTGTAAAAACAGCTTGCGCCACGTTTCCAACCGTGTCCCAAAAAATATTCGAACGGTTTTGCGAGTGCACAAGAGTGTTTGTAGCTTCTGCCTGCGCGGTCTGTAAAGGGTATGTGTTATTCTGTACAGGGAAGCACGGAAAACCGCTTATATTGTTTGCGTTTAAGAGGAAATCCGATTCCGCACCACAATAGTTTTCCGTGTATAGATATAAGTTTGGAGCTGGAATAAGCGTGCCAACTACTTTTACAGACGGTATGCCGCCTGGTAAAAATTCCGGCTTTAATACGTTTCTCGCTCCATTCGGTAACACCACCTCAATAAAAGAAAATTGTGACGTGTACATTTTTTTATTTTTATATGGCGGGAATTTAGATATCCAGTTTGCAAGCACACCACCCACGGGAATTACAGTCGGGACAGAACTATCTGCAATTACACCGACCGAAAATCCCATTGCTGACTGCTCCACGGTTACTGCTCCACCTATATTATAGGATGTCACGGCGTAAATTGCCAATATGCTTTGTGATACCCATGGAAACGCGGAAAGTGAATCCATTACAGATGCAATGGAACTAGTTCCACGCCTAGGACTTACTAAGTACGCTCTAGCACCGGACGGCAGCCCAGCATACATTCCTCCTTTCGCACCTGTGACTTTTGGCTCTTCCAGTGTACCGGGGTCGGCTAGAATGTCTATTGCGGAAATAATAACAAACTGATAATCTGTACCCTCATCCAATTTATCAAGGTCAAATGTTTCTTCGTGCGCGATAACATAGTCCCCGACATCAACAGGCTCTTGTACCGTGTTTGTTTTAAAATCATCATTCGCAACATGCTCCCGGCTGATGTCACAGTCTCTTATAACCATGTCAAACAAAAACGTCTGGTATACGTCTATTTCAAAATTCAATAACGACGTTTCCGGGTTGATATAAATAACCTGTGTTACAAAAGCATAATACCATTTCCCGCTTGCCTGATTTTTAAAACATAAGTAACACGCGTTACCTATTTCCTCCGCGTTTACCGGGACTTTTACACCACGATGCTCCCGGATGTATTTAAAATCATTAAAAATTCGAATTGCTTTTGAACGAAAATAATTATATTGTTCGTTCTTATCTGCAAAAGATAGCTGCCGAACCTGTGAAGCGTCAAGAGGAACGTCTGCGCATATCATCAATTCATTCGATTGCATTGCGTATACTGTTTCTAGTGCCACTTTTAAACCTCCTTTTGAAAAAAGGGAACGTTTCCGTTCCCTTTTATAAAATCTTTAGCCTGTGACCGTCACAGCTTTTGTTGTCTGTACGCTTGTCTGTCCTGCGACAACCGCTTTCAGCGTCAAGGTTTTTGCCGTTTCATTCGGGCTTACTTCGATTGTTGCACTCTTGCTGTCGCTCGCAACAATCCTTGTGCTGGTGGCATTCGCACCCTCTAAGGAAAAAATCACTCCACCATTGACCGGGGTTGTAGCTGCTGTGTATTTACTCTGTGCGCCTTTTGCGATCGACGCTTCTCCGGTGATCGTCACAGCCGTATAGCTCTGAACCTGATCGGTAGTAAGTGCCACTGCATTATGGAACGGGCTGGTAAAATAGATCTGCCATACGTGTAACCAGTAATTCCAGTACAGCTTTTCACCGTTAAAAAACTCGGATGTTTCAAACAGCTGATCGTATATGTTCAACCATTCGTCATCAGCTACAATCGCAACGATTTCCGGATGGTTAGGAATTTCCGGAATGACTGTGATTCTACCCAGAATCTGCGCTTCGTCCATATGAAACGCATATGCAAGCGCTTGTACAGATGTCACGGCATCCGCTTTCGGTGTAATAAATACCCGCTGGCTTTCTCTTGCGGTCGTATTTAAAACACCCGCTGCATTGTAGTTCTCCGAGGGAAACAGTAAGTTATTGGAAACTATGCGCATCGTTGTAAGAAAATCTTTTGCGCTCTGTTCGTCTGTCGGGTCGGTTACATGCACAAGCTTGACAAAACCATTATCAAGCGCGGATGAGATTGCACCCATTGCATACAGCATTTCAGAAACTTCGTTTCCTGTGTACATGGAATCAATAACGCGATCAACAAAGTTTCCCAGTCCCTGCGCACTGTAAAATGCACTCCGCAGCATTTCACGGTTCACGGTCTTTTTAAAAAACTCCTCACGGTTTCTGTTCATAAAAGCAACTGCAATATCAGGTTTTTCCTGCTTTAACATTGCCCACGGGTCAGTATCCGAGCAGAACGAGTGAGCAGCTGCGATCTTTACCCACACGCTTTCAATGGTTTCCCCGTACTCAAGCATGCCCCTTTTCGCGAACGCGAACGGAGAAGTAAAATACATTTTGTCGATCTTCTGTAACGCCCAGACATTTACAAGCTGGTTCATGAAACGGTTCATGATCGGCTGATACTGCATCATGACCTGCCCAAACTCTTTAATGTTTGTATTTGTAACTTCGGGGAGCAGCCCCTCCCATTCTGTACCTTTTAAGCTGTCTTTAAAGCTCTGTAATGCTAAAGGTACATTTTTTAAAACTCCTTTTACTGCCATAATTTTTACCTCCTTTTACAGATCAAGAAAATCTTCTGTTTTGATTTCCTCTTTTTCCTCCACTTCTTCTTTGTCCTTTTCCTTTTCCGAACCGGAAAGAAAAGCGTCTGCATACTGTTTTTTCACATCTGCCACTTCTGTTTCCAGACGGTCGTTCTCGTCTGCAATCTCCGCAATCAAATTTAAAATTGCGGATTCATCCAATGCGCCCTCTTCGGGTGTGTCGATTCGCGCGATCATACGCGCTTTCGAAATTAAATCATCCCGTTTCATTTTTTTCCTTTCTCCCGTGTGCGGTTTTATAAGTAAGGGAAAACACGCGCACAATCCGATGCGCCACACCTGCAAGCCGTTTCACACGGGGATTTCCTGCTTGTGCTGTAAGTTCTCCCTATGCTTTTATTATATCCTGCCGTTGTACCAATGTCAACCCCTGATTCCCAAAAAATCCATACCAATATTTTTACATTCCTGTGATTCGAACCGAAAATTTCCGGCATTGAATTGTTTTCTACACAAAGACACTTGTGCGGATATTGCTCCGGTCAAGCAAGTATTTTCGTCATGATCTTTTGTGGATATTGCAAACAGCCGATGAAAATTTCTGTCCGCTTTTAATGATATATAATATCTTCCATTTTGTAGCATCCACAACCCATAAAAAATACCATTATGTTTTATTGTCATTAAATACCTTGCTCCGGCAAGATTCTGCTTTGCAATAAATTGCACGTTATCCAGCAAAAAGATATTGTCAATACTGTAATTAAAATAATCGGAATCGGAAAAAGCACGGTAAAATCCGCTTTGCTTTTTTTCCTCTGCTACGTATCTATTTCTGTAAACCTCCATCACCCAGCCATGCCCTCGCATAAAATGAATACCGGATGACCAGCGTTTATGAATACCCAATGCGACAAAATACGGATTCAATAAGGAAACCATATTACTAACTAAAAAATAGGTAAGTTTTCGCGTTAATTGTTCAAAACCTCTGCCGACTGCGTCATTGATAGCAAAAAATTTCGTGATCTCGTCTGTGCAGTAGTCGCCCGTTTCGCTTTGAAACTCGTCAAGAAAAATATTGTCGGCATCATTAAAAAACGTAGATATTCGCTTGACCTTATCGACCATACTCAGCGCAATCACGTATCCGCAAGAAATTTCAAAAGCTTCCGTTTTTATGAAAACTTCTGCAAACTTGCCCGAACCGCTGGACACTGAATATAAATCAGTGTTCGGGAATTTATTTTTTACATCCGCCCAAAATGCGGGAATGTAACTATTTAATTCATCTTTTTTTCTAACTAGACAGATAAATTTTTTACTTTTATGCAAAAATTCATTTATTAAATATTCTTTAACGGCAAAAGATTTTCCTCCACCCTTTGAACCTGTTATAATAAAAATATCAGGTGTGTTTCCGTCAAGGTCTTTTGTTTTTAATATATTGTCTAGCCTGTAATGCTTCTCCATGCTACCCCTTTCCAATAAAAAAGAGGAACTGCTGTTCCTCTTTTATGCTGCCCTGTTAAACAAGAACAACCGTTAAAAACTCATTTTTATTGTTTGATTTCCGGTATTCCGCCCTTAATGTGAGGGGATTATCTGCTGCCGGTGCTCCGACAAACTGCGAAAGTGCCATCATGCACTCTGCAACAGTAGGGGATAAGGTTGTGATGCAGCGACCATCCTCAAGTACAAAACCAGTGCACACACATTCATCGCCGGTTGACTTTCTAGTGGTTTCCCACTGTGCCACACCTACCACCACCATATCTTCTCCAACGTGATCTGTTAAACCCTCGCTGTTCTGGGAAAGGCTGTATAATAATTTCTTGTCTGTTACGGTGTTAATCATGATGAATCTCCTTTTTTTATTCTGCTTTTTCTGCTTCGTCAACTGTTACAACTTCGGAATACTTCAAAAAATCTTCAACGCTTAAACGTCTCAGCTCTTCTCTGTATTCAGTGTTCACACAAAACAACCCTTTTGCATCCGGGTATGCCTTATTGATCTCTCTTGTAATTGCCGTGTTAGAGCTTACTCTAACCGGAACAACGATGTCTGGAAAGGCTGTTACCTGTCCATCTGCAAACTGTGCTACCTTAATAACGGTAGTAGTCACAGTACGTGTGAAAAAGCGCGTTCTTGCGTCTCCGTCTCCTTTTCTCATTTTTACTGCTCCTTTCTTTTTTGTGTTTTATTTTTTATTACATTATTATAGTATCACAAACTACGAAAAACGTCAACACCTTTTTGCACGTAAAGTATAAAAATCTTCAACCAACACCATTCCGCCACTTATATATTTTGGTTTTAATTTACCTCCCACTTTTAAACCGATCTTAAAATCCGTTATCGGGTGCGTTGCCAAAAACAGATTTTTTGATTTTTCCGGCATCCCCGCGCACTTTATCTCCCAGTGTCCGGATACCTTTTTCCCATCCTCTTTTTGTACAAACTCTGCATAGGTCTTTTGCCTTATAAATATAGCACTAGACCAATCGCTTTCCCGCTTCCAGTGCAATAGCTCTGTAGCGTGTTCTTTTATCATTTTTACTGGATTCCCATCATCAAGCATGTGAATAGAATCTGTGTCACTGTAAACAAAATTGTCATAATTCGCCTGTGCGTGTGTTATGGTAAAATAACGTGCATATGCTGTCACGGCTGCCCCTGCTGCAATGTATAGCGTGTCTTTTTCATGCTCCGGGTGCAATTCAAAGCCTATAGAGTCGGATTCCGGGTCGATGAATGGCACACGGTAAGAACTGTTATCATTTATAGCAAGTCTACCATATAAATTATTCAGGAACAATTTTGCTTCCGTGCGTTCTCCCTTGTCTTTTGTAGTCATTTTAATTTTCATGTAGTGGTTTATATAAGTGTCAAACAGACCGATTGCCCCATGAAAATAACAACCGTCTAAAATTTCTAAGTCATACACTTCATAGTGTTCCAATAAAAGAATATAGTCCGTCATAAAAAGAGTTAGCTCCGGTTTTGCTTCTTCCGTTTGTCCGTCTTTGTTTGTAAAATATCTATAATATTTCCCGCGGTAATAGATATCAGAAGTTTCCAGCCATTGAGTAGAGTTATATCTATAATCTCCTTTTATTTGTACTGTTGGCAAGTAACCTTCCTTTAACTTAAAACGGCAACGCAGCCGCACATAAAACGGATAAACACTTGTCTCTAAGCATTTATAGGGTATTTCTTTTTCAAAAAATATTGGTTTACCAGTTGGATAATAATTCCCGCTTTTACTGTGCATAACACTAGGATATAAGGAGTTAACATCAAACGTCATGCCATTCTGTGCAATGTGCTTTCTTTCTTTGTATTTGTAATAGCAATAACCTCCTTTATAAGCTTTTCGAATATATTCATCAACATTATCACTGCCGCGCTCATATTTTATCAATGCTATGTCTTTTAAATTCGGAAAAGCTGCGTTAAAGTCCATAGCATCAAATTTGTTTTTAAACTCATCCATGCAGCACGAGCCTATAGTTAATTTGTCGTTCCCGCTTTTTATCATAACTTCCAGCGCCTCCTTTAGTACATAAATATCATTGATAATATAAGCATATTCTTCCGGTGTTATTTCACAGTTTGCATGACGCAAACCAACATATTCCATTTTCAGCTTCCTATGGTGCGTATTAAAAGCTGAACCAATTTGATCAAGTGTCATAGGCATCAGTTTCACACTGTCCCGGAATTCAATCACTGTGTCAAATTTCGGTTTAACTGTGACGGTATACCATTTATTTGTATCTGATATTAGGGCTTTGAACTCTTTTGCATTCATGTCTTTATTGCGTGCATTATTCCATGTATAACCGTTCTTTAACAGCCAATACACAATAAAAGCCCCATCAAAACGCAGATTGTGAAAATAGCATAAAACGTTTTTGTTCAAGTTAAAAATATCGTTCAAAAAATCTTCTATATTGCCGCGCAAGTGTGGTTGCTCTGTAAATAATTCTATCCATGCAGCGCTCCAAACCTCGGTTGATGTCTGCCCGGCATATACAGTTGTTTCAAAATCTGCCGCTATTATAACGGGTTTTTTCGCTGATTTTTTTGACATTGTGAAACCTCTCAGAATGTTTCACGTGAAACATTTAATATTCTCCCCAGCCGTTTTCATAGTCAAATGAATCTAAAAATTCTTTCTGCTGCGCGCGGGAAAGTCCTAGATTATCAGACAGTTCGGATAAAAACTCGGGTACGATTGCCTGACCTCCATTTTTTTCTGCGTCATAACTTTCGTGAATAGTCAGCCACGGAACAGACGCTAATGCTTCCGCTGTTGCTTCTTTTCCGTTCTTCTTTAAACTATTTTCTAACCATTGCCGACACATGCGCTCAGCTACCGGAAAGTATGTATAGGTTGTATTTATAAAATTCTCTATAATGATATCTGCACTAGAGGGATAATCTGCTATGATTTCTCTTTTCTTTTTTGCTTTTCGTTTTTTTGGTTTGTATGCTCCCCTCCCTATTTTCTTTTTTGCTTTTCGCCTTTTTGACTTATAACCGCTATCTGTTATTAAAGATTCAGCTGTTTTTTGTATGGCGTCCGGTGTTATTTTTTTCAGCCGCTGAACATCTGCTTTTGTAGGCTGCTGTTTTGCTTTTGGAATGCCTATAGATATCGCATAGCCTTGTGCAAGTAATTTATTCACTTGCTTTTCTATTCTCTTTAATTCTTGCGCGTATACTTTCGCATATCTATTTTTTCTTGCCATATGATAAACCTCCTTTTACAATGTGTTTATATTATACCATATTTTCCATCAAAATACAATAAGAAAAGCCGCTTTACACGGCTTTTCATTCACTTATAAATCCTATAAAACGCGTCCAACATGTTGTTTGTTTTCGCATATTCATGCTGAGTCTGTTTTGCTTCCTCCGGTGTTTTTCCGGTTCGCAACTCTGTGTAAAACAATTCTACTAATAACGATACTCTATCACTTAGTTTTCTTGACCGTTCCCATTCTCGATAGTTCCATAATATTACTGTTCTTGTATAACTGCTTATATCAATCTTAACGCCTGTCTTAAATAACCCAACTATATTTGTAAGATCGTAACCATTTATGTAGGGAACACTTACTGTGTCACATCCAGATGCCATTGGTATTATTTCATAGTTCGTTATACCGTTTTTACGCAGTTTCTTTATTATGTTTTGTATTGTCATTTCTTCTTGTCCTCCCATGTTAGATATCCTGCGAATAGGCTAATTGCTATTATAACTACCACCAATATTTCTTCCATTTTTTCCTCCTTTAAAAGATATCAGTTACTGTCACTATTGTGCTTAGCAGTTCGACCGGATTCAATGCGTTATATACAAAGCTCACAAATAACGGTATGTCATCCACAGTGTTTAAAACCCATGCAGCACCTTTTCCATCTGCACATATAATACTATCAACGTCCCCTTTTCCGTCCCACAATTCTCCGAGATAATAGTCCTCCCCCTTTTACTATTTCACGCTGCTTCCTCCTGTAATAACTCAATGTATTCATTTTTTCCTCCTTATTCAAAATGTGGTATAAAGCTGTCAACATCATCGCTGTTAATGCAATTATCCAGCGCGTTCATTACCTTGCAAATTTCAGAGTTTGTGAGGTCTAATGCCTTTTCATACTTGCTTTCGCGCTCATCGGTTAGATAGCTGGGTTTCCATTCAAGTATCGTTGTATACTTTACTTGCTCAGATTTAAGCTGTGCTAGACGATTTATAAGGCGATCGTATTCATTGCGTTTCATATATTTTTTCCTCCTTTAAAACTCCGTATCCAGAACATTCTGGAAATCGGGATCAATCTCTAAGTAACGCTTCAAAAACTCTTCCTCTGTACACGGCGCAAGTTCGAACGCTACGCGCTCTCTAATTTCATCATTCATCAAGTTCACGATTGCTTCCCAGTT